>Ga0307987_1000892_pt1 | contig 17030 bp, 9 predicted proteins | sample EllFjometagen181_FD_203157 | JGI IMG/M metagenome (GOLD analysis project Ga0307987, IMG submission 203157) | Marine microbial communities from Ellis Fjord, Antarctic Ocean - #181 | ecosystem: Environmental > Aquatic > Marine > Unclassified | place: Southern Ocean | collected 2014-10-08
TGCGTGATCTCGGCGACTGGGAACTGCTGGGCGACACCGGCATCCCCGAAGGCGGCAAGCTGGTGAACTTCGACCCCCCCGGCGCTGTGAGCGCCATCTCTGCCGACGGGACCTGGCTCCATGCAGTTTCTACCGATGGGGTGATATACCGTGCGTCCGATCTTCGTTCGGGACTTCGCGGTAGCTTTTCGTGGACCGATCGTTGGGGGTGGCCCGCAGGTCGGGGCGAGGGCCTGACCCTCGACGTGTCCACTGAACGAGGCTGGTCCGTCAGCGACTCTCACTCGTTCGACGTGGATCACTACAGCGACATCTTCGGCCAGGAGCACTCCGTGGGCATGGGCGTGGCCCATGTCTACAGGGCCAGCCCCGACGGTCGCCGCATCCTCTGGAACGACTGGTGGCTGCCCGCGGACTGGAGTCGACAGGTCTGTGCCCCCGATCGTGGCGGCCTGCGTATCCTGACTCTCAGCGCCTCGGCCTCCACGCTGTTCGTGCTCACCGAAGACGGGGCTCTGCACACCCGCTTGTGGGACTTCGACACGGCCGGTGAGAACGACACCCTGACCTACAGCTACCTAGAGGACAACGTCAGTCGGTCGGTGCGCGGCCTGCCCGCTGAGCCCTGGGCGTTGCAGCCCCCCATCAGCGAAGGTCGCATCACCGATCGCATCACCATCTTCCAGGACGGCGAGGGCAACGACGCCCGGGTGCTGCGGGTGGAGGGCAGCCTGGGCGGTGCCCGCGGGCTCTTCGAGAAGGGCATCGACGAGGCGGACTGGCGCTTCGTTCAGACGGATCAGCCGCTTCTCGGCGACGTCCTGGATGCGCGAGGTGTGGACGCTCTGCCTGCCCTCGAGCCTCGCTCCGTCACCCTCGAGGGTGCCCTGCGCCGGGAAGACAGCGAGCTCGATCTCACCCTCGAGATCCAGGGCTACGATCTGTTCTGCTCTCCGGCTCAGGTCTGGCTTTCCTACGACAACGCGCCGCTGACCGTGGATGGCGAGCCCCTGGTGCTCGATCTCCACTACGTCCACGCCATGCTGGACGAGGTCCGGCCCCAGGACTGGTGGCAGCATGGCGAGGGCCCGGTGCGCGCCGCCCTGCTCATCCCCGACACCATCGCCCTGATCGATGATCCCACCGCCCGCGACGCCGCCCTGGTGCTGTTGGGTGAGCGGGAGGTCATCAACCTCCGCGGCGAGGCGGGGGTGGACGCCCTGGACCTGGAAGAGATTCCCCGCAGCGACTGGTTCCACGTGCCCCGCAGCGAGAAGGGCAAGAACGGGGAGCTTTTTCTGCTGAAGGCGGGGGGCTGACCCCGAACCACCGATCCTGACGGTGATCATTCGATTGTGGTCAACGGGAATACTTCTGCCCGACACTACGTAGTTGCAACGCCACCAGCCTCGCTGGCGGTTCTCCGTCTACCCAAGTTCGCTCCCCACCGTGACAGCGCTCGATTCAGCCCCCCGGACAGGGGCCGTGATACGGGCGCTCACCCTTCTCTCTGCTGGTGATCCATGCGCCGATCGCTCCTGTTGTTGGTGGTCCTCACCCTGCTGCTCGCCGCCTGTGGTGGCGGGGGGGGGCACGACGGAAACGGTGAGGGCAAGAGCGGTAACGGCGAAGACGATCCACCCCCTCCAGATCCCCGCACCCTGGTGGAAGCGGTAGAGGTCGTCACCGGCGCTGTGGGCCAGTACGTGGTCAGCTCTGCGGTGGTCGAGAGCGAGGCTGCGGTGGACCTGCTGCCCGAGACCAGTGGTGTGGTCACCGCCGTGAAGGTCGAAGAGGGCGACGCGGTGCGCAAGGGCCAGGTGTTGGCCGTCATCGAGAACGCCAACCTCGAAGCCACCATGCAGCGGGCCCAGGCCGAGCTCGAGCGCATCGAGCAGACCTACGGTGAGTTCCAGCGCCTGCGGGAAGCCAACGCCGTGAGCGAGCGTGAATTGCTCGACGCCCACCACGCCCTTGTCACCGCCCGCAGCTCCTACGACGAAGCCCAGCGCATGGGCGCCTACACCCGCGTGGTCAGCCCCATCGATGGACACGTGGCGGCCCGCTACATCAAGTACGGCCAGCTGGTCAGCCCCGCCGTCCCCGCGTTCACAGTGGTGGATCTCAGTGAGCTCCGCGTGGTGGCCCAGCTGCCCGAGCGCGACCTCGCCCGCATCCGCGTGGGTCAGACCGCCCAGCTCGTTCCCGTCTACGACAGCGAGATCGTGGTGCCTGGCGAGGTGCTGCGCCTCTCCCCGGTGGTGGACGCCCAGACCGGAACCTTCAGGGTCACGGTGGCCCCCGTGGACCAACAGCGGCTGCTGCGCCCGGGTCAGTTCGTCTCGGTACGCATCCAGGTGGACCACCACGAAGACACCCTGGTCCTGCCCCGCCGTGCGGTGCTCTACGATCGCGGTGAGCCCTACGTCTTCCGGGTCGAAGATGTCCCCGAAGAAGAGGGCGACGACGAAGACGCTGAAGAGGGCGACGACGAAGAAGGCGACGACGACGAAGACGCCGAGCCCGGCTTCGTGGACAAGATCAAGGCCAAGATCGCCGAGATCCAGGAGAAGATGGCCCAAGCCCAGGGCATGGGCGGTGACGAAGAGGAAGAACCCCTCCCCGGGCCGAAGCGCCAGGCCGCCAAGGTCGAGATCGAGCTGGGCTTCCTCGAGGTCGAGACCGTCGAGGTCATCGGTGGCCTCGAGGTGGGTGAGTTCGTGGTCAGCCTGGGCCACGAGGCCCTGCGGGACGAGGCCCGTGTGCGCCTGCCCGACGACCTGACCATGGCGGAGATCATGGAGCAGCGTAAGGCCGAGGATGAGGCTGAAGAGGCCGCGGAGAAGGCCAAGGAAGAAGGCGAAGAAGCCGAAGCCGAAGCCGTCGATGGCGACGGCCCCACCGAGTAGGCGGAGCATCACGATGGATGTGCTCGAGCGCCGACACCAGCTCTTCCGCGCCTTGGTCGACCACCCCGTCGGGGTGCTGATGGTCTTCCTGGGGGCCGCGGTCTTCGGGCTGGTCTCCTACAGCCGCCTGGCGCTCAACCTGATGCCAGACATCTCCTACCCCTCGGTCACGGTGCGCACGGAAGTGCCCGGCGCCGCCCCCGAAGAGGTCGAAGATCAGGTCAGCCGGCCGGTGGAAGAAGCCCTGGCCACTGTGCAGGGCCTGGTGGAGCTCGAGAGCCGCTCCCGTGCCGAGCTGTCCGACGTGGTGCTGGACTTCGGTTGGGGCACCGACATCGATCAGGCCGCCCAGGACGTGCGCGAGCGCCTGCAGACCACCTGGCTTCCCGACGAAGCCGAGCGCCCCCTCATCCTGCGCTACGACCCCAACCTCGAGCCCATCCTGCGCCTGTCCATCTCCACCGAGAGCCTCGAGACCTGGCGGAAGCGCGAGCTCGAGGAGCGCGCCCGGGCGGCCGAGCAGGCCGAGAAGATGGCCGAGGCCCGGGCCAAGCAGATGAACAGCCCGCTGATGAAGCTGCTGGGCATGGGAGGGGATGAGGAAGAGGCCGACGCCGAAGACGCGGAGGCCGACGCCGACGCCGACGCCGAAGAGGTCCCGGAAGAATCCGCCCAGGAAGAAGAGCCCCTCCCGGACTACGAGCCCGCCAGTCTCTACGATTTGCGCGAGCTGGCCGAGCGGGAGATCAAGCCCATCCTCGAGGCCATGGACGGCGTGGCCGCGGCCAAGGTGCGCGGTGGCCTCGAGCGCCAGGTGCTCGTCGAGCTGCGGGAAGACTGGATGTCGGCCCGCAGGGTCACCCTCGAGCAAGTACAAGCCGCGCTCATCGCCCAGAACGTCAACATCTCCGGTGGGTCCATCCGCGAGGGCGACACCGAGTACCTCATCCGCACCCTCAACCAGTTCGAGTCGGTACAGGAAGTGCGAGACATCGAGCTGGTGCGCGCCGACGGCGCCAAGGTGCGGGTGGCCGATGTGGCCACCGTGCGCGAAGCCCACAAGGATCGCGAGGTGGTCAGCCACCTCGACGGTCGCGAGGCGGTCGAGCTCGAGATCCATCGTGAAGCCGACGCCAACATCGTGCAGGTGGCCCGCGCCGTAAAGGCCCGCCTGGGGCTGGACAAGGGACCGCCCCCCGAGCTCCCTCCGGACATGGACCCCCAGCTCCGGGCCATGCTCCTGGGACCCCCCAGCATCATCGACACCCTTCCCGAAGGTGTGGTCCTCGAGGTGCTGGACGATCAGGCCAGCTTCATCGAAGCCAGCCTGTCCAACCTCTTCTCGACCTTCCGGCTGGGCGCCGTGCTGTCGGTGGTGGTGCTGTTCCTGTTCCTGCGCAACTTCCGCGCCACCACCATCATCGCCACCGCCATCCCCATCTCGGTGGTGTGCGCCTTCGCCCCCATGTACCTGGGCTCGGTGTCCCTGAACCTGATGTCCCTGGGCGGACTCGCCCTGGGTGTGGGCATGCTGGTGGACAACGCCGTGGTGGTGCTCGAGAGCATCCAGACCTGTCTGGATCGGGGCATGACCCGGCGGGAGGCCGCCATCGAAGGCGTGGGTGAGGTGGCCGCCGCGGTCAGCGCGTCGACCCTCACCACCGTCGCGGTGTTCTTCCCCATCACCTTCGTCGAAGGCGTGGCCGGCGAGGTCTTCGGTGACCTGGCCCTGGCCGTGGTCTTCTCCCTGTTGGCGTCGCTGGTGGTGGCCCTGTTCTTCGTGCCCATGCTGGCGGCCCGTGAGCTGAAACGCCCCGACCACGCTTTGACCCTCGACGAGCTCAGCCCTTCCCTGAACTTCCCGTCTCTGCGGGAGTTCATGGCGGCCTGGCGAGCGGGCGTGGGCTGGCGTAAGATCTGGCGACCCTACCTCATCGTTCGCATGGTGCTGCGCCTGGGGCTCGACGTTGTCACCGCTATCTTCATGGTGCTCGTGGGCTTCGGTGGCCGCGGCGTGGCCTGGGTCGCCGCCCGGGTGTTGCCCCGCTTGGCCGGCGCGGCCCTGTGGCTGGGCGAGCGCTTCGGTTCTCGCTACGACCGCCTGGCTGGCCGTTACACGGGCTGGCTGGACAAGGCCTTGGCCCGTCCTGGCACCGTGCTGGGTGTGGCCATCATGCTGCTGCTGGTCAGCCTCGGCGCCATGAAGTCCCTGGGCGTCGAGCTCATCCCTCAGGTGCACCAGGGTCGCTTCGTAGCCGAGCTGTCCCTGCCCGTGGGCACCCCCCTCGAACGCACGGTCAAGGTGGTGGAGCGGGCCGAGGAGCTCACCCGCGGGCTGCCCGACATCGCCAGCGTGCACGCCACCGTGGGTACCGAGCGCCGTGCAGACTCCGAGCCGGACGAGGGCGAGCACACCGCGCGGCTGCGGGTCCAGCTGGAGCCCGGTGGCGGCCTGGCCGCCCGGGAGCGCGTGGCCATGGATCTGGTCCGCGAAGCCCTGACCGATCTGCCCGACACCGAGGTGCTGCTCGAGCGCCCGACCCTGTTCAGCTTCTCGACTCCGGTGGAGGTGGTGATCACCGGCCAAGAGCTCCGGGACCTGCGCCTGCTGTCGGCCCAGGTCGAGCGCGCCATCGGCGTTCTGCCCGGTATCCAGGACGTCAGCTCCAGCCTGGTGCGGGGCTTCCCCGAGATCCGCATCCGCTATGACCGCACCCTGCTGGCTCACTACGGGCTCGATCTCTCCCAGGTGGCCCGGGCGGTGCGCAGCAAGGTGCAAGGCGCCGAAGCCAAAGAGCTGGCCCAGGGCGATCACCGCATCGACATGCTCGTACGACTGGACGAGGTCGATCGCGCCACGGTGGATCAACTCCGGCGCCTCAACGTCAACCCCAGGCTGATGCCCCCCATCCCCCTCGAGGCCGTCGCCAGCCTCGAGGAAGCCGAGGGCCCTTCCGAAATCCGTCGCATCAACCAGCAGCGGGTGGCTGTGGTCACCGCCAGCCTGGCTGGCTTCGACCTGGCTGGGGCCGGTGAGCGCATCACCCAGGTGCTGGGCCGTGTGGACTGGCCCGACGGCTACGGCTTCGACCTGGCGGGCCAGAGTCGTGAGATGCAGCAGTCTCTCACCAGCCTGCGCTTCGCCCTGCTGCTGTCCATCTTCTTGGTCTACGCCATCATGGCGGGCACCTTCGAGCACCTGCTGCACCCCCTGGTCATCCTGGGCTCCCTGCCCCTGGCCGTGGTGGGCGTGGTGCTGGTGTTGTGGCTGGTGGGCATCCCCATCTCGGTGGTGGTGCTCATCGGATTCATTGTGCTGGCGGGTGTGGTGGTCAACAACGCCATCGTGCTCGTCGACGCCATCAACCGTCGACGCAGGCAGGACGGCCTGTCCCGCACCGAGGCCATCCGCGAGGCCAGCCGCATCCGCCTGCGGCCCATCATGATCACCACCGCCACCACCGTGCTGGGGCTGCTGCCCCTGGCCATGGGCTTCGGTGAAGGCTCGGAGATCCAGCGGCCCCTGGCCATCACCATCATCGCGGGGCTCACCTCGTCCACGCTGCTCACGCTGCTGGTGATCCCGGTGCTCTACGACCAGGTGGTCAGCCGGGTGGAGGCCTGGCTGGGTCGCGACACCGTGGGCCTGGGTGACCATGAGACCATGCGGTCCGCCATCGAGACCGGCGAGGCGCCGCGCCCCGCCAGCGCGGGCGACACCCTCGTTCCCAAGGGTGAGCTGGGAGACCGCGCGTGAACCGCTGGCTGCCGACCTTCGCTGTCAAGCGGCCGGTCACGGTCATCATGGCCTTCGTGGCCCTGTGCGTCCTGGGCAGTATCGCCTGGAGCCGCATCCCCCTGGACATGTTCCCGCCGGGGTTCAACGCCCCCTACATCTGGATCTGGGTCCCCTTCCGCAACACCACGCCCCTCGAGACCGAGCAGCGCATCGTCCACCCGATGGAAGAGCAGCTCGCCACCGTGGGGGGCATCAAGAACTTCGAGTCCCGGGCCAGCACCTCGGGGGGCCAGGTGTCCCTCGAGTTCCACCAGAGCGTCGACATGGCCGACGCCTACAACCAGGTCGTGGATCGCATGGAGCGGGCCATGGCGGAGCTGCCCGACGAGGTGGAGCGCTACTGGGTCTTCCGCTGGAATCCGGCGGACGAGGCCAAGATCTGGGTGGGCTTCACGGTCCCCGATCAGCTCGAGGACCCCTATCCCTACGTGGTGCAGCGCATCCAGCGTCCTCTCGAGCGCATCGAGGGGGTCGGCCAGGTGGAGATCTGGGGTGTCCACGAGAAGTCCGTGTGGGTGGACTTCGACCGCGAGGCCCTGGCCGCCTATGGCGTCGACATCGGCACCCTGCTGGGCAAGCTGCGGGGGGACAACTTCCAGCTTTCCGGCGGTCGTATCACCGAGCGGGGGTCCCTGCGCTACCTGCGATCCCTGGCTAGGTTCGAGGATCTGGATGCCATGCGGGACTACCCCGTGCGTCCTGGCCTGACCCTCAGCGATGTGGCCGAGGTGAGCTACCGATCCGAGCCCGACGACACCATCCACACCATCAACGGCCAGGACGCGGCGGTGCTGGGGGTCACGGCCGAGAGCGGTGCCAACACTGTGGCCATGTGTGCTCAGGTGCGGGACATCTTGGCTGAGCTGGAGGAACGACCCGAGCTCGAGGGCTTCACCTTCTTCCCCCTGTTCGACCAGGGCAAACAGATCGAGCAGTCCATCGGCACCCTCGAGTCCACCGCGCTGGCGGGGGGCGCCTTCGCGCTCATTGTGCTGTTCGTATTCTTGCGCGAGTGGCGCATGACCCTGCTCATCGCGGGCTGCATACCCTTCTCGCTGCTGATCACTGTGGTGGCCCTGTACTTCACAGGGGGCAACCTCAACCTGCTGTCCATGGCGGGGATGATGATCGCCGTGGGCATGGTGGTCGACAACGCCATCGTGGTGGTGGAGACCATCTTCAAAGCGCGACAGGAAGGTCTGGGGCGCAAGGCCGCGGCTGTGGCGGGTACCGCCGAGGTGGCGCTGGCCATCACCCTGTCCACCATGACCACCATGGTGGTCTTCCTGCCCATCATCCTGATGAGCGAGGACGCCATGTTCTCGTTCTTCATGAAGGCCCTGGGTATGCCGGTGGTCTGGGCCCTGGGCGCCAGCCTGCTGGTGGCCCTGGTCTTCACGCCGCTGACCACCACCTTCCTCGAGAGCAGGCGCATCGTGGGCGACGCCCGCTGGTTGTTGTGGCTTTCCGGCCACTACCAGCGCGCCCTGCGCTGGGTGCTCTCCCGTCGCTTCGACGCCATGCTGGGGGTCATCGCGGTCATCGTGGTGACCACCCAGGTGCCCATGAAGGCCGTGGGCTGCAGCGAGGGCAACGACGGCGAGGTGGGAGAGTTCCAGATTCGCTACGAGCTGCCCGCGGTGATGACCCAGGTCGAGCGGGGCGACACCGTGGCCGCCATCGAGAGCATCGTCGATGAAAACTGGGACAGCTGGGGCGTGGTGTTCACCCGCACCCGGCTGCGGGAAGGCCGCACCTCCGGCTGGACCCAGGTCTCGCTGCACGACAAAAAAGAGTGGCCCGACGCGGCGATGCCTCGGGACGAGATCCTGAAGGACGTGCGCAAGAAGCTGCCCGATCTCCCAGGGGTCCGTACCCGGCTGGGTTGGGGCGACGATCCCATGGGCAACCGCACCCTGGGGGTGCGACTGTACGGTGACGAGACCGAGGTGCTCGAGGAACTCTCCCAGGAAGTGGCCCGGCGCCTCGAGGCCCAGCCCGCGTTCCTGTCGGCCTACACCAGCGACGACACCGAGGGCTCCCAGGAGATCCGGCTCGAGGTCGACCGCGACGCCCTCACCCGCCACGGCCTGGACGCCACGAGCATCGGCGGCTCCCTGGCCTTCGCCATGCGGGGCATCGACCTACCGAAGATGTGGGACAACGGTCGCGACGTCGGGGTCAAGGCTCGCTTCCAAGAAGCCGACCGCAACGACCTGGACACCCTGCTGGACTTCCCCATCTACGGCCGCGACGGCACCGCCGTGCCTATCCGCGCGGTCACCAGCTCCGAGGTCGCCAAGGGCTGGGGCTCCATCCACCGCGACCAGCGACGCACGGGGCTCACCGTGCAGGTGGACCTTGCCGAAGGCATCGAGACCCAGGCGGCCTTCGGGGTCATCGAGGCCACCTTGGGCCAGTTCGACTTCCCCCGGGGCTACGGCTGGGACCAGGGCAACCAGTTCCAGGATCAGCAGGACAGCGACAACGCCCAGACCTTCGCGCTGCTGCTGAGTGTAGTGCTGGTGTTCCTGCTGATGGGTGTGCTCTTCGAGAGCTTCATCCTGCCCCTGAGCGTCATCACCACCATCCCCATGGCCCTGCTGGGGGTCTACTGGACCCTCTACATCACCGACACGCCCCTGGATCTGATGGCCGGTATCGGCTTGATCGTGCTCATTGGAGTGGTGGTCAACAACGGCATCGTGCTGGTGGATCTCGTCACACGGCTGCGGAGCCAGGGCGTGGAGCGCACCGAGGCCCTGATCCAGGCTGGCCAGCGCCGCCTGCGCCCCATCCTCATGACCGCCATGACCACTTTCTTCGGGCTGCTGCCCATGGCCTTGGGGCGCTCGACCTTCCTCGACATCCCCTATGCGCCCCTGGGCCGCGTGGTGGCGGGTGGCCTGGCCACCGCTACCGTGCTCACCCTGTTCTTCGTACCCCTGCTGTACACTCTGCTCGACGACTTGAGTGGCGCTGGCCGCCGCTGGTTCGCCTTCGCCTGGCCCAACCAGGCCCCAGAGAAAGAGGCTTCCTCGAAATGACCCCCTTGCTCCTGCTCTCCGTGCTCATCGCCGCCCCCCAGGCTGCGGATCTCAGCTACGCCCAGGCCCTCGAGGGGGCCCTGGCGCGCAACCCTACCTTGGTTCAGGCCGAGGCCAGCCTGCTGTCTTCCGAGGGCAGCCTCGTCTCGGCCCGAGGCACCTTCGATCCCAGGCTGAGCCTGGGCGCCGACCACCAGACCTCCGTCTCCGAGCAGTACAGCCAGTTCGGCCAGATGGCGTCCGACACGTCGCGCAATGGGTTCAACACCACCCTGTCGCAGTTCCTCCCTACGGGCACCGCCCTGAACGTGGACTGGTCCGTGGACAGCTCCACCTACCTGTACGAGCTGCTCGAGAGTGGCGTCACCTTCGAGCTCGAGGATCCGCAGCGCTACAGCACCTTGAGTGCCAGCATCAGCCAGAGCCTGCTGCAGGGCCACCGCATGGCCTACAACCTCAGCTCCGTGCATGAGGCGGAGCGCTCGGTCACCCGCGCCGAAGCCAGCCTCATCGCCACCCGGCTCGGGGTGGTGGCCGACACCGCCGCTGCCTACTGGAGCCTGGTCACCATGGCCGAGTTCGAGCAGATCGCTCAGCAGACCCTCGAGGTGGCTCAGGAGGAAGGCCGCGTGGTGCAGGCCATGGTCGACGCCGGCCAGCTGGCGCCGGTGGAGGCCACCCGGGTCGAGGCCGCCGTGGTCCAGTCCCGCAGCGCGCTCATCGAGGCCCAGCACGGCCATCTGGCGGCCTCCGAGACGCTGGCCCAGCTGCTGGGCGCCGACCCGGCGGATCCCATCCATGCCAGCAGCGAACCCGAGCCGCCCGTGTCCATCAACCTGGACTACCAGAAGGTGGTGGCTGCGGCCCTCGAAGGCAACCCCGATCTGCTGGTCTACCGGTCGAGCGTCGAGAGCGCCAAGGTCGGCCTCTCCAACGCCAAGCACGCCCGGCTACCCGAGCTGGCCCTCACGGCGGGCGCGGGAGTCAACGGCTACGACCCCACCTTCAGCCAGGCTTTCACCGAGATGTTCAGCGGCGACCTGCGCTTCTGGACCGTTGGGGGAGAGTTCTCCGTGCCCCTGGGCAACAGGGCCGACCGGGGCTCGGTGCAGATGGCGCAGGCCGCACTGATCCAGGCCCAGCAGCAGCTCGAGAGCATGGAGCGGCTGGTCTCTGCTCAGGTGTTGGCTCAGGTGCGCACCGTCGAGGCTGGCCAGATCAAGGTCGAGCTGTCCGAGGCCAACGTGCGCCTGGCGGGTGCAACCCTCGACGCCGAGAAGGCCAAGCAGCGCGAAGGCCGCGCCATTCAAAAGGACGTGCTCGAAGCCCAGCGCGCTGAGAGCAACGCCCTGGCGACCCTGGCGATGTCTCGCACCGAGTATGTACTGGCCGTGGTGGAATTGGGCCGGCTGCAGGGCCGCATCGAAGGCGTGGCGAGGTAGGCTCCGTCCTCACCGCAGCTTCGTGTCCAGCACGATCTCCCACGGGTAGACGGCCATGTCCTTCACGTCGGCATCGAAGGTGTTGGTCATCACCACCACCGACGTGGACCTGTCCTCGAGGCAGTACAGGTAGGTGGCGTGGGAGCTGATGCCGCCGGTGTGACCGTAGAATCTGCCCAGATCGTCGCCGTACTCCGAGAATGCACCCATGCCGTAGTCCACCGTCTCGCCGGTGCTCAGCTCGGTGCGTTCGGTCATCAGGGCGAAGCTGTCGGCGTCGAGCACCTCGCCGCCGTACAGGGCCCCACCCCAGCGGGCGAGGTCCGCAGGCGTGCTGACGATGGCGCCGGCGGCCCAGCCCATGCTGGGGTCGGTGCTGTCGGTGACGTCCACCTCGTCCTCGTAGCCCCGTACCAGGCTGCCAGCGTAGTCTTCATCGCCCCACAGCACTGTGCTGTCCAGCTCGAGGGGGTCCAGCAAACGATCCCGCAGCACTGTGACATAGGCCGAGCCCGTGGCGGCCTCGATGGCCATGCCCAGCAGGACCCAGTTGGTGTTGGAGTACTCCCAGGTGCTGCCGGGATCGAAGCTCAGATCCGCCTGATGGTCCACCGCCCACTGCACCAGCGCGTCGGGGGTCCACACCGCTGAGTCGTCGAAGTCGCCGACATAGTTGTAGCTGACGATGCCGCTGGTGTTGGACAGCAGGTGCCGCAGGGTGACGCCCCGATCGTCGAAAAACCCGGGCACCCAGCGTTCGATGGGATCGTCCAGGTTCAGCACGCCGTCTTCCACCAGCAGGAACACCAGGCTGGCCGTGAAGGTCTTGGTGACGCTGCCGATGGGGAATGGATCGTCGGCGTGCCAGGCCCGGTTCGCCTCGCGATCCGCCATACCCGTGGCGCCGATCCACAGCGTGCGGTCGCCGTGATCAGCCACGGCCATGGCGGCCCCCGGAGGGCCCATGTCGGCGACGGCATCCGCCAGGGCTTCGTCGAAGCAGGTGGAGGGCGCGGCGTCGAAGTCCACCCAACCGGCGATGGTGGAGGGGGTGGTGTCACCCGCTTTGGGGCAGGGGGATGCGCAGGCGAGCAGCATCAGGGGGATGAGCATGGGGGGAGTGTAGCGTTGTCGGTGGGGGTGGCGGGTGAGACCGCGCGGGTGCAACCAGGATGGGGACGAGGGTTCCAACTCGGCGACAGGGTTGGGGTGGGCGTTCCACTATGGCCGAGAGGTGGGAGAGGGATGCACGATATCCTGCGATTGTTGGAACTAAGTCTGGCTGTTGAGCTGTGCAGGGCGTGGCGGTGGAACCTTCGTAGGGAGCCTGTCGCCGAAGTGGAACCTTCGGGGCGAGGCTCGTTGCTGATGTTGGTCCGTTCGTCGTTTGACTCGACGCCGACCGTGGTGTCAAGCACTTCGTGGTCCGTGGGCTCGACGCTCAACCCGAAGCTGGCCTCTGCCCCCGGGCGAATCTGCACCGAGTTGATGGAGTGGATCTCCACGAAGGCCTGGGGGTCGGCGAGCTCGATGCTCTGGATGAGCAGGGCCGATACTCCGAGGTTGGAGAGCACCACCGTGTGCTCCGGGTGCGGGTCGTCGGATGCACCGTGCCAAGGTCGTTGGCGATGGTGGCCGGGCGACTTCACCCCAAGGACCTCTGTGGCTGCCGGGAGGCGTGGGGTGGGGGCTTGACCCCCCGCTGACCCCTCGGGGGCTTGGGTGGCTCGATATCAGGCGGTCAACAGATTCGGAGACCCCCATGACCACCGTTCGCAGCCTCAACATTCCGCTGTCCATTCTGGTCGCGCTGGGCGTGACCTGCGGGCTGGGTGGCGTGGGTGGCCTCGTGGGTGCGGCGCAGCATGGGGCGGCCATCGAGGCGGCGGATGCGGGTCTGGAGCTGGTGGGTCCGGAGCAGATGGGAACCGCCGACCAAGCATCCTGTCGTGGCTCCGAAGTTCCCACCCCTCGGCTGCGTTCCCTGAAGCCGTGCCGCCAGGCATCCCTCAGCCCGAGCTTTGCCAAGCCCCTCGGCCGCTAGCGCGTTCCATCGAACCAGGCAGTGATCTCCTCGGGCGCTCCCGGCAGCCAGCCGTGGTGGCGGTCCGGGTCCAGTACCGTCTGCGTCGGGGTCCCCTGGTCCACCAGGGCTTGGTGGTAGTCGAGCATGGTGTCCACGGGGACCACCTCGTCCTGCTCGCCGTGGAGGAACAGTGTGGGGGGATGGTCCGCGGGTAGATCGGGTACGCTGCAGATGACGCCGCCGCAGGTGGCGTAGCTGGCGCTCTGGATGACCAGGGCTTCGAAGCGTCCGGGGTAGGCAACGGCCATGCGGCTGCTCATGTAGCCGCCGCTCGAGATACCGGTGGCGAAGAGAGCCTGTGGGTCCAGGGGGCCCAGCTCGCCGTCTTCGATGCCGGCGAAGAGCCCCAGCATCAGCCGGTGGTCGTGGCTGCGGTCCCAGGTCATCGACCAAGGCAGCACGTTGGTCTCCCACCAGGTTGTGTCCAGGCGGGTGCCCGGCGCCACTACGGCGAAGCCGGCTTCCAGCAGGGTGCGGGTCAGCTGCGCCTGCCACCAGCCACCCCAGGCGTCGTCGAGATCCGCCTCGAAGCTGTTGCTGGCGCTGTGGCCGGTGCCTTGGAAGACGAGGACGGCGGGCCAGCCCTGGGCGGGAGGAACGCCGGCGGGGAGCTGCCACAGCACGACGCGGTCCAGGCCGCCGTCGCGGTAGCGGCTCTCGAAGTGCTCGCAGGTGATGGTGGTGCCGTCGTCCGTGCAGGGGTGGTTGGGGCCTTGGGTGGGTGGCTCGAGGCTGTCGTGCTCCCAGCTGGATGAGCCAGTGCAGGCCATGAGGGCAGTGGTGAGCAGCGCGGGGAGGGGGCGGGGCATGGGGGGGAGTTTAGCGTTGTTGGTGGGGGGTGGTGCTCTCGAGCCTTCGAGCATCGGGCCAGCCTACGGAGCGGAGGGTGGTTGAGGAGGGTGGGGTGAAGGGACGCGTTTTGGGTGGTTCGGGTCGTTGGGCGCCGGGAACTCGGTAGGCTCGCTGCAGGGGTCGGCGGTTGCCAGCGCTCTGGATCGTTGGAACCAGTTCGAGCGCAGGAGGCAGAGGCCGGCGCGCGAGGGCGCTGTTCGGGAGGATCGGGGCAGAGTATCGCTGTTTTCTGCCTGACTGTAGGCAGGTTGGGGCTGACCACGCGCCAAGTACGTTGGCGGCTGCCGGGTGGCGTTGTCGTGCGCTTGCCCCCCCAGCGCCCCTCCACTCTGCTTGCGGTCACCGTTACCTGGGTCCACCCACCCAGGAGCGAACACCATGGTCCGTGCCCGACCCCTCGCCGTCCCCGTCGTTTCCATGCTCGCCCTGGGGCTGGCCTGCGGGCTTGGGAGCTTCGATCTGGCGGCCTACCAGGAAGCCGAGGCCGAGCATGCTGCCATGGTCGCGGGGCTGCACGGGATTCATGCCGAGCTTGCGGTGGTCGATGGGATCGAGACCGAGCGTTGTCCCGACGGGGCCATCGCTGCCTACTTCGATGAGCGCCGTGCCCTCGAGGCCGTGCCGGCGATGGTGGGGTCGCTCCAGACCGTGGAGCACGCCTTCTTGGCGCACCTGAGCCATGGGGTGCGGTCCCCCGATGATCCCTGGTCGTGGATGCGCAGCGGGTGGACCGGGGGGTTCGACGGTGTGTTCCTCGAGCCCGAGATCGAGGATCCGGAGAGCACCATGGGGCGCCTCGAGCGTAGTGCGGCGGCTGCCAACTCCCGAGATCGCATCCAGGGAATGAAGGATGAACGTTACCTCGGTGTGCTGGTGGCCGAGCGAGCGTCCCTGCCCCTGGCGGACCGCGATGACTACCTCGGAGGTGTGTTTGTCGGCTGGCTGGTGGTCTACGACCTGCAGGGCTTCGAGCGCCTGTGCCAGGTGCGGTTGCGGGCGAGCAGCAACGACGACGTGGACTTCTCCGCGGGCGTGCTGAGCAGCGATCTCCAGCAGGCCGTGCAGCACGACTTCGAGCGCAAGGTGGAGCTGGCGGTGGAGGACAGCCTGCGCGCCATCAGCGAGGAGCTGCGCGCTCCGGTGCTGACGGGCTTTTGATTCTGTGCCCGATCAGTAGGCTTCCGTCATCGTTTCTTAGGGGGTAAGACAGATTCTTCCCCCCGAATCGGCCCCGACACGGGCCCTCCTCCCCATCTTCGCCGCCTGATGGGCGGCGGGCGCCTCCGGCTCCACCGCTGAACAGGGTAGCCGCAACGATGACAGGGGCCGATCAGTAGCTGAACACCGCCGCGCCAGCGTCCACGGCGCCGAACAGGCTCTCCCGGCTGGCCAGGGCCACGCCTTCGATGAGGTCGGCTTCGGTCATGCCGGCGTTTTCGAGGCAGTGGGGGCAAACCAGCACGGTGGCACCGTCGGCGATGATCTGCTCGAGGGCGGCCTTGACGGGCTTGCCGTCTACGAAGCCCACGGTTGCGGGGAAGGCTTTGCCTGCGATGACCGGGGCCGCCACGTTCAAGAACACCGTGACCGCGCGACCATCGGCCACGCCGTGGGCGGCCAAGCCTAGGCCCATGCTGACGGACTGGATGTCGGCGGGGCCCGCCGTGAGGTTGATGACCAGGGCCCGCTGGACCACCTCGACCGGATCGGCGGCCTTCTTCTTGGCCAGGGCGGTGGAGGGGGTGAGCAGGGCGCCGATGAGCACGGCGAGCAGGGCGGTGAGGAACAGGTTGCGGCGCATGGGGACTCCGGGAGCTGGATGATAATAGGGCTTGGGCTATATCTCACCATGGGCAGCTTAGTTGGACCCCGCGGGGGCTCGTGATGTCATGGGATAGGTGCACTCCATGGACGACGAGCTCAGCTACCGCGAGATCATGCGCGCTCAACGGCGCGCGGTGGTGCTGAAGATCCTGCTGGTGGCCGGGGTCTTGCTGTTCGTGCTGGCCGCCAGCGTTCACAAGCCGCTGCTGGGGTACGTCCAGGGCTGGCAGCACGGTGATCACGATCTGCTGGGCCGCTCCCTGTGGGATCCGCCGGACATCCCGGTGGACCCAGGCGCCATCGAAGGTCTCGACCTGCACCGGGTGCACGCTGATCTCATCCCCAGCTGGTTCATCGCCCTGGCCCGTCAGGCCCCCGATAGCCCTGGGGTCCAGCGGGCCACCACGGCGCTGCAGTCCGAGCTGGCCGCCGATCCCCAGTTGCTGGCCTTGGCCATGGAGCTGCACAGCTTGGTGGCCGAGGACCCCTGGGGCCATGCCGAGCGCATCTTCGCCCTGACCGATGCCTGGAACGAGCACCTCACCGCCCTCCGTCAGCCCTGGCACCTCGAGTCCAATGTGGTGGACATGGGCGAAGGGCCCTTCTTTTACACCAAGAGTTACCGGGTGGAGGCTGACCTGCAGGTGCCCCTCGAGGGGCTGCCGACCCCCTTGCGTGTGCTGCGCCGGGTGGACGAGACCAACGTGCGGGAGAGCTACCTGGGCATGGTGGTCCAAGGGCAGGAAGAGGCGCTGGTGATGGTGGACCGGGTGAGAGAGCTGGCCACCGACGAGCTGTGGCAGCTGCTGGACCCCAGCCTGGACCCCGAGCTGTCCGGCGCCGAGGCCGCCTTCGCCCCCCACGTTCGGGCCGAGCTCGCCCGCGCCCTGTCGCCGGCGCATCATGGAGCCCTGAAGACGACCGCCCATGCCCGCTTCGGACTTCGCAGCGTGGCCATGGCCATCAACCTGCGTCAGGCCTGCGGGAGCACCCTGGCGGTCCAGCGCGTGCCCTGGCAGGGCCTCGACGCTGCCGATCTGGACGGCCTCGAGCGCATGGCCCACGCCGACA
>Ga0307987_1000893_pt1 | contig 17026 bp, 11 predicted proteins | sample EllFjometagen181_FD_203157 | JGI IMG/M metagenome (GOLD analysis project Ga0307987, IMG submission 203157) | Marine microbial communities from Ellis Fjord, Antarctic Ocean - #181 | ecosystem: Environmental > Aquatic > Marine > Unclassified | place: Southern Ocean | collected 2014-10-08
CCCATGATGACCCCCACCCTGGGAGGCACAGACAGTCGAGCAAGGGCCTTGGCCCCAATATCTTTACGGTAAAAACAATCTTTCCAGGAGATCTTTGCACAGGCTGCATAGGCCTTATCCATGGCATTCTTAACCCCGTCTCCCAGGGCCGTAACACCCAAAACCCGCCCCCCCACAGCCTTCACAACATTTCCATCCAAGGTGGTTCCAGCATGAAAGACCACCGTATCTTCAAGACCTGCGGCATCGTCAAGCCCTGTGATCACAGCACCCTTTTCATAGGACCCAGGGTATCCACCAGCGGCCATGACAACACACATGGTGCTTCTGGGGTCAATATCCGTGGTATATTTATGAAGCGTACCATCCACACAGGCTTCCATGAGGGGCACCAGATCACTTTTCAATCGCATGAGAATGGGCTGGGTTTCAGGATCACCCAGGCGCACATTAAACTCCAACACCTTGATTTGATCTTTATGGATCATGAGCCCGGCATAGAGTACCCCCTTAAAAGGAATACCTTCGGCGGCCATACCCTCCACCGCTGGAATCATCACCTCTTTCATGGCCCGGTCCCGGAGCATGAAATCCAGCACTGGCGCTGGGGAATACGCCCCCATACCACCGGTATTGGGGCCTTCATCGTTATCAAAAACCCGCTTATGATCCTGGGAAGTGGGCATGGGCAGCACGGTCTTCCCATCGGTCAATGCGATGAATGAAGCCTCTTCACCTTCAAGACACTCCTCCACCACCACCAGAGAACCGGCATCACCAAATATTCCCTCCTGTAACATGGAATCCAGGGCATTCAGGGCCTCATCCTCACTGGTACACACAAACACTCCCTTGCCAGCGGCCAGACCATCCGCCTTGACCACTAGGGGAGCACCCATACGGTGGATGTAGTCCCGGGCCTTGCCCACGTCAGTAAAGGCCCTGCCCCGGGCCGTGGGAATACCATATTTTTCCATGATATTTTTGGCAAAAATTTTACTGGCTTCCAACTGAGCACCTTTCCGGGAAGCACCAAAGGCCTTAAGGCCTTTATCTTCAAATAGATCCACAATGCCCTGGGCCAAAGGCGCTTCTGGTCCCACAACGGTGAGGTCAATTTCATTGTCTATGGCAAAGTTTGCCAAAGCATCAATATCTTCGGCCCCAATGGCCACATTTTCCGCATCAATGGCCGTACCGGCATTGCCCGGTGCACAATAAATTTTATCCACCAGGTTACTCTGGGCAATTTTCCACACAAGGGCATGCTCTCTGCCGCCACTTCCCACCACAAGAACCTTCATTTTTATATTCTCCTGAGTCAGTTATCTATATTTTTTAATGTACTTTAGTATTTGGACATATCGGAAAAACCACAGGGCACTGGCAAGACTACTCCATGGCCAGGGCAATAAGACGATCCAGAAGCATGGAAAAAGAGTATCCAGCCACCTGGGCGGCCTGGGGATAGAGGCTGGTGGCTGTCATGCCGGGAATGGTGTTGGTTTCCAGTACGTAAAGACGCCCCTGGGACAAAATCATGTCTGTACGACTGTACCCTTTCAGAAACAATGCTTTGTGAGCGGCCATGGCATGGGCCTGGACCTGGTCCCGAATGACCTCTTCAATGCGGGCCGGACAGATCTCCTCGGTGGCACCCGGGGTATATTTAGCGGTGTAATCAAAAAAATCAAACCCCTCACCGGGTAAAATTTCAATAACCGGCAGGGCCTCCAAGGTATCATTTCCTAACACCCCACAGGTGAGTTCCACCCCATCTACGTAGGCTTCAATCATCACCACGTCATCAAAAGACAGGGCCGTTTGAACCGCTACAGCCAGTTCTTTTTCTTCCCGGACAATGGACATCCCCACACTGGAGCCTGCACAAACGGGCTTCACCACCAGGGGCAGCCCTAAATTCTCAACATAGTATGCCGTGCTCCGGCCCATGCGCTTATGAATTACCAGGTGTTCTGGAACCGGAATTTGTGCCTGAATATACATCTGCTTGGCTGCCAACTTGTTCATGGCAAGGGCACTTCCCAGCACACCGGCCCCCTGGTAGGGAATTTTTAACAAATCCAGAAGCCCCTGAACAGTGCCATCTTCTCCGTTGGGACCATGGAGAATCAATAAAGCCACATCAATGGTCGATGCCTGGGCTATAATAATTGCCAGATCTGTTTGGGGATCATAGCGACGAATATCATATTTGTTTTTGTCCAGGGCCTCGTATACCTGGTCACCACTACTCAAGGAGACGTCCCTTTCCGGCGTATCTCCGCCTGACAACAATGCCAATCTTATCTTCTTCATTCTATCCCCCCTGATTTTTTCCTTCCCTCTGGTTTATCCATTGGCTGGTTTTGATCCAGCAGACTATCCTTAATGACGATTTCAGGATGACCCGCATGGTCTCCATGAAAAATCTGCTCCTTGGCCAGGTCAAATTCTTCCCTGGTAATTAAATCACCCAGGTAAAGCTGGGCCAAATCTGACAAGCGCTTGTCTGTTGACTCCGACACAGATTCAAGTAAGGGAACGGTATTTCCCTGGGATGCCGGGTTATGTTCCAGGGCCATCATGCTGGAAGCAGATGGAGTGCCGCCATCAATTTTAACGGATGCCATCCCTCCCAGGAGCTTAATCTCAACATTACGCCCCTGGAACTGGGGAAATGCCAGGATCTCTTTTATCTCCCGGGCGTTTTTTTTCATCTTCAGATAAAAAATCCAGAAAAGCGCAATAATAAGAGCGGCAAGGCCTGCCATGATCCAGGGCAAATAATGGTAAACCCCCTTAAACAGGACCACTGTAATACCGATTCCTGCCAGAAGAAACACATGGAGAAGCAGCACAAAATATGCGGCAAAGAGGCTTTTAAAAATCCCCTCTCGATCTCGTTTTTTATTTTTCATAGAATCCTTAAATATATGTAACTATTCAGATAGCACCCCAAAATTGGAAAAACCACTGCTCAGTATCTGCCTACCCGTGCCCCCATCGCCCAGTCAGGACTTCGAAGCAGACTATTGCTATTCGAGAAGGCCTGAATGGGCGAAGATGGGGTGCTGCTGAACAGATACAAATATATTTTCAATGTTCAGCCTTTCATGGTGGCACCCCTACATTTGATTCGAAATCTGGGAGGATACATGAATCACTTCGGGCACCCCAAATTAAAATGGCTATTCTGACTTGACTCAAGGGTCATAAGTTCTCATAATTTGTTGAATTATGTTGCCTTTTTTGCCATTGCCAGTTTGATGATGGTTATTTGATAAAAAGCAGGGGGCTTGATAAAAAATTCAGTCCCCAATAACGCCAAAGTACCCCGTGGCCCAACGCTGAAGTTTGAAATTTGAGTTGATAATAAATTTTTAATCTTATAGAAAACAGGCTCTGTTTGCAAGGCAAATTCTTTTCAAATGTTTATTTTCTTGACACTTTTTATCGGTTACTGTATCCAGTTTAATCTTAATCAATTAACAAAATTTTACAGGCGTGGTCACATCCCACTGTCCAAATATAATATAAATAATGGTAGAATAAACCATTAACCCTGTTCAAAGGGCAGTCTCACCCCAGGTCCAGACTGGCGAATACAGGTCTGAACCTGGGGTGCCAACAATTGGCCGGGACGGCTGAAATTAAAGCCAAGCCCATTTTTTCAATGTGACCCCCCTGGAATCCTTCACCATAAGCAGGCATAGATCATGAGTAAAAAAACACCCATTTCCCAGATACGCAATATCGGTATTATGGCCCACATTGATGCGGGCAAAACCACTGTCACCGAACGAATCCTCTATTACACCGGCAAATCCCATAAAATCGGCGAAGTCCACGATGGGGAAGCTGTCATGGACTGGATGGAGGATGAACAAAACCGAGGCATCACAATAACCTCAGCTGTCACGACCTGTGAGTGGAATAAGTCCCTCATCCAGATCATAGACACCCCAGGCCACGTGGATTTCACCATTGAGGTGGAACGAGCACTCCGGGTCCTTGACGGTGCAGTGGGAGTATTCTGTGCCGTGGGCGGGGTGGAACCCCAGTCGGAAACCGTATGGCGTCAAGCGGATAAATATGATGTTCCCAGGATTGCCTTTATTAATAAAATGGACCGCATCGGCGCTGATTTCTTCAATGTGGTTAACATGATCCGGGAAAGGCTCAAGGCCACGCCTTTGATAATCCAGATCCCCGTAGGCTCAGAAGATCGATTTTCCGGAGTGATTGACCTTATCTCCATGGAGCAGATTTCCTGGGATGACGAAACTATGGGTGCGGAATTTTCCAATGGCCCCATTGAACCGGACATGGAATCCCAAGCCTTGGAATACAGGGAAACACTTTTGGAAACCCTGTCTGAAGTAGATGACACCATCATGGAAAAATACCTTGGGGAAGAAGAGATCTCCATGAAAGAGCTCCAGGAGGCCATCCGCTCCGCCACCATCTCCCGGGCACTGGTTCCGGTAATGTGCGGTACCGCTTTAAAAAATAAAGGCATACAGCCCCTTTTAAATGCCATTGAAAATTTTTTGCCAAGCCCCCAGGATATTCCACCGGTGAAGGGCATCCACCCCCACACAGAAAAAGTTGTGGAGTACCCAGCCCATAAAACAGCCCCCCTTTCCGCCCTGATTTTCAAAGTGTCCATGATTGAAGGGCGCAAACTCTCCTTTGCAAGGATTTACAGCGGGACTCTCAAGGCCGGGGAAGATGTATTTAACCCCGCCCTGAACAAAAAAGAAAAACTATCCCGGATTCTTAAAATGCACGCTAACAAGCGGGAACGGGTGGAAGAGGCCTATGCTGGAGACATCGTGGGCATTTTAGGACTGAAAAATAGTTCCACCGGAGAGACCCTGTGCTCCTCCAAAGACCAGGTGCTTCTGGAAAAAATGGAGTTTGATAAACCTGTCATCTCCATTGCCATTGAGCCCAGAACCCATGCGGACCAGGAAAAACTCGAAGAGGTGCTGAAAAAATTCACCATTGAAGACCCCACATTAAAAGTGAACATCGACGATGACACAGGCCAAACCATACTATCCGGCATGGGGGAACTCCACCTTGAGATCATCATAAGCCGCATGAAAAGAGAATTTAAAACCGATGTAAATGTGGGAAGTCCCCAGGTGGTTTACCGGGAAAGCATGGCTGCCCCCTCCACCGGGCACTCGCTTTTTGACAGGGAAATTGCCGGAAAACAGCATTTTGCAGAAATCACCCTGGAGTTGTCCCCCCTGGAGCGTGATAAAGGCGTTGAATTTATCTTCCAGGCCCCGGAAGAGTCCATCCCTGAAAGTTATATTTCTGCCGTGGAAAAAGGGGCAAGGGATGCCTTGGAAGGTGGTTTTCTCAAGGGATATCCCATGGTGGACACCCGGATTACCGTAAAAGATGCCTCATGCCGGGAATCCCAGAGTTCCGAACTTGGATTTTCCGTGTGTGCCTCCATGGCCTGTAGAAATGCCATGGAACAAGGAGCGGTGTACCTGCTCCAGCCCATCATGGATGTGGAGGTGCTGGTGCCGGATAATTACATGGGGGAAGCCATTGGTGATTTAAATACCCGGGGTAACGTTGAATCCATTGAAGCCAGAAGTGACCGCCAGGTGATCAGTGCCACTGTTCCCTTATCCAAAATGTTTGGTTATTCCACAGCCCTGAGGTCCGCCACCCAGGGAAGGGGTACTTTTTCCATGAAATTTTCTCGATTTGACAAAGAATAACTCCTACGCCAAGGTAAGCACGACACCCCACCAAGCTTGGGGTGTCTGAAAAGTGACGGATGGTATTACTCGATGATCAAGACTTTTTTTTCTTTCTCTGCTTTTCCATCTCCCCAAGAATCTCCCGGGCGGTTGTTTTCATTTCACCTTCGGGAAGGAGATCAATACTTTTTTTCAAGTGGAAAACCGCATTTTTAAAGGCGTTTATTTCATGGTAATACCGGCCCAGGTAATAATGGGTCTCATCCGGTCGCTTCTTTTGCCTGACCACATCTGCCATAAAATAATAGGACCTGGGAAACACATTCCCAGCAGTTTGTATGGTTTTTAACAACCCCCTTTCCGCCTTATCCCCGCCCCCCATCATCCAAAGCGCCCAGGCCTGGTAATAAATAGTCTGGGTGGCAATGGCTGGTATTTTTTCAAGCCCTCTCATAAGATCAAATGCTTTTTTACCCTCCCCGGCCAATAGATATATGTGTCCTACCTCCAGGAGGATATAAGGATCAAAAATCCTTTGGGTCAGGGCCAGGCGTAGATGTACCAAGGCTTCATCCAATCTGGATACCCGGGAAAGCAAAATCCCCATCCCATAGTGTACTGCAGGGTCCTCTGGATTTTTTTCCAAAAGATGAATAAATTTTTGTTCTGTTTCATCCACTGCCCCATAAAGGCCTGCCAGGCGATATTTCACCAGATCAAATCGAAAGGGATCAATGCCATTATTGACTTTAATTTCATCTTCATGCTGATCCAACCAAGAGGAAATATAAACAATGCGCTCAGCAGAACCCGGATGGGTCTTCAAATATCCAGGAATTTTTTCCGAACCATACCAGTCCTGGGAACGAATTTTTTCAAGACCCGTCAGCAACCCCCGGGGGGAAAATGATGCGGCTTGGGTAAAAATAATCCCCTTTTGATCCGCTTCGGTTTCATTTTCCCGGCTGTAGGCCAGCATGGAAGTCTGCCCCACCGCCATGGACCCCATAATCACCGCCTGCCCGGCATTTCCACCGCCAGCAACCGCCAGCAACCCTCCGGCCAAAATCCCTGCAAGTGTTCCCATATTTACCACTTTGGACCGATCTATCATCTGGGAAACATGGCGACATACAGCATGGGCTGACTCATGACCAAGGATACCGGCCAATTCATCCACATTATCAAGGGAAGTAATCAATCCCCGGTGTACAAAAATATTCCCCCCGGGGGTGGCAAAGGCATTAAATTGCCCATCATCCACAATGTAAAATGAAAAGGGAAAGGGCTGGGGGGGCAATTGTTCAACAATGCGTCTTCCCACCTCGGACACAAGGGCCACAGACATGGGATCTTTAATTAATTTGTTCTGCATGGAGATGGCTTTCATGAACTCCCCGCCCATTTTTCTTTCTTCGGAAATGGAGATGGCCCATGCAAAATGCACCTGTGACTGTAGAAGTATCAGGACAAATAACCATAATATTTTTTTCCCCGTTGGCATATTCAAACTCCTTTTATCAAGCCCCCTATTTTTTTATACCCACGCCCTATTATCTTATACAGAACCATGAAGATCAACCAGAGTCATCATTTTTTTTGACAACATTCTTATTTTTTATTATAAGAGAAGCTTTTAAATTTCTTAATTATCCCCCAAGAGGAGAAACAATGCAAACCGGAAAAGTGAGCCAACGCATCACCTATTTCATGGAAAAAAGAGACATCGACCTGGAAAAACTTTCCCAACTCACAGGCCTTGAAACCCCTTTTTTACAAACCATGCTCACCGACAATGTTTACCCCCCCCTGGGACCTCTCATGAAAATTGCCAGGGCACTGGGTGTCCGTCTGGGCACATTTCTGGATGACCAAGATACCACAGACCCTTTTATTATCCGACGAATGGACAGAGAAGCCGAAATCAGTGTACTTGGGGGCAAGGGAAAGCCTGCAGCCCTGAAGTTCTACTCCCTGGGAAAGGGAAAGACCGACCGCCATATGGAACCTTTTTTCGTGGAAATCCTTCCGGAATCTGCTAAACAAAAAAAACTTTCCTCCCATGAAGGTGAAGAATTTATCGTGGTACAACAGGGATCTATTGAAATCATTTACGGCAAAGAAACCTACCTGCTCAACCAGGGTGACAGCGTTTATTACAATTCCGTGGTACCGCACTATGTCAGCTGCATGGGGGATGAAAAAGCGGAAATCCTTGCGGTTATCTACATTCCCAAATAAGCCAAACCAATTATGATGGGCCTGTAAAAAATCGATTTTTTTAATTGATGCCAATCTATTACAACAAATCACACCTGAAAAAAAATCATAACCCAATCCTAAAGGGCTGGGCTTGAATAGTTTCGGCCTTATATCCCAAGCCTAAATGGGTTTACGTCCGAAGTTATAAAATCATTTTTTTACGAGTTCATCAACCATGGAGACGATAAAATGGAAATGCAAAAAGGCTTAAGGGAAATTACCCTGGGTCAAATTCTTGATGAAACCGTCAAGAAATATCCGGACAATGAGGCCATTGTTTATGTGGACAGAGACTTTCGACTCACCTACCGACAATTTGCCGATGTGGTGGACGAGATGGCAAAGGGCCTTATGGCACTGGGGATAAAAAAGGGCGAAAAGGTTGCCATATGGGCCACCAATATTCCCTACTGGGTCACCCTGCAATTTGCAACGGCTAAAATCGGTGCCATCTTGCTAACGGTGAACACCAGCTATAAAAAGGCAGAACTGTCATACCTCCTTGAGCAGTCAGAGACGGAAAACCTCTTTCTCATTGATGGCTTCCAGGACACCGACTATGTCAACACCATTTACGAACTGGTACCGGAGTTAAAGACCCAACAGCGGGGAAGTATTTCATCAAAAAAATACCCCCACCTGAAACGAGTCTGTTTTCTGGGCCAGGAAAAACACCGGGGTATGTACTCCATCCCGGAAATCCGGGGACTTAACACCATCATCTCCCAGGAGCAATACCAGGAAAGGCAAAATGCCTTAAATCCCCATGATGTGGTAAACATGCAGTACACATCGGGTACCACGGGATTTCCCAAGGGCGTTATGCTCAGCCATTATAACATTGGCAACAACGGCTTCTGGATCGGCGAAAACCAGAACTTCTCAGAAAAAGACCGCCTGTGTCTTCCCGTGCCCCTGTTCCATTGTTTTGGCTGTGTGCTGGGAGTCCTTGCCGCCGTTAGCCATGGCACATCCATGGTGATCCTGGAGGGGTTTGAGCCCCTGCTGGTCATGGCATCGGTGGAACAGGAAGGCTGCACCGCCCTTTATGGGGTGCCCACCATGTTCATTGCCCTGCTTGAAAATCCATTATTTTCCAAATTTAATTTTTCCACCCTTAGAACCGGTATTATGGCGGGCTCCAACTGTCCGGTGGAGATCATGAAGCAGGTCATTGAAAAAATGAACATGTCCGAAATCACCATCTGCTATGGCCTCACCGAAGGATCTCCGGTGATGACCTATACCCGCATCCATGATGAACTTCAAAAACGGGTGGAAACTGTGGGCCAGGCCCTGCCCCACATTGAAGTCAAAATAATTGACCTGGAAACCGGTGAAACATTGCCCCCAAACACCCAGGGGGAAGTATGCTGCCGGGGTTATAACGTCATGAAAGGCTACTACAACAATCCTGATGCCACCGCCAAAGCCGTGGACAGTGACCAATGGCTCCACTCCGGGGACCTTGGTATACTGGATCCCGACGGTTTTCTTTCCATCACCGGACGACATAAAGATATGATCATCCGGGGGGGGGAAAATGTCTATCCCAAGGAGATTGAAGAATTTTTGTACCGCATGGAGGGGGTCCAGGATATCCAGGTGGCTGCGGTGCCCAGTGAAAAGTATGGCGAAGAGGTAGGGGCATTCATCATTCGCAAAAAAGAGTCAGGCATTGAGGAGAGTGATATAAAAGATTTTTGCCGGGGCAACATCAGCCGGCATAAAATTCCCCGGTATGTCTCCTTTGTGGAAGGCTACCCCATGACCGCCAGTGGCAAAATTCAAAAATACAAACTCACAGAAATGTCGGAAACCATTTGGCCAGATCGAAGGTAGTCAGCACGTAATTCACATACAACCCAAATGGATTAACACTAAGACTACACCCTGGGAATTCAAGGGAAAAAGCCATTAACCCCTCCTTGAATTCCTGCCCATCCCAAAACTTATCATGTAACGTCGGTATACTTTATAAGGACACCACATTCCCTGTCAATGTGTGCCAGCATATTTTCTATCCTAAATTATATTATAGTTTACCCGGGCTTGATTTTACCTGGTGATCCAATTTTAATTCCACCCCAACCATATAATTTCATATGCCATCCCCCTCTCAAGCCACTGGATTGAAAAGCCCCCTGACAAATCTATGCCCTGCCGTATTGTTTCAACTTTTTTAATAATGTCTTTCGGGTAATTCCCAATCGCCGGGCCGCCTCACTGCGATTTCCACCGGCCGAATCCAGGGTCTGTAGCACGGCCTCGCGCTCCACTTCAACCAAAGGGATGTCCTTCATGGGCAAATGGCTTACCAGCCCAGAGTGATCTTCTCCAAGCCCCTCATCCCCCGGGGCAAAGGGAAGGTCTTCCAGGGTAATGTATTGGGACCGGGCCAGCACTACGCATCGTTCAACACAGTTCATGAGCTCCCTGACATTCCCCGGCCACGCATAACGAATCATGGCCTCCATGGCCTCTGGAGCAAAGCCCTTGATGTCCCGATGATTTTTCTCAGCAAATCCTTTAAGAAAATAAAGGGCCAACTCCGGTACATCCTCCCGCCGCTCGCCCAATGGCGGAATGGACAGACGCACCACATTCAGTCGAAAAAAAAGATCTTCACGAAAGGTTCCTTTGGCCACCATGTCCGCCAGATCTCTGTTGGTGGAGGCGATGACCCGGACGTCCACGCTTATATTTTTATCCCCTCCCACGGGGGTGACTTCCTTTTCCTGAAGTACTCTCAACAACTTTGCCTGCATGGCAAGGCTCATCTCGCCGATTTCATCCAACAGAATACTGCCGCCGTGGGCCTCCCGGAACCGCCCCTTTCGCTGGCGTTCCGCCCCGGTAAAGGCCCCCCGTTCATGGCCAAACAATTCCGATTCCAGCAGCGTTTCCGTAATGGCTGCACAGTTGATGCGCACAAAGGGGGCAACCTTTCTGGGGCTGTTAAAGTGGACTGCCTCGGCAATGAGTTCCTTACCGGTGCCAGAAGCCCCTGTGATGAGAATAGTTGCATCCGAAGAGGCCACCATCTCAACGGTGTCCAAAAGGGTATTCATGGCAGCGCTGCGACCAATAATGCGCTCCCGGTCAAAACTCTTTCCCAGGCGTTGCTTCAGAGTTTCATTTTCCTGTTTCAGGTAAATGCTTTCCAAGATACGAGCCATGGTTAATTTTAATTTTTCAAAATCCAGGGGTTTGGTCAGGTAATCACAGGCCCCTTTTTTAAGCGCGGCAACAGCGGTTTCCACCGATGAATAGGCCGTCATGATCACCACCGGTAAAGAAGGATTATATTGATGAATGGCCTCCAGGGCTTCCATACCCGACATTTTTACCATACGCATATCCATCAGAACAATGTCAAAAATGCCCTCCTGAACTTTTTCCACCCCCACCATGCCATCATCAGCCAGGACAATTTCATATCCCCACCCACTGAGAAGGGTTTTTAACATGCTCCGATGCCCGGCATCATCGTCCACAACCAGCACCCGCTTTTTTTCTTTCATATATGCCTGCCAATCCGTATCTTTTTCTGGTTACTCGATGATCCATTTTTTGGAGTTAATTTCTGGAAGACGCTTCCCTGGCTTAACTTATAGGCGTTATTAACCCCGAATCATGCAAGCCATGAATTCCAAAAAAATAATGCCCATAAGCCAAGCCTGCCCCCTCCACAATATGTCAACATACAAAACAAAACTGGATCATCGAGTAAAACCCAGTAGGCACACTCTTTTTATATATCAAAGGGCATCATCCAGTTGGATGAAAAATCGTGCTCCCGCACCCGGTGGACTTTCCACCCAAATCTCCCCTCCCAACGCTTCCACCGCACAATATACCATGGCAAGGCCAAGACCGGTTCCATCGGCTCGGGTGGTAAAATAAGGGTCAAATATTTTATCCAGATCCTCCGGTGAAATCCCTCGCCCTGTATCTGTCACCCCAATGACAATGCCACTTCGGCCCCGGGCATTGGTCACCGTGACAGAAAGTGTCCCCCTGCTATCCATGGCTTGCAGGGAATTTAAATAAAGATTCAACAAAATCTGATTCACCCGATCAGAGTCGGTGTTCAGCCACACCGTATCCATCTCAAAAAGGGTTTTCATATCAATCTGCTGTTTTTTCAAATCAGGCGCAATCAACCGGAGGGAATGATCAACCATCTCTTTGATGTTCACCCGTTTTTTAACAACGGGCACAGGCCTTGCAAATTCCAAGAGTTGGGTCACGGCCCGGTTCAGTCGTTCCACTTCCTGGATCATTATCCCTGCCACCTCCCGATCCTCCGGGATATCTTCATAACGTTCAAGAAACCAGGTGGCAAAACCCTTGATGGAACTTAAGGGATTTCTTATTTCATGGGCCACCCCAGCGGCCAGCTTACCCACTGCGGCAAGGCGTCGATTTCTGTCCACCTCCTTTTTCATGGCTTTAAATTCCGTTAAATCATGGAAAAGAAATAAATAACCAGACTGCATTCCCCCCTCACTAAAGATAGAGGAGGCTGTAACATCCAGAAGTAACCGGTAGTCTCCACGCACCGTGCAGGAGATTTCCCCTGCTATTTTTTGGCTGGCCCCCCTAGGTTTTTTTACCAAATCTGCCATCTCCGGGGGCAATTTAATGTCCTTTTTATTTACAGAGCCAAGGATTTCCATGGCCGCCCCGTTGCGGGAAATGATTTCCATATTTTGATCCACGGTGATCAATCCTGCAGGCATGTTAGCTATGACCTCATCGGAAAAGGCCTTAACCCGGGACAAAGAGCTTCTGGCAGATCGATATCCCTGCAAGGCCACCACACACACAACCCCCACACCCCCCAGGGCAAAAAAAAGAATGCCCATAAAAATGGCATGGTTCATGGCCTTGTGCTTGATTTGATCAATCTCCTTCATATTTATGGCGGCAAAAATCACCTGATGATGAGGGCGATCTTTTCCATCTTTCAGGGCGGAGAAATGGGAGCTAAACCAATCCATCTTTCCCGGCTTGGGGGAAAGTTCCTCCCATTTTTCATCGAAAAACTCCGGGGGGGGGCAATGACGAATATTATCCTTATCAAGCAGGCATCCAGACGACGTCCTGGAAGGCCTTTTGCGCCTAAACTTTCGTTGTGCCGGCGTAAATTCTTTATATACTTCAAAAACATGCGCCCCTTGTTTTGAGATAAACTCCCGGTGAAAAAGAGACAATTTCCCCTGATCAAAAACAATGTCCGGCATTTTTTCATATATCTGCCCCACCTTTGTCTCATCACTGTGGGCAAGAATATGTCCCCTGCGGTCGGTGATCATCATATATTCAATTTCAGGCTGCTCCGCAGTTTCTGCAAGCAGCCTCTGGACCCGCTTCCCCCCCCACCGGGTGGTGATCATACCCGTACGGGTGCCCGCTTCAAAGGAACGAATCAGCAAAAGCCCCTTACCGGTAAGCTTTTCCTTTATTCTGCCGTGCTGTTCCCTGATATTATCAATGGTCATCAACACAAAAATGGGCACAAGGATGACAAATATCCCGATGATGACCAGGGGCGAAAGTCCGGGCAATCCCCCTTTAAGTATTTTAGATCTTATCATATTTTTTTCCCTTTGCTGCCCATATTTCAATGGCATAATACCGCCTGCTCCTGCATTGTGTCCCCAATTGATCCAGAATAGTCAAAATTACAGACAAGTCAGATCTCTAAATTTAATAATGCAAAATAAATACCTGTGGTAGAAAAATTGCCGAAGTTATGATCACCCCCCCAATTTAATGGGTGTTGAAAAGGCATTGAATCATCCCGTGCTATGCTTGATCCGGCTGACCGCATATCAAGAGATGGCATGCTTATTTATTATTTATCCCTCAGTGCCCCCCTCTGCTTCCTGGCACAAGGGATATTACTGGATACTTTGTACCCATGTGGATACACCCAGCGGGTATTAAATACCCATAGCTATGTTTTCCAGACGGGGCGGCCTCCCTCAACAAACTTTAAAAAACTCTTTATATTCAAATCTTTAAAAACATAGACTAAGAGTTGGCACGCCACTTGCTTTTTAAGAACATCAAGAAGAAAGCGTTTTCACTGTAAAGTTTAACACTCAGCGTTCGTCTAACCAATTAAAATTACAATGCCAAGGAGGCACCATGAAAAAACAGACATTAATGATAACAGCAATTATTTTCACCCTGATGACCATCAGCGCACCCACCTTTGCCGGAAACTGCAGCGGCCAAAAGAACAAAGGGAAACAAAACTGTCCCCGGTACATGAAAGGTGCGGGCCAAAATTGGGCCAGCCTTACCCAGGAACAGCAATCCCAGATCAAGGCCCTGCATCAGACCTTTGTTGATGAAACCGCCAGCCAGAAAGCATCCATGGTTTCAAAGCACGACGAAATCCGAATTCTCATGGAGGCCAGCACACCGGATCGAGACAAACTCATCGCTCTGACCGGAGAACTTGCAGAGCTGCAGAAAGCCGTCATGACCAAAGGTATTGATTTTGCGCTGGAAGCCAAAAAGATTGCACCGGAGCTTCGCCTTCCTATGTCCTTTCGCAGTATGGGAATGTTTCAAGGTAAAGGCGGATTTCATGGCCAGAAAAAAAGACAACAACGTTGCCCACAGCAAAAGGCATGCCCAGGACAAAACGCCTCTGCCACTGTCAGCGAATAGAGGTGCCCCCCGCACATGAGTGCGCAGCCACTGGAAAGACAAAGCAGATGATGTTCCCATGTGAATAACCAGATAAATCCATCCCGTTGCAGAAAGTGAGCCCGACCCTCTTTCTGCAATGGGCATTCTGGTGAGTCTTTATCCTAAAAGCCCATCCCCCCCAAGGGCCAACCTTGTGATCAAAGCCCAGAATATTCTCCTACTCCCCGCCTATTTTTTCCTTGATCCTGTGATCATTCTTTTGTACAGTCTTTGTCCTTTGAGGTTTGATCAAGGGAATCAACAGCCCCTGAGCTAAAGACTCAGAAATTTTCTTGCTGGTTTTTATAAAAAATTATAAATATTAGAATGTTGCTGATCAGGGTGCCTACTTGGCCAATATAAAAACCATCCCAGAACAGCATACAACAGGAGCTGGAAATGCGTTTATTTGATAGCCACGCACACATTGATGATATCAGTTTTGATGGGGATCTTATCCAGACCATGGAACGGGCAGATGCGGCAGGGGTAAAAGCTGTCATGGTGGTGGGAATAAACCTTGAAACCGTACAAAAAGCCATGAAGTTGGTGGAAAAACATGCAAACCTGTTTACTTCGGTGGGGGTGCATCCCCATGATGCCAACACCTGCTCAGAAGAGGTCATGTCATCATTAAAGGCCCTTGCCCACCATGAAAAGGTAAAGGCTTGGGGAGAAACAGGCCTTGATTTTAACCGCATGCACTCCCCGGTGGATGTCCAAGAGAAATGGTTCATCCGTCAGATTGAAGCCGCGGATGAGGCCCATCTTCCCATGATTTTCCACGAACGGGATTCCCAGGGCAGGCTCCTTGAAATCCTCAAAGCCATGGACAATAAAAAACGACAGGGGGTGATCCACTGCTTCAGCGGTACCCGGGAAGAGATGTTTCAATACCTTGATCTGGGATATCACATTGGCATCACCGGTATTGTGACCCTGCAAAAAAGGGGAGCATACCTCAGAGAACTTGTCCCCCACATCCCCCAGGACAGATTACTCATTGAAACCGATGCCCCCTATCTGACACCGGCCCCCATGAAAAATAAAACCCGAAGAAACGAACCCGCCTTTGTGGCGGCGGTACTCAATAAAATTGCCAGCATCCGAAATAATGATCCCAATGAACTTGCGGAAACCATCTGGGAGAACACCCTGAAACTTTACAAAATTCCCGAGTTCTCCGATGCACCCCTGTAAAACTCCGCCGGGCTTGATCAAGACATCATATGGCCCACCGCCTTTTCAAGGCCGTCCAGGGACAGTTCAAACATGGGAAAGATGGATGCAATGGTCATAAGAGAATGGGTATATCCCCACATCTCACTGGGCACTGGATTCAACCACACTGAATGGGGAAAGGTATCGGCAATGAACTTCAATCTTTCAATACTGGGTTTTCCGCTGCGTTCGTGGATATGTATGGAGCCGTCCCGGGCCATGAGTTCGTAGGGGGCCATGCTGGCATCCCCCACAACAATAAACCGGGTTTCAGGGTCCATCTTCACAAATTCATCAATGAGCCGGGGTTTCCGATACCGGGCCGGATCATCCCACACACAGTCGTAAATGGTATTGTGAAAGAAACAGGTTTTCACCTCCTTGAACTGGGACCCAGCATAATTAAACAGGGTTTGAACCACAGGAATGTGGGGGTCCATGGACCAGCCACCATTATCAATGACCAGCATCACCTTGAGCCTATCCCTTAGGGAACGATCAAAAAACAATTCAATTTCCCCCCCGTTTTTCATGGTTTGGTAGATGGTTTCATCTACGTTCACCTGATCCTTGGGACCCGTGGGCACAAGATTTCGCAGGCGTTTCAAGGCCTCTCCCATCATGGCCTGGGTCAGAGGTCCCCTCCCTGAATAATCCTTGTACCGCCTTTCCGCCGCCACCTTTAAAGCCGATTTATTCCGGGACTCCCCGGCCACCCGCATGCCTTCGGGGTGATAACCGGAATGGCCCACAGGAGAAGTCCCGCCGGTACCGATCCACTTGTTGCCCCCTTCATGCCGTCCCTTCTGGTCTTTTAACCGCTCCTTAAAATACTCAATGAGTTCATCCGGGGTCATATTTTTCAGGGTCTTGGGGTCAATTCCCAGGGCATCACTAAGCTGTTTGGGATTTTTCAACCACTCCTCCAGCATGGAACGGGCCAGGGAATCAACTTCAAAGCCATCATTTTCAGGCAGAGGTACCCCCTCAAAATAAAAAGAAAATACCTGGTCATAGAGATCAAAGTAGCGCTCACTCTTGATGAGGATGGCCCGGGCACAGGTATAGAAATCATCCAGAGTGAGCGCTACTTTGATCTC
>Ga0307987_1000894_pt1 | contig 17021 bp, 16 predicted proteins | sample EllFjometagen181_FD_203157 | JGI IMG/M metagenome (GOLD analysis project Ga0307987, IMG submission 203157) | Marine microbial communities from Ellis Fjord, Antarctic Ocean - #181 | ecosystem: Environmental > Aquatic > Marine > Unclassified | place: Southern Ocean | collected 2014-10-08
CTAAATATTGAGCAATTTCCTTGTTAATATGATCAATGTTTTCCTGAAGACAAGTAAAGAGCGTAACCTGCATTTGCAACGAGATCTGCAAAGCTGCAATATGATCTGGTGGAGGCAGAAGGACCTGGGAAGTATATTTCTGGAGTTTTTCAGTACAGCGATCTGGGTGATGTACCAAATGGTGGGCGAGAAACTTTGATAATGAAGAGGGCCTACGCCGACGGATTTGATGTACAGAAAATTTGTTCTCCATTAAAGCCAGTGCGCCTTTTGAAAATGGAAAAACCCCACTCTTTTTTTCATTTAAGAATCCAGGGAATATCCTATCAACTATAAACAATGGTATGAATTACGCACCTTACTGCGGTCGCAATACTCACAAGCTTTCGCCTTTGTCGAACAAGCGTTCTTAGAGTTCAATAAATTCCAGATTGAGCAGGAGAACAATTGCCCCTACTATCAATGGTCCTAGCAAGTCGATTGGTAAGGGACAGGAGAATAAGACCAACCTCCGAGATAAGAGCAACAGGCGTAATACATGATTGAAGAAATTGTGTTAAAAAATTCAGCCGCTTGCATTTGAAGTCACTGGTATTTGGTTATTTTTTTGTATAAGGGTGAGAACGCACCTTAAACTCATTCACGTATCAATACTTTTCCCGCCACATTCCCGCCACAGTGGGGCCATTGCCCGGCGCTTGAAATGATGTAACTTGCTTGAACCCCACAGATTCGTACCGCTTATTGTTTGCTGGATTGCTTGATTCAAGATAGGCTGGCATGTGCTCGGCATCGATGCGGACCAAATTCTCCCTGAGAAGTGCCATACCAAGGCCAAGCCCACGACACTTGTTATGAGTACCCAATAAACTGAGATAATAATGAGGCTCTGTTCTGGGGTGCGCTTCATCAAATCGATCAATTAACTTCGCGACATCTGCTGCTCTGGAACCAACGAGTTCTTCCAGCAGGCCTGGAAATTGCTCTTCCTGCTCATGTGATAATTCGGTTCCACCCGGCGGAATCCAGGCTGATACGGTCTCGAAATTCGTTGTCTTGAAAACCCAGGGATATCGAAGCGCCCCATTGATCTGGAGTTCCCAGAAGCGTCTTCTCGCTTCCTGATCAGGAAATGCCCAGGACCATGTGGGATCGCTACTAAAGGCTTTGTCGATCACGTCGACCACTTTTGTTGCGTCATTGAAGTTAGCTGCACCAACATCTAATGTTGTGAATGACCCATTAGCAGAGACTTCATGAGTGTCCTTCATTTGGATAGACCCAATACGAACCGTAGAACTCTTGTCCATTACCTACCTCCGAAACAATAAATTTTTATTATTATGCAACTGACTATCAACAAATGTCATTTATACGTATAACCATTATTTTTTCAGATTCAGTACTATATTTTTAGAGGGCTCCAGACAGTTTAAATTTAATTTTCATAACACAGATTTTTTTGTAATAGATATTTTGCCAGACAAAGCTTCAATCCAATTTTGACCAGGAACAGTCAAATCATCTTTCATTATGCTGTTATACCACCGTCAACTGACCAGGTCGCACCTGTTACAAAATCCGATATGCCGGAAGCTAAAAAACAAATTACCGATGCTACTTCTTCAGGTCGTCCTAATCGTCCAACAGGATACGATCCTGTTAGAGTTCCCAAATACTTTTCCGGATCGCTCCTTGTCTTAAGATCCTTATCAAGCATCGAGGTTGTAATATCACCGGGACAGACACAATTGACACGAATTCCATAGGAAGCTAAATCTAATGCCAAGGCTTTTGAGAAAATGGTCAAGCCTCCTTTTGATGCACAATAAGCTGATGATAATTTATTTCCCTGCAGCCCTGCATCAGATGAAATATTAATGATAGCCCCGCTCTTATTCTTTTTAAGAAAAGGAACCGCGTATTTGCATATAAAAAAGGGGCCCTTAAGGTTGATATCCATCATCCAATCAAATTCTTTTTCTGTGACGTTTTCTATGGGATTCGAATTGAAGACGCCGGCGCTATTAATGACAATATCAAGTTTGCCAAATTGTTCAACTGCTGAGTTTATCGTTTTTTTACATTGGACTGGTTTTGATACGTCTGCCTTAAGAAACCTTAATTTTTGACCCAGTCCCCCCAATTGTCTGATGGCATCTTCTCCCTTGACTTCATTTCGACCGATCAAAAGGACTTTGGCATCCCCGGCAAGGAGCATCCGAGCAGTTTCGTACCCAATGCCGGAACTGCCCCCGGTTATGATAGCCACTTTATCTGAAAAATCGAACGGACACTTATGAATAACTGCTTCTGAGGCCATTTGTAATCTTTCCTTTCTTATCAACGGATTTTTTGAGCCTTTTATCATCGACAATGCTTTGGGTGTATTTGTTGCTGGAAACCCGTTCTGGATTTTTTTTAATTTTTCAGCCTGTTGGTAAATCGTGTTGGTTATTCTATTATTTCAGCCAGATTCTGTTTAAAGGTCATATTTTCAATGGCTACCTGGAAAACAATAGTTGCTGTGGCCTGGGCTTCTGGAATTTTCATCTGTCTGTCCGTGTATTGTAAAATAATGATCTTTAATGCTTTGATTTTGTCTTCCATTTTTTCTATAAACTCCACCTTACCTGTGCCAATAATGCTTTGATATTTCATATCCCAGGAACATGGATTTTTGGCTTCAATTACCTCTGTAATCCGGTCGAATTCAAAGCAAATATTCGGATCAGTCTTTATGAGATTCAGTTTTTGTCCCTCAGGTCCACTGTGGAAATATAAGGTATTGTCACGGTATCCGAAACTTAACGGAATAACATACGGTGTTTTGCCATGATTGATCCCAAGCCGGCATACGATTGATTTTTTTATCAAGGCCTCAATTTTTTTTAGATCCGAAGATGATTTATTGACTGTCATTTTATTGCCTCATCATTTTAAATAAAAGATTTTTTTACCTGGCAGAAGTACCAGGTTTCAAAAAGTTCAGGCAGGCAATGGCTGCTGCTGAGTCAGGCAATGGATATTGCCTCCTCCCAGAAGGATTTCTCTTGTCTTAATACCGATAATTTTTCTTTCCGGAAAAATTTTCTGCATGGCTTTAATGGCACCCCGGTCATGGGGGTCATCAAACAAAGGCATGACAATCCCGTTGTTGGTCATATAAAAATTGACATATGACCCAGCAAGACGATCCCCTTGTTTTCTCCATTTTGCATCATCCACTTTCTCGAACCCACGGCTCTCTTCTTGTGAAATAAACAGGGGTCCCGGTTGGTGAATTTTATGGATGTTCAATTTTCTGCCCTGGGCATCGGTGGCCCGGGACAAAATTTCACAAGCATGGTTTGAAATTTCAAACTGGGGATCCGTTGTATCGTCTGTCCAGGTCAGAACAACTTCTCCGGGACGCGCAAAGGCACAAAGGTTGTCCACATGTCCATCTGTTTCATCCATGAACACTCCGGTTTTAATCCAGATTATTTTTTCCACACCTAAATAGATTTTAAGATACGACTCAATGTCTTCCTTGGAAAGTTTTGAATTGCGGTTCGGATTGAGCAGACACTCTTCTGTAGTTATCAGGGTTCCCTGACCGTCAACATGGAAGGAGCCGCCCTCAAGGATTAAAGGTGCGTTGTATTGATCTATTTGTTCATGGGTCATAATATTGCCGGCTACAGCAGCATCCTTGTCAAAGGGACTGAATATGCCGCCCCAGGCGTTAAACTTCCAGTTGATACCCCTGACATCCCCGGTCTTATTAACGACAAAACTGGGCCCGGTATCCCTGACCCATGCATCATCCGATTCCATTTCAATCAGATTCACCTTCTCCGGCAACTTCTTTTTTGCAAGTTCAAACTGTTCTTTTGATACGCAGACATTTAACGGCTCAAATTCAAGAATAGCCCTGGCAATATCAGCAAAAGCCTTTTGGGCAGGCTCTGCCTTAAGGCGGTAAGTATCTCCCCGCCGCGGCCAGATCATCCAGCAGGCTTTGTGGGGTTCAAACTCACCCGGCATCCAGTAGCCGTCATGGGTTGGTTGTTTTAAGTTAATCATCATTCGTTTCCAAAGTCAAAAATGGTTAATAGTGACAGGGCAGTTAGCATGCCCTGCCACCGTCGCTGGCTTATCCCCCACCCAGCATAACTCTTGGCAGCCAGAGCACAATTTCTGGAAATAACATAATCAGCGCAAGGGCCACACCCTGTATGATTACAAATGGAACGACGGATCGGTAAATATCCGCCATGGATATATCGGGCGGTACCACTCCCTTTATCAACATCAGGCAGTATCCAAAAGGTGGCGTCATGTAGGCCATTTGCATATTGATAATGTAAAGAACGCCAAACCATACCGGGTCAAACCCCAACTCACTGATAATAGGGATATATATGGGCATGGTAATGAACAAAATCGCCGTGTCATCCATAAACATCCCCAGGACGAAAAAGGTGCATTGTATCATGACGAGAACGCCCCAGGGTCCAAGTGGGAGGGCAGTCGTCACGGTATGTATGAGCTCCTTGGCTCCCAGCGCATCATATATTTGACCAAAGGTCATCGCTCCCATGAATATCCACATCATAATCGCTGTAAGCTTTGAACTGTCCATGAGCGCATCTGTTATCAACTGCAGATTCAGCCTCTTTTTAATCGCAACAGCTATCAAACCACCCAGGACACCGATGGCAGCGGACTCCACAGGTGTGGTCAGTCCCAGCATAATCGTCCCGACAACCGAAAATATGATGGCACTCGGCATGATAAGGTTTTTGAGGCTTTTTACTTTTTCATTCCATGACGCTCTTTCCTCCTTGGGTACGGGAGGGGCGATATGTGGCTGGAGATAGCATCGGACGGTGATGTAAATGATGTACATTGAAGCCAGCATCAATCCAGGGATGGCGCCGCCAAGGAAGAGTCTCCCTATGGATTCCTTGGCGATAACGGCATAAAGGATTGCGATGCAGCTTGGCGGGACAAGAAATCCCAATGCGGCTCCTGCCTGGATGCATCCGACGGCGATCTCTTTTTGATACCCCCGTTTGCGCATCAAAGGAAGAGCGATCCTCCCCATGGTGAGCGTGCCGGCAGCTTCAGAACTCACCAGGGCTGCAATCATGGTGCAGACACCCACTGTGGCTGATGCCAGACCACCCGGTACCGGTGCCAGCCAATTTTGAAAGGTATCATAGAGATCATCAGCGATCCCGGAATAGTATAACATCATGCCCATAAACACGAACATGGGAATACAGACCAGAACTGAATAATTCACCGTACCCACTGCCGCTAAATAGCCCATGTACATGGATTCCGGTCCCCATAACCATAGAGAAAATACCATGGCTATAGCTCCCAGTCCGTAGCTTATGGGAAAACCTGTCAGCAACAGCAGCAGCATACTACCAAACAATAATAGTGTTATTAATTCAATTCCCATTCCAATCCCTCCCGGTAATCGCTACATACAGGTCGCGAATATACTTGGCTATCCCTGCAATCAGCAGTAAAGTAACACCTACAGGTATGGCAAGTTTGAAGGGCCATAGCACAGGTCTCCAAATCGATCTAGTGTGTTCGTTATGAATGAAGCAGGTCCACCAGTCTTGCCATCCGTAAAAAACTATCGATCCAAAATAAAAGAAAAAAAGCGTGAATGTAATCAAATCGAAAATAGCCTTTTTCCGGGGACTGAAACGGTGGAACACCAGATCCATTCGTACCTGCTCATCTGTTATTAAAAGGTAGGCGCCGGTCAGCATCCACATAGGGCCAAACAGCAGGGCAACCAACTCACGGGCCCATAGGGTCGGAGCATTTAAAAAATATCTTAACCCGACATCAAAAAGGGTAATAAACACAAAAATTAAGATAAACCACTTGGCACCTTTTGCTGCTCCAATGCCTAAGCTGTCCATAAACCAGACTGCTTTTCTCAGTTTGTTCATTTCGTTTTTGCCTTAATATGAAAATTATGACACAGCCTCTATCGGATAAAGGTTTGTAGGTGAAAGTTATCACCTACAAACCAGCCTTGTTTTATTAGATTCGTCCGAAATCTTTCATAGCTTTCAAAACAGCATCAGCTGCTCGTTTACAAAATGGCCCTCTCTTTGAAAAATCATTTTTTATCCATTCGACAGACATTTTGGTAATGGTCTTTACATCCTCTTCCGGCAGGTGGTTGATCTTAATGCCATTCTTTTCCTGCATGAGTCTCAACGCTTCCTGCTCTTTTTCGGCATAAAAGGCCGCCATGTATACCGTATTCGCCTGGACAGCGTTCACAAGAATTGACTGCTGATCACTAGGCAATTTTTCCCATGCTCTTTTATTAATAAAATAAAAAGGGAAAAAGGCGACCTGGTGTCTGGGGAGAAGGAAACTCTTTGTAACCTCGTGCAGGGACATATCATACATGGCTTTTGCCCCGCCGTATTCAACCCCTTGAATTACGTTTCTGGAAAGGGCCGTGTAGAGTTCCTCAGGTCCCATATAGATCGAGGAAGCGCCTACCAAGTCGTGTAAAAATGTGGCATAAGGGTCCAGAATGTTAATGTTCATTCCTTTCATGTCCTTGATGCTGTTGACCTCCTTGGTAAACATTAATGCCCCACAATCATCTGCCTGAAACCCAAGAACTTTAATTTTGTATCTTTTTTCAAAAGCTTCCTTGTAGATGTCGCCCAGACCGTACCTGTAGATGGCAGCCATTTCCTCTTTCAGATTTCCAAATAAATAGGGAGCACTTTCCAGCTCACCGACAGGGACTGTGCCCATCTGATAATCGGGATGCGTATGTCCCATCTGGAGCGTACCAGCCGCCACAGCGTCGCAAAGCTTTTCCACATTCACCAACTCACCGTCTGCAAACACGGAGATTTGAATTTTGCCTGCAGACATTTCGTTAACGATTTTGGCATAGTGTTCAAAAAAGTGATTTTCAGCTGCTCCCCATGAATGCTGTAATTTCCACTTCGTTCCCGCCGCACTGGCCTGAAAAGAAAATGCCAGTACCATAAAAGTTGCAACTGCTACCCTGACTAACCATTTTTTAGATTTCATCTCTTTCCCACCCTTTTTTTAGTATGTTTTTTTTATGGCTGTTTACGAGCGTCATTCAGTCTTTCTTTCCTTACACTTTTCAAAAAAGAATAGGGACTAATTTGAGACCTCAAGACTTTAATTGCCAACCTCATAAATGCCAGCTTCCTTGTTACCACCTTTTTATTTTAATAATTATTATGTGTTTAAAAAAAATTGGGCACCGGCCGGAACTTTTACCGGTTCTAAAAGTCAAATGTTGAATCCATATCCGCATCTTCTATAAGGATTACCTTATTATGCGGGGGAAGGGGCTCTTTATAAAACATTGGTGGAAGCCGGTCATCCGCGTTTGTAAACCCGGCTTTTCTATTAAATTCAAGTTCGGTCTTGATAACCTGGATACCAAGGTTTGTCCAGTCTTTTTCCCCAAAGGGTTTCCCCGATTTTGCAGACATCATCCGGTAAACATTATTGATACCTTCAGGACTTGCAAGGCCAGATTGGGCAAAATCACAAATACCCGCAGTATCAACCGCAGCCATGTGAATCTGGGTATCTCTGGAGGCCTCCACCTGGCCCTTGGCCGACAATGCATCAAGGGTTCCGCCGAATGCCTCCAGGTTCTGATCAACAACCCAGCCTGCTGTGTGATCCCCCCCCATGGGAGTTGTAGAATAGGTCACCGCCATCCCCTGGATTGCCCTGGGATCATAAGCTGCGATGCTCTGCTTTTTAACAGTGGGGACTCGATCGTGATTAAAATATTGCCCCACTGCATTGGGGCCGTTTCCAATAGCATTTCCAAGCGCACTGCCTTTTGTCACTTCTTCAACCATTTGGATTGCAGCATCTGCGTCACCAAAAGATTTATACCCGGCATCCATGGCTACAGCCACGCCAACACCGGTGTTCATTGTATCAAGCCCTAGGTCGTCACAAAGAAAATCAAGTTTTGCGATGGCATCAAGGTTATCGTTCCCAATCATGGCACCCATGGCCCAGATGGTTTCATATTCAAGGGAAGACGTCACATAACCGCCATCCGCATCCACAAACTCATTGGAACAATCAATGATGCACTGGGAACATCCTTTATGTCGTGTTTTTCCCTTTCTGGACTTGATCAATTCAGCCATTGCCTCACCGCTTATTTTTTCAACGCCCTTAAACTGCCCCTCTCTGGCATTGTTTGTCGGTAAGGCACCAGCTGCATTGATGGGTTCCACAAGGACTGCAGTACCAAATTCCGGGAGAATTTCACCACTGAACTCATCTTCTTTTACTGCTTTGGCATAGGCTTTAGAAGCATCCATAAATTCTTTTTTGGATATAAGGGGGGCCGGGGTATTCCCATTTTTTGCGACAAGGATTGCCTTAAGCCCTTTTGACCCCATTACTGCTCCTAATCCGCCTCTTCCGGCTGCCCGGCATGGCCGTCCGTCCAGATCTGTCGTCTGAATGGATGCTGAAGTGAGTTTGAGTTCACCTGCCGGGCCGATACAGGTGACACTGTAATCGTCTCCATATTTTTTTTTCAGTTGTTCGACCAGGGCATAGGTTCTAAATCCCTTGGCATCATCCGCTTTTATCAATTTAGCAGATCGATCTTTTTCGATTTTAAGAAAATAGACGTCTTGTGTTGATGCACCTTCAATAACCACCGCAGAAAGTCCCATCCGGCCCAGTGCATACGCCACTGTGCCGCCGACATTACTTTCTTTAATTCCACCGGTTAAAGGGCTTTTGCTGCCAATAGACAAACGTCCCGTATTGATCAATGGGGTGCCAGTAAGGTACCCCGGGGCTAATACCAGCTTATTGTCCGGCCCCAATGCATCTGTGGTTGCGTCTACTTCATTGTTGATCAGGTTTGAAGTGAGCCCCCGCCCCCCAAGAAACCTGTATTCTTCCGGTGTTTTTTCTGAACAAATCGATTGATTCGTCATGTTGACCCTTAACATCTCCATGGCATCTCCTTTCAGTTGTTCTAAATATGTTTAAATGTATCTTCCAGACGGCTCAGCACTTCATCAATGAGCTCATAGGAAATATTTAAAGCCGGTTCAATTCTAATATTTTTAGAATTATTCAATGTTCCGGCGGTGATGACATTGCGACTGAAAAGGCCTGAAGCCACTTTGTATCCAAGCTCATCCGTCTCAAACTCCATGCCGATCAACAATCCCTTGCCCCGGACTTTAGACAAAATACTCGGGTATTTGGTTTGTAGCTCTACCAGTTTTCCCGTAATATACTCACCTTTTTCTGCGGCCTGACCCGGCAAGTCTTCTTCAAGCATGATCTGAATATGTGCCAATGCAGCAGAACAGGCCAATGGGTTTCCACCTGTCGTGGTGGTATGCATAAACGGATTGGGCTCCATGCATTTCCAGACTTTAGGAGTTGAAAGGAAGGCGGACATTGGAACAACACCGCCCCCCAGCGCCTTACCCAGGCACATGATGTCCGGTGTTGTATTCCAGTGATCAACGCCAAAAATTTTACCCGTCCGTCCCATGCCGGTCTGTACTTCATCGGCAATCAAAAGAACATCATAATAATCACAAATCTCCCGCAACCTGGGCCAGTATTCATCCGGTGGAACAATGCCACCGGCCTCACCCTGTATTGGTTCTGCCACTACCGCAGCAATATCATTACCCACCGCTTTGGCTGTTGCCAAGGCGGTTTCAACGGCATTGGCGTCTCCGAACGGGGTAAACTGCACACCCTCCAAAAGAGGAAGCAGGGGTTTCCTGAACACTGATTTCCCCATGAGGGACAGGGATCCAAGCGTTTTTCCGTGAAATCCCTTGAGCATAGAGATAAACCCCTTTTTTCCGGTGTGAAACTTGGCAAGTTTCATGGCACCTTCAACGGCTTCAGTTCCACTATTACAAAAAAATCCATATTGAATATCACCAGGCGTAATCATGGCCAGAATCTTTGCCAGGTGAGCCCTTAAGGGGTCCAGCATTTCCTGGCTGTATTGGGGGGTGCGGTCCAGCTGTCCCTTGACTGCTTCCACAATCCTTGGATGGCGGATTCCCGGGCTGTAAATACCGAAACCACCGAGGACATCTATGAATTCGCGTCCAAGGGCATCCCTAAGTATGGATCCCTGCCCAGTCCATTCAGTCATGGCAAAATCGCCTGATTCGGTGACTGATTTTCGATACTCTAGAAAACCTTTATTGATATGATTATGAAAATTTTCAGTCGTTTCCATAGCCAATTTCTTACCTTCCTCCATGGAAAGTTCAACCTTGGGCCGGGTAATCAACTCAACCATTCTTTTCGCTTCGTTTAATGCTTCATCCAATTTTCGCTCTGGCATAGGATTTGTTGTTTCCATATAAATACCCTCCAAAAAAGTGATTAAAATGTTAAATTTGCTATAATTAGCGCTTGAACGTTTAGTTACTCTATTTGAACATTCAGGTAATATGGTGTTTCTTTTTGTACAGTTACCCAGATGATTCATACATTATTTTTAATATCAATCATGCATGCCCCTTCAGCCTTTTTAATAAACGTATTGGTCGTATTAAAAGGATCCTGGAGGAATATTTTTTTTTCTTCGTTTAATGAGCTCTCGACTTACCTGAGACATATTAAATCTCCCAATATAATTGAGTGCAGCCGGTAACAGGCTTTTTGTTTGATAAGTTTGATTTTTATCGATCTGATGTTTAAGTTGGCGACACCAGATCGATAATCATGACCCTTATCAATCCAAATAATATGATTTGTATTCGATTGTCAACCATTTTTTTAAATTTTCAGTGCGAATGATAGATGATATTGATATCAAGTTCGAATATACGATATTCGAACTTGTTTTACAAAGACTGTCGTGATAGGACTCTATCAATAAATAACTTTTATTGCAGGCAGACTAAAACTATTGAAGAAAATCTGCCCTGAAACTACAAATAAATTATTGAGGTGGCCATTGAATTTGCATGTCGATGATATTGATGCCCAGATTATAAAAATACTTAATATAAACGGTAGAACCCCTAATACGGAAATTGCCAAAAAATTAAAATTATCGGAAACAGCTATCCGGAAACGAATTCGAAAACTTCTTGATGATGAAGTGATTCAGATCGTAGCAGTCGTTAATCAGGAAAAAATGGGCTATATGTTCAGGGGAAACATAAACATCAAAGCCGATATTAAAAGGATAGATGACGTAAAAGAGGAACTCGATAAGATTGACCGAATATGGTATATCGCTTACCTCACCGGAGCATTTGATTTTGATATTGAGTTCAGTGCAAAATCCCAGGAAGAGCTTCGAATGCTGATTGAATACATAAATAAAATAGAAGGTGTGATTAAAACAGAGGTCTCATTCCGCCTCCAGTTATTGAGAAATCGTAACGACTGGGAAAAATAAATCATGGACAAAAACAGCAGAATGATACAGATGAGAAAAGAAAAAATCAATGCTTTGAAAGAGAATTAGGATTAATCTGTACCTGGGATAGGTCTGATCCACGCTGTAAGCATATCAGCAATTATCATGAACAATTCATCATCGTACCATTTGCCTGGGTCAAAATTATATGTCATAGCAGTTAAACCCACTCCATTTAAAACGGTGTAAACACTTCTTTCCCATCCCTGGCATCAAAAAGGATCCGAGAAACTTTTCTGCTGTCCTCCGTATCATGAAAATCTTTGTCCTATTCTTTTTTTTTAGCCCCTGGCCCGGATTTTTGATAATTAAGACATTCTCTGATTTTAGCTTGTTTTTCTTCAGACAGATACAATGAGGCCTCCTTATTTCAGGTTGAGAAATTTTATTCACCTGGTTTCTATAGCAAGATCAGAATCGACATTCAATCAGGGAAAAGCTTAGTTTTGATGATTTCTGAATTATTCTTTTTCCATTCCATCATGGTCAGACTTCAAACCGTTACAGTATTTCGTCAATGATTCAGGGGTAGGTGACACAATATCATCAATATCTCCAAGTAGATTGCAAGAGCCAACGGAGGTTCTGCCGGAGTAGATATAGACCACAACCTGTTTTACGTGTAGATGATTGAGGAACTGAATAAAAGGAACCTCATACCAGGTCTATATTCCACTTTTCAGGGGCAAAAACAAAGAAATAGAAAATTTCAATTCTGACCAGAGCAAAAACGACATTACCTTCCAGGAAAGGTTTTCAACTCAAATTGTTATTTTTATCTTGCCTTCATTTGATTAGACCTGATAGAGGTACTGCATTTTGTGCCTGTATCAGATTGGAGAGAATATTTCAGATTTTGGAGGATTGTTTATGCTTTGGTTAATAAAAATAAAGGGCTTATCTATGAAAAAGGCAGCTGTATTGGGAATTATTCTGGCAATAGTGATTTCAGGAAGTGTTTTTGCAGATTGCGATAAAGACCATGCTTATTCAAAGATATACAAATATATACCCGGTCTGATGGATCTTCATTTTTCAGATCTGGATACAGATGGTGATGGCCAGATCAGTATGGAAGAGTTCAGCTCAAGGTTTACCACATCAGGGGAAGCCTCATTCAAACGCCTAGATAGGGATTCAAGCTTAGGCCTTGACCGTGGTGAATGGAATGCGTTTAAAGTAATGCATACAGGCATGGGCAGTCATCATGGCAATCACAGAGGCAATAAATCTGGGAATTACCATCTCCAGGAACGTCCTGAACCTTCTGCACACAATACCCATTTTGGAGATATGGATTCAAGTGGCGACGGGGTTATGGATACAAAGGAATTTAACATGCATTTTAGTGGCCATAAAAACAATGATGATGTTTTTAAAGCAGTGGATCTGAATAGCGATTCCCAGATTGATCATGACGAATGGCATGCATTTAAGAAAGCCAATAATCTTGGGCATAAAGAATAATTTAAACTGCAGAAGTGAAAACCATTCAATCATGGTATTATCTGTCAGGAATCAAATCCGTCAATTCACTGAGCGTTTCTTTTTCCAGTCCGGGCTTTGCGAGAGCACCGGTGTGACCTTGGCTGTATGGCAATTTTTGTCAGAGAGCACTCCTTAAAGCCCTATTCAATCGATCCCTGACAAACCTTTGGCAGGATTAAAAGACATATAACCGTGGGCCATGGCATAATCAAAAAGTTGTTGTGCACGACCTAAATTCTTATTGATGGTAACGTTTGAGATGGTCTTGGCAGGTTTCATCTTGACAATATTTTTGATGGATTTTCCTTTATACCGTTTGTCCTTGTTCATATTTGGAGGAAGCATGGTTATGGCTTTTTTGAATTCTGCCATGCCCAATCTGTCAATCTTGTTTGCCTGGATGTCTCCACCAATTAATTCTTTTAGAATTTCAAGGCTTGCCTCCATTTCAAGGCGTATTTTAGGTGTCCATCGGCCTTCTGTCTGATCCCCTTCACCAAGGAACTGTTTTATAACGTCCTCCAATGTGGGTATGGCTGGTTCGACAGGTTTATGTACAAAACTTTGGTACGTGGAGGAGCCTTGGTAGTATGCTGAAGACCCTTCTGGAGAATTTTCTTGAACAATTTTATCTGGTACAAAAGTATGGTTCATATGTGAGGCAATAGGCGTTTTACCCAATGCCAGCATGAGGAATTTATTGATGGTATCTCCAGCCTTTGTACTGTATACCCTTGCGTAGACTGATGATAAGCCCTTTGACCAGACCAGCCAACACCATAGCACGAGACGAAGCCAATTGTTTAAGACTGGTTTTAAGGGAGTATTTGAGTTCACGCTTACGAAAAACATGACGTAAATCGCCAGGGACAACAAGACGGAAATAATAGCCGGAGGGTCTTAGGAGAAGGTGATAAGCTGATGGCATTGTGTTGTATCCTTTGCTTTTTGTGTACCTACATTTTGTACTAAAAAGGATATCAAATGCTACAATGCCGATGACTAAAGAACTGGAGCCGACGAGCGGAGTCGAACCGCTGACTTGCTCATTACGAGTGAGCTACTCTACCAACTGAGTTACGTCGGCCCCTGTGCGCATACCATTAGAATGAATCCGCGCTAAAATCAAGTAAAAAATTGATATGTGGACCGTTCATAGGAATGCGCGGTTGTCAGATTCCCCCTGAGTTTTTTCCCCTCCAGGCCGGAGTGGGAAATACGGCAAATGCCGTGCTGGCAGGATTGGGGCGTCACCCGGATATTCCGCCCTTTTACATGTATTCGGAAGTCTTCCAGGATTCCATGATGGACCTGATTGATACGGGAAAGCTTTTGGGTGCCTCTGCCACAGCCCTGACCATTGTACCGGAAAAGCTTAAACAGATTGGGGATAACATGGATTTTTACAGCCGTAAAATTGTGCTGCGGCCCCAGGAAATATCCAATCACCCCGGCATTATCCGTCGCCTGGGGGTGGTGGCCATGAATACGGCCCTTGAAATGGATATCTACGGCAATGTAAATTCCTCCCATGTGATGGGCACCCATGTGATGAACGGGGTGGGGGGCAGTGGCGAGTTTGCCCGGAACAGTCATTTGTCCATTTTTATGACCCCTTCCATTGCAAAGGGGGGTAAAATTTCCGCGGTGGTTCCCATGGTTCCCCATGTGGACAACAATGAGCATTCGGTCCAGATTGTGGTAACGGAACAGGGATTGGCCGATTTGCGGGGCTTAGGCCCCCTGGAGCGGGCCGAGAAAATTATCAATACCTGTGCCCACCCCTCATACCGGCCTTATTTAAAAGATTATATTGCCAAGGGAAGCTGCGGCCATATCTGTCATGATCTCACCCGCTGTTTTGAGCTCCACCGTAATTTCACGGAATATGGGGCCATGCTGCCCGAGATGGCATCGGATTTATAACATCGATTGATTTTTAGAGCCTAACCTTGTAAGGGTATTAGGGAAGTAGGGAAGTTCTGGTATTTTCTTAAATGGAGAAGCCCATGCGTCTTGAGTGTGATGGTCTGAAATATACATATCCCGGGTCCGAGGCTGCCGTCATCGACAATCTTTGTTTTTCCATGACATCGCCGGGGTTCAATGCGGTATTCGGACCGTCGGGTGTGGGCAAGACCTCCCTTGCAAAACTGCTGGTCAGCCAGGCAAACCTGCCAGCGAGCAGGATCTCCACCAGCGGGTTGGATAGGATCCTCTATTCCTACAATCAGGAACGGCTTCCGGGCTGGTCCAGTACCGGCAATCATCTGAACAAGGTTTGTCCCGCCGGTAAAGAGGCGCTGAAAAAAAACCTCATCGATATTTTCAAGTTGGAACCGGTTCTGGACGCACGGTTTTCACAGCTTTCCATGGGCCAGCAAAATCGCATGAATCTTATCCGCTATCTGCTCCAGGAGTTTGATCTGCTGATTTTGGATGAAAGCCTGGCCAATGTGGACGAGGTCCTGCGGGAAACCATTATCCTTGAAATTAAAGCGCTTTTTCCGGGGAAAATGTTTCTCTATATTTCCCACAACCTCATGGAGGTGGCCAAGTTCTGCCGGGATATCCTGGTCCTGAGCGAGCCCGTCAAACAAAAGGGCAGTTTTATGGTAAAGGGCAGGGATTATGCTCACGGATATGCCCTGGATAAACAGGCCTTTGATACCTGTATGCTGGAGATCATGGATGCTTTTTAGACGGATATATCAGTTTTTGATTGTCTATTGTCTGGGGCTTGCCTGCCTTTTGGGAATTAAAAAGGTGCTCACCCTATCCGATTACGTGATCCCGGGGGTTCCCCTTATCCTGGAGACAGCCGGCCGGGTTTCCCAGGGATATTTTTTTGATGTGTTCAATACCCTTTCCGTGACAATTCTGGGCCAGATCATCTCCATCATCATGGCCTTTACCGTGGGTATCCTGGGCCGAAAGTCTTCCTGGGCAGGATCCTTTATCAAGGTGATGGCCTATAATATCCAGGCCTATCCCATTGTGGCCCTGGCTCCGATTATTTTTATCCTTCTGGGAGACGGCTTTCTTTCCCGGCTTCTCATTGCCTCCATGATCTGTTATTTTCCCTTGCTCCTGTCGGTGCTGGGGGTTATGGCTGTCCCTGTAAAGGATATTGAGCACTTTTATATTGCCACGGGAAGGATGCGGTGGCAATTGGAGGTCAAAATTCGGGCCTTTGAAAATTTAAGTAAACTGAGCACGGTAATTGCCGGCAGTGCCACCCTGGCCATGGCCGGGACCATTGTGGCGGAATTCATTGCCGCCAATGCCGGTATCGGGTATAGCATCCGCATCGCCCTTTACCAGAGTGATCTGGCCGGGATTCTGGTGGCTTTGTTCATGATTGGTATTGTGATTTCCATTTACCAGGGGATGCTTGAAACCCTGGGGGAACAGGTAAAAACAAAGTGGTCTGCACCAAAGGGAGGGGAATTGTTATGAGATTCAATGGACGTTACAGACAATGGCTGGCCGTCATGACGGCTCTGGGGGTCTTTCTTTTTGCCGCATCGGTTCAGGCCGGCACCATACATCTTAATTATCGTCTCAAATGGCTGTTCAATACCTCTGTGGCAGGGGATATTTTTGCCGCAGACCAAGGATATTTTACGGCAGTAGGTTTGGAAGTGACCGTTAAGGAGGGCAGTCCTGAAAAAAATGCCATCAAGGAATTGGAACTTGGGTATGCCGACTTTGGCGTTGCCTCGGCGGACCAGGTCATCCGGGCCCTGGATATGGGGGCCGATGTGGTGGTGCTGGCCCAGCTCTTCCAGGTCAATCCCATGCAATGGATCTACCGGGCGGACCGGTCTGAAATTAAAATACTTTCCGACCTTAAAGGCCGCCGTATCGGTATCACCTTTGGGGGCAATGATGAGACCATCATGAAAACCATTCTGGCCAAATCCGGGCTTGCCAGTCAGGATGTCAAGCTTTCTGGCGTCCGATTTGACTTTACCCCTTTCCTGAAAAAAAAGGTGGATGTCTGGCCGGTATATCTAAATTCCCAGGGGGTGATCCTCCA
>Ga0307987_1000895_pt1 | contig 17000 bp, 10 predicted proteins | sample EllFjometagen181_FD_203157 | JGI IMG/M metagenome (GOLD analysis project Ga0307987, IMG submission 203157) | Marine microbial communities from Ellis Fjord, Antarctic Ocean - #181 | ecosystem: Environmental > Aquatic > Marine > Unclassified | place: Southern Ocean | collected 2014-10-08
CAGCAGGATGATGGGGAACATCATGGACATCATGGTCAGCTCGCCCAGCACCAGGGCGTTGACCCCCAGGGCCACCGTGATGGACATGGCCAGCACCACCATGGCGATCACGGGTGCGGTCCACATGCGGAAGGTGATCACGAACAGGGCCAGCACCGCCACGAACGACAGCAGCATGTTCCAGCCGAAGTCGTGGAACATAGTGGCGTACTCGTCGTCCACCACCACCTGCATGCCCGCCATGCCGGTGCCCGAGTCCAGCTTGTCCAGCGGCGCGATGGACGGCACCTTGTAGGGCAGCTGCAGGCGCATGGCGTCCATAGCGGCCTGGTCACCTTCCATGGACGGCAGCATGGCGTTCCAGATGCCCGTGACGTCCCAGGGTCCCGCGTAGTTCTCGCCGATGGCCGGGTGCTCCAGCAGCAGCTCCTCGAAGATGTCCCGGGAGCGCTGCACGGCGGGCACGGCGTACTGCCACTCTTCGGTGGAGTAGACCGGTGTGACCATCACCAGCAGCAGGCTCTTGTCGTCGGAGAAGTAGTGCTCCTCGCCGATGGTGAAGCGGGTGACCGCTTGTTCGATCTCGGTGGTCGCCAGCGCGGGATCCAGATCCGGGTTGTCCAGGTACCAGCGCAGGGTGCTGGGCAGGGACCACATGGAGTCGATGGCGCGGGTGGCGGCGGCTTCCTGAGCCTCGGTGCTCTCGTCGCTGTCGCCCTCGTCCACGTACTCTTTTTTGAACAGACGGTTGTAGCCGTTCACCACGGCCGCCAGCCCGGGCTCGTCGAACTGCCCGTTGTCCAGCATGTCGTCCAGATCGTCGGCCTCGACCATCATCAGCGCGTGCTCGAGCATGAAGTCCAGCTGCTCGCCGTAGGATACCCGGGCGATGAGCGGCTTGCCGTCGGCGGTGGTGAGCTCCAGCAGGCGGTCCTCGAGCTTGCCGGCGAAGGTCACCAGCTCATCGGGGTCGGGGCCCTCGAGGGAGAACAGGATGATCTCGGAGTTGCCGTACTCATCGAGCACCTCCTTGAACTCCTGCACCGTCGGTTCGTCCTGGGGCAGCAGGTCCATCCAGCTCATCTTGGGCACGATGGTGGTGCTCAGGCCGGCGCCGACCAGGAAGGTCAGCAGGGCAGCCAGTAGGTAGCGCCAGGGGTGCCGGGCGGATCCGGTAGCGAGCCAGTCGAAGAATCGTTCTCTCATGGGGTACCTCGAAGGGGGTCCGTCGTGGTAGGCGGGCACACCAAGCAGCCGCGATTGATGAAGTCCCCGACGGCTGCGGCGAGCCGGGGGGGATCGTTGTCGATGAGTCCGAAGTGAACCTGCAGGAACAGGGCGTCCAGCAGCACGATGATGGAGGCTGCGACGACGGGGGAGTCGAGCTCGGGCCGCACGGTTCCCTGGGCCTTGCCCTCGTCGAGCAACCCGGCCACCAGGTCGTTGTAGGTGCGGTAGACATCGGCCATGATGGCCTCGAGCTTCTGTTCGAGCTCTTCCCCGCAGCCGGCGAGGATGGAGAGGATGGCCTTGAACAGGCTGGGCATCTCGGCGTACATGGCGAAGGTGCCCGAGATGATGAGGCCCAGCTTCTCGACGGCGGGCATGGGGGTGGCCAGCATCGGTGCCAGCATGGTCTCGATGACGTCGGTCTCCCGCCGCACCAGGGCCAGGAACAGCTCGTCCTTGCTGGGGAAGTGCCAGTAGACCGTTCCCCGGCCGATGCCGGCGGTCTTGGCCACGTCGCTCATGGTGGTGCGGGCGAAGCCCTTTTCGAGAAGCATCGCCATGGCCGCGTCGAGGATCTGGTCGCGCTTGGCGGCGAGATCTTCGGGGCTGCGGGCCACCTGTCGTTTCTTGGGAGGGGTCATGGGGGGAGCTCCGGCTACATCGAGGTCAGGAAGTCCGTGGTGAACAAGCTGTCCTCGACCTCGACGCCGTAGGCCACCTCGATCATCTCGATGCTGGTCTGGCTGCCCCGCTTGAGGTTGTGCATCACCATCTTCCGAGGCGTCCAGGTGCCGCTGATCTGCTCCCAGTTGGCCATCTCGAGGGTCTTGACGTGGCGGTCTTTCTTGTCGAAGTACTGCGCTTGGTGGGTCACGAAGGTCTCGGCGTCCACCCATGCGACCATCTTCGTGTACGAGCTGTTGCCCTTGGGAGTGGCGGTGAGCTTGTGACAGCTGCGACCGTTCAGATCTTCGGTGACCATCTCGCTGGTGGTCCAGTCCTCTTCCCACTTGCCGCCGCTCATGTCCTCGTAGGAGAAGTCGCTGCCTTCCATGGAGCCGTTGCGGGCAGAGCTGGCGATCTTGCGCAGGTCGTCGGAGTCGGGGAAGTAGGCCCACATCACGTCGCCGCCCTCGAGGGAGAGCATGCCGACGCCCGCCGACGGAGCGGGGGAGATGAAGCGCATGACGCTCTGCTCGTCACCGCCCTTGGACCAGCTCTCGATGCGGAAGGTTCGGGTGGCGCCCGATGTGGTGGTGATGGTCTGCTCCATCAGGATGTGGGCGGTGTCGGTCTTCTGGATGGCGTCGGCTTTCGCGAGCACCTCGGCGGGGGTGAGGGCCTGGGCCGTGGCGGGAAGCGCCAGCATCAGGGCGGCGAACAGGGTGGGGAGGATGGTGCGCATGACAGCTCCTGGGTGCGGGGTCTCGCCCGACCGACTCTCGGGTCGGTAAAGCCCGACCGACGTGTCAGTCGGTATAGATCCGTGACCGTGTGCTGTCAAGGGAAATTCCCGGACCCCCTGTCCGGTGGGTCACTTCAACCGGCGGATCCCATCTTCGCTGATCTCGATCAGGCGGTTGCGGTACAGGCTGCCCACGGCCTTCTTGAAGGCCTTCTTGCTCATGTGCAGGCGGCGCTGGATCACGGCGGGATGGCTCTTGTCGTGCAGCGGCAGCGAGCCCCCGGCGGCGTCGAGGGCGGCCAGGATTACGGCGCTGGCGTCGTCGGTGCCGGCCCGGCCCGGGCGCTGCAGGGTGATGTCCAGCCGGTGGTCGTCCCGGACCACGGCGACCCAGCCCTGCAGCTGCTCACCGTGCTCGAGGCGGCGGAAGGTCTGGTCGCCATAGATCAAGCCGGCGTGACGGCCGGCGACGATGACCTGGTAGCCGTGCTCGATCTTGCCGTAGACCATCAGATCCACCGCATCGCCGGGAGACAGGCCGCTGACGTCGTCGTCGAACATGCCCGACAGCGTGGTGGTGCCAACCAGGCGCTGGGTCTTGAGGTGGATGCGTAGGCCCACCACGCGGCGCTCGCCGGTCTTCAGGGGCCTGTATTGGTTGCCAAAGGGCACCAGGAGATCCTTGGGTAGGCCCCAGTCCACGAAGGCTCCGTACTCGCCCACCTCCAGCACCTCGAGCAGGGCGAAGCCGCCCAGCTGCAGCTTGGGCTCGGTCAGGGTGGCCGCGAGCCCTTGGGAGTTGGTGTAGACGAAGACCTGGATGGGCTCGCCTTCTTGGAGCTGGCAGGGGATCTCCCTGGCGGGCAGGAGCACCTGGGCGTCCTCGTCTCCGAGCACGGCGCCCTGCTGCACCACGTGCAGCACGGGGAGGGTGTTGAAGCGGCCGATCTCGATCATGGGTTCACCCGAAAGTTTCAGCGCGCGGCTTCGATGATCTCGACGAAGGCGTCGAAGGGCTTGGCACCGCGGACCATGACACCGTTGACGAAGGTGGCGGGGGTGCCGGTGACCCCAGCGGCTTTGGCATCGGCCGTGTCTTGCTCGATGGCCGCGGCGTGGTGCTCCTGGGACAGGCAGCCCTCGAAGCGGACCCGGTCCAGGCCGAGCTGTGTGGCGTAGCGCGACAGGTCGTCGGGGGTCAGCGCCCGCTGGTTGGCGAACAGCGTGTCGTACATATCCCAGAAGCGGCCCTGATCATGGGCGCAGCGGGCCGCCATGTGGGCCCCGCGGGCGTGGCTGTGCATGGCCAGAGGGTAGTCCCGGAAGTAGAGCTCGAGATCGCCGCCGTAGCGCTGGTGCAGTTGCTCGAAGGTGGGCTCCAGCTTGCTGCAGAAGGGGCACTCGAAGTCGTTGAAGACCACCAGCTGAACCCGGGCGTAGGGGTTGCCGTAGCGACCGGGCAGGCTGCCCACATCTGGGCGCGCGCCCACCCCCTGGACCTGAACGGGCTCGGAGCCACCGCCGGGTGCGGGAGGGTTGGCCGGGTCGATAAACAGGGGGGCTGCCCCGCTGGTGCCGTTGCTCGGGTTGTCGCCGCCCGCAAACAGCGGCTCGGGCCGACCGTAGCCGGGCTCGTCTTCGCCCAGCGGCGCGGGAATGGGCTCGAGCACCGGGGCTTCGATCCGCTTCTTGACGGCGGGCTCGGCGGCCACCTCCCAGTCGCGTTGTTCCTGGGCGTCGCCGCTGGCGGCCAGGACGTAGACCACCACGCCCATGACCGCGCAGACCAGCGAGACCGCGCCGGCGACCAGCATCACGAACAGCCTGCGTGACTCGAGTTGTTTGGCTTGGAGGGTGCTCTGTCGGCTCATGGCTGGGGCCTCGGCGGGGTCGCGGGGAACCTATGCTCCCCGCGGCAGGGGCGCCTACTACTCCCACTCCTCCATCCGTTCCCTCCACCGACCCCTCATGGTGGCCAGCTGGGGCCGCAGCAGGGTCAAGGCCACCATGCTCGCCAGGATCGCCAGGCCGATGGTGGTCAGGTAGAAGGCCCAGAAGCCGCTGTGGTTCAGGCCGAAGCGCAGCAATTCGGTGAGCAGGGCCGAGGCCAAAAAGCCCGTGCCCAGGTACAGCAAGGCCCGGACCCGCAGCAGGCTGCCCAGGGCCAGGCCCGCCAGCGACAGCAGCACCAGGCCCAGGGTCCAGCCCGGATCGAACACGGCCTGGCCCAGGGCGGTCACGTAGATGCAGCAGGCGCCGGCATAGCGCAGCAGGTCGCGGATGCGGGGGTCCAGGCTCTGGCGCAGCACCTGGGCCAGCACCAGCAGGGACAGGCCGGTGGGGCCGATCCAGGCCAGGGGCTCGGTCCAGTCGAGCTTCACGAAGATCATCACGGTGGCGATGTCCAGCAGGATCACGCCCAGCACCAGCTCTTGCCAGCGCTCCCGCAGCACCCAGCGCAGGCACAGCAGGCAGCCAGCCAGGGCCACGCCAATGGAGGTCGCGCCGCCGGTGAACAGAGAGCCCAGCAGAGCCAGCCCCGCGATGGCCAGGGTGCTGTGTCTCAAGGGCTGGACCCAGGCGGTGCCGCGGCTGCGTTCGAGGGCCAAGGCTGCGCACTCGAGCACCAGGCCCAGGCCCACCAGCAGGGGGAGCTCGAGCTTCGGGGGCAGGTGGGCCAGGGGGCCGTCGATGCGCAGCACCATGTACAACAGAGCGCCCCAGGCGGCGGTGGCGTACCAGCGCGAGGGATCATCCTGGCGGGCGGTGCGGGCCAGGGAGAGGGCCAGGGCGCCGAACAGCACCATCTGCTGCCAGCCGCTGCTGTCCAGCTCGATCTGCCCCACGCCATCCACCAGCACGGCGGGCACCAGCAGGCCCACGCACAGGACCTCGAGCCAGCGTGCTTCGAGCTTGCGTGCCGCGGGCACCGCCAGCAGCAGCACCAGGGCGGGGAGGCCGGAGTCCAGCCCCAGCAGGTCCCAGCTCATAAGGCCCAGCCCTGCGGTGAGCTGCAGCAGCGCGATGGAGCGCAGCCCCACCAGCCACCAGCCCGTGGCCAACACCACGGCGATCCCAGCGTAGGTGCTGGCACCTGCGTCCAGCAAGGTCAGCAGCGCAGTAGCGGAGCCCAGCCCCAGGCACAGCAGCGCGGCGTGTCTCCCCCCGGGCAGGTGCGCTCGCAGGGTCCAGCCCAGCAAGGCCAGGACGGCCAGGGTGGCGGGCCAGGCCACGGTGAAGTCCAGCCCGGGCAGCTCGCTGGGCAGCCAGGCCAGCAGGGGCAGGCTCGCCAGGAACAGCCAGGGGCGCTTCAGACCCCAGGCCAAGGCGGGGATGGCGGCGGCCAGCAGGAACCACTCGGCGGTGCCGCCCTGGTCCCAGATGCGCAGCGCCACGCTCCCCATCAGCAGCAACCAGCCCGCGGGCTCTTCGAGCAGGTCGGGACCTCGGGTCGACTCACCCCGGGCGCTGCGGACCAGCAGCAGGCCACCGGCCGTCAGGGCCAAGGAGGTCAGGGTCCATGTACCCGCGCAGACGCCCAGGCCCATGGCCACCGCCATCCACAGCAGGGCCTGGGGGGGAAGCCGGCCTCGCTTGGGCGCGAGGTGGATCAGGCTGGCCACGGTGGTGAAGGCCAGGGCCGAGCGCAGCACTACGGCCACGGGCTCTACCGGGGTCAGGGCGGCGGCGCAGACCAGGCCTGCGGCCAGGCCACCCCAGGCCCAGCGGTGCTGGGTGCCGGTGTGGGTGATCAGCAGTCCCACCGCCGCGAAGGCGAAGGCGGCAACGGGGCGGGTCTCGGGTTGGTTGATGCTCACAACCAGCAGTCCCACAGCTACGCCGGCGCCGATGAGCCGGGTGCCCACGCGATCGCTGGCCTTGCGGGCGGAGAGCAGCCATGCCAGCGCGGCGAAGGCCAGCCAGGTCAGGGGATGCAGCAGCGCTGGCGCGCCGAGGCTCAGCAGGCAGGCCGACAGGGCCCAGGGAGCCAACAGGCGAGCGGTGGCGCCGTGGCGGTAGGCCCACAGCAGGATGGTGGCGGCCACCAAGCCCAGAGGTTGGAGCACCAGCTCTTGCTGGATGCCGAGCCATGCGGCCCAGGCTGCCCAGGCGGCGGCGCTCACCATGGCCATGGCCAGGCCGGTGCGCCATGCGGCGGCGCCGAGGCGGGGCCAGGCGGTGCGGGCCCGACCGATACCCCAGAGCAGCAGCGTGGCGGTGCTCATGGTGATCAGGTGTGGAACGATGCCCGGCGCGAAGCTGCGCTCCAGCAGCAGGTGCGCCAGGGCCACCCAGGCCACGAGGGCGGCCTCCGTGAAGCCGCGCTGATGACGCAGGGCGACCAGGCTGGCGGCCACGGCCACGGCGGCCAGCAGCTGAGGCTGTTCGAGGGGACCGGTCACCAGCATCACCAGCAAGGCGGCGCCCATGGCGGTGATGGTGGCGCCGCGGCGCAGATCGCTGTGGCGCCACAGGCCCAGCAGGCCCAGGCCCACGGGCAGCAGGGTCAGCCAGGGCAGGACCATGGGCAGAGGCTCGCCCAGGGCCCAGGTGGTGGCGGCTGCGATGGCCACAGCCCAGGCGTAGCCCTCGATGGCGCCCGTCCAGCGGGGGGCCAGCTGGCTCGCCAGCAACAGCATCCCGGTCAGCGCGATCGCGGCGATCTGACTCTCGAGGCCGGGGGCGCCCTGCAACAGGATCAGGGGCAGAGCGATGACGGCGGCGACGGCGCCCAGCCAGGCCGCGGGTTGGCCCAGGCTGCGGTGTAGCCAGTGGGCACCGAAGCGGGGGACGGCCCGCTTCGAGGCGATGAGCACCAGGGTGGGAAGCCAGCACAGGGTCGTGGCGATGACCGCCAGGCTGCCGGGCTCCAGCACGTCGGCCATCCACAGGCGGCGCAGCACGGACTCGGCCACGCCGAACACCAGCAGACCGCCGTAGATCCGCCAGTGGGTGTTGCGCAGCCACCACACCAGCATCAGCGCCACCGGCAGCTTCATCAGGCTGCGCTCGAGGCCCCCCAGGAACATCAGGGCGATGACCGCGGCCACGGCCAGGGTATGGGCGTGGACGTGGAGGGACAGGCAGCTTCCCGCCACCCGCTGGCGCCGTCGGGGCAGCCACCAAGCCAGGGCCAAGGCCGCCAGGGCCACGGTCTCCATGCTGGCGGCCCAGCCCAGGGGTTCGAGCCTGTGGTCGAGACCCCAGGCGATGCCTCCGGCGATGAGCAGGGCTTGACCCCACACGGCCAGCAGGGTCTCGAGTCGGTAGAGGTTTTCGGTGGGAGCGGCGCCCAGGGGGCGCAGGCTCAGGCTGACGATCCAGGTGGTGGCGCCGGTCACGGCCAGGGCCAGGATCGGTGCCTCCCAGCCGGCCACCAACAGCGGGACGGCCAGGGCAGCAGGGACCGCCACGATGCGGGCGCCGGTGAGCACGCTCCTTTCTCCGAGCTTGCGGGCCAGGGCGGCGCCCATGGGGATCAGGGCGAGCACCACGGCGGCGCCCACAGCCAGGCGCAGCTCGGGGGCGGCGCCCAGGTACCACAGCAGGTCCACGGTCCACACCGTGAGTCCCACCCAGGGCAGGGTCCCGCTCACCAGGTTGCGGACCCGGTGTTCCCGCAGCCACAGCGCGCCGTGCAGGGGCAGGGACAGCAGGGCCGGGCGCAGATCGTCCAGCCGGCTGTGGGCCACCAGCAGCAGCGCCAGGGACAGGGTGAAGGTCCAGCCCCAGACATGGGCGCTGATGGCTTCGGCTTGGCGCCACCCGCTGCGGCGCAGGGCCCCCGCCGCCAGGCGGCAGACCAACAGGTAGGGCAGCAGGGTGAGGCTGTACCAGGCGATGGGCAGGGGTTCGTCGCTGTAGCCTAGGGCAGCTCCGGCCAGCAGCAGGAAGGGCTCCACCATGGCCCAGAACAGATCCGGCAGGGCCAGGGTGAAGATCAACGCGGCCAGCAGCGCGCCGTGGATGAGCACGGGCCGACGCCAGCACAGCGCTGCGCCCAGGAAGAACGGCACCAACAGCAGGCCGGTGATGGCGCTCTCGGGGCCGCTGGGGAGGAAGTCGAAGCCGGGCAGCAGCAGCAGCAGCGCCAGGCCCGCCAGGGCCAGGGCCGCCACGCCCCGCACACCACGGAGCCGAAGGGCGTGCACGCCCCGCCAGCGACCCATGGCCGCATCCAGGTAGAGCACCGCCAGGGCGGCCGCGGCGATGGTTGGGGCGTAGGCACCACTCCAGCCGTGGGGCGCCAGGTAGGCGTGAAACGCCAAGGGGTGCAGCAGCAGCAGCCCCGCGATGGTGGGGCAGCACTGCCAGCGGGTCAGGGCCCACCACAGGCCACCGGCCGCGATCACGGCAGGTAGCAGCAACCAGGCGGGGGAGGGCGCCAGGGGCAGCAGGCCCACGCCCAGGGACAGCAGCAGGTAGATACGACGGAAGGGGGCCGCGCTCTCGGGCAGCAGCAGGGGCAGGTCCCGGGGCAGGCGCCACAGCATCAGCAGCGCCACGACCACCAGGGCCGAACCGCCGAAGGCCAGGCCAGCCCAACCCCCCAGGCTCCAGCCGCTGCCGGCGGCCATGGCCAGCACGGGGGCCAGGGCCACGCTCACGCCCACCAACCAGCGGCCAGCGCGCTCGCCGCCTTCCTGGCGGGCCAGGCGGTGTCCGATGACCGCGAAGGCCTGGGCGTAGACGCCCAGCCCCACCAGCACCACGGCCAGCCGCGGCCCGGTGCCCAGGTCCGACCAGATAGTGCCGGCCACGAAGAACGAGCCCAGGACGGTCAGGGCTGCACCCACCAACCACCAGGTGCGCTCTCGCAGGAAGTGACCCACCACCGCCAGGCTCGAGCCGGGCTGACTCTCGGGCCGCTGGGGCAGAGGGAGGGGCCGGGGCCGGTCCTCGCGGGGGGCTGCCGGAGTGGCGGCGGGTCGTCGAGGTGACGTGCGCGGGGTCGGTGTGGGTCGGGCTGGCTCTGTCACCCTGGGCTGCGGGGCGGGCGCTGCCTGCGCCGGGAGCTCCAGTGCGGGTCGAGGTGCGGAAGCGACCTGGGTAGCTGTCGCGATCTGGCTGCGCTCGTAGCGCATCAGGTTGTCGCGGGTGGGGGCGTCGATGATGCCCACCTGGTGCCAGCGCCGGATCTGGCCCAGCACGCCGGCATGGAAGGCGATGGCGGTGCGGAGGTCTTCCTGGCCCTGGGTGCTGCGCTCACGCGACATGGGCCACCTCCGCCGAGGGCACGAAGTGGCCGCGCTTGACGTGGCCGTGCACCCCGTGGGCGTCCATGGCTGGCCAACGGGCGGCGCTGCGGCCGACGCGGTCTTCGAGCAGGGCCAGGGCCAGGCGCCGCTCCTCGGGCAGGCCTGCCAGCAGGTCGGCGAAGCGCTCGGGTCGCTCCCGATAGCCGTGGAGCACCAACACGCGGCCCCAGGTGGACCCAGCGGACGCCGTGAAGGCCTCCCCCAAGCACTGGGCGGTCTCGAGGGCGAGCTGTTCCCCCCGGCTGGTCAGGCGTCGGCTCAGTTCCCGTAGGCTGCCTTCGCCCATTAGGGCCGCTTCCATGGAGCGCTGGAACTGTTCCTCTTCTCCGGCGGTGGGGCGGACGTCCCACAGGGCCCGTAGGGAGCCGGTCAGGGCGCCCTGCTCGGGATCGTGGCGGGGGGTGTAGCGCAGGGTGATGGCGGCGGCGATGCCCCGTCCCTGCAGGCTTCCCAGGATCTCCAGCTCGCAGGGTTGCTCCTGCCAACTGGGGGGCAGGGACTCCGGCCAGCGGGCCGTGGCGTCCTGGAAGTCGGCGGGAACGGCCTGGGCCAGCAGGCTGCCAGCGTCGTCCCGGACGGAGAGCCCCGAGCAGCCCAGGGTGCTCAGCACGCGGCAGCAGCGGGCCAGCACCACCGCCGACGACAGGGTGCAGGTCTTGCGGCGGGAGCCCCAGCGCCCGGTGAAGAGCAGGTTCTCCAGGCCGGTGAGGCGGGGGGTGGGCAAGGTGGGACCCAGCTCCGAGTGAAGGTCCATGGCCAGCAGGGCGTCGTAGATCACAGCAGCCTCCATTGCGTCGCGCATCGAGTCCCACTGCAAGAGCCGTGCACAACCCTGGCGGCGGCACGGTCCCTGGCCCAGCGAGCACCCGCCAGGCGTCTGAATCGCCGTTCAGTGCTTGATTTCCGACTGAGCGGTCATTCATACGGAGAGAGCGTCGCTCCGTCGGGAGGTGCGAAGGCCGCTTCGCAGCTGCGCAGGGCATCGGCGCGCCGGCTTCGCACCTCTTCGCCGGCTATGCATCCATCTGTCCCGGAGATCCCATGCGTCAGCTCCGCCGCTTTCTTCCTCTGCTGCTCCTGCTGGTCTGCTCGGTGGCTTTGGCCACCACCCTGAGCAGCGACCAGCGCTACTGCCCCGTCTGCGGCGAGTCCATCGCCGTGCAGCTGCCCATGTCCACCAACGACATGGGGGGTCAGGATCGCGATCTGTTGCAGCGGGCCCACGGCGCGCAGGTGTTCATGGAAGTGGTGGCCACCTGCGGTCAGTGCGGTTTCACCGGCTGGCCCGCCGACTTTCCGGAGACCAAGCGTGCCAAGCGCCGTGGCGGCGATGGGGATGAGGACGACGACTTGGCCCTCACCAAGGACCAACGCAAGGCCATCGAAGGTGGTGGTTTGCTGCGCCCCGAGGCCTTGAGCGATGTACCCTTCCGCGCTGAGGCCCCTTACGGCGACCTGCCCTCCTGGGGGCGCCTGGACATGCTGGCCCAGACCGTGGCCCTGCGGGGTGGAGAACAGGAACGCGTGGCGGACATCTACCTGCAGGCCTCGTGGGCGGTGCGCATGGGCTACCACCCCGTGCACCTGCGGGGCGCCGACCCCAGCGAGGCCCAGCGGGAGTGGCTGTTCGGGCGGCTGGCCGGGTTCACCGAGCAGGCTACCCAGCTGCAGATGACCAACCCCGCGGACGTGGAGGTCTGGGTTGGCGTGCGGCTGCTCACCGGCGCCGAGCAGGCCCCCGGGGATCTGCGCTGCTCGAGCGCAGCCTATGGCGCCAGCCTGATGCGCTCCCATGGCGAGCACGACGCCCTGCTGGCGTCCTTCGACGTGCTGGGTGAGTGCTTTCCCGCCGCCGAGTGGCCGGGCAAGGCACAGGCCATCCGTGAGTCCGTGGAGCTCGAGCGTCGCTACCAGGGTCTGGCCCGAGATGGCTTCCTGGCGGCGCTGGAGGCGGGGGAGCTCACCGGCGAGAAGGTCGCCATCACCACCTACCTGGTGGGGGAGCTCGAACGGCGGATGGGCGAGCACGATGCGGCTCTGGCCCACTTTGACGAGGCGTTGACCCTCACGGTGCCCGACGGCTTGGACCAGTGGCTCGAACAGCAGCGCTGCCTGCTGGGTCAGGACGACCCCGTCCTGGCGCTGCTGTTGTGCCGCGGCCGGGCGGCTGGTGTGAACGGCGGCACGGCGCCGGCCGTCGAGCCTGCGCCCGAGCCCACGCCCGAGCCCTAGGGGCCGTGCTACGGTCACCGGATGGCCGACCACACCACCCACCACAGCCTGCAGCCGCCCCTCGGGGGCATCGAGGCGCTGTTTCTCGATCTCGACGGCACCTTGGTCCTGGGGGGAGATGCCATCCCGGGCGCAGTGGAGTTTCTGGGTCGAGCCCGCGCTGCCGGCATGCGCTGTTTCTTCCTGTCCAACAACTCGAGCCGTTCCGTCGCCCAGTACCTGACCAGGCTGCACGCCCTGGGGATCCCGGTGGAGGCGGAGGATGTGTTGCTGTCCACCCACGACCTGCTGGCGTGGTTGGCGGAGCGGGGGGCCAGCGAGACCTACCTGGTGGGTACCGAGGGTATGCGGGCGATGATGGAGGCCGCGGGTGTCTCGACCCGGGCGGCGCATCCCCAATACGTCGTGCTTGGGTACGACACCGAGATCTCCTACGACAAGCTCCGCACGGCCTCCGTCCACCTGCAACGGGGTGTGCCGCTGGTGGCCAGCCACCCGGACCTGGTGTGCCCCTCTCCCGACGGCGCGTTGCCTGACGTCGGGGCGTACCTGAAGCTCTTCGAGATCACCACTGGTGTGCGCCCTGTGCACGTGTGCGGCAAGCCCAACCCCGGGATGATCCTCCATGCGATCCACGCGCAGGGCCTGCGCCCGGAGCACTGCGCCATGGTTGGGGATCGCCTGTACACCGACATGGAGTTGGCGCGCCGAGCTGGGGTGCATGGCATCTTGGTTTTGAGCGGAGAGGCCTCCCTCGAGGATCTCGCGTCATCCCCACAGCGTCCCTCCTTGGTCGTCGGCTCTGTCGACGAGCTCCTCCGATAGGCATGACATGAACTCATCTCGCTTCACCATCGTGCTCGCCTTGTTCGCCGCTGGTTGCTTCGTCAGCGGGGACAGTGGCGATCCGAAGGGCATCGACACCGACCCGCCTCTGGACACGGTAGACACGAGCGATACCGACTCCCACTGGTGGGAGGACCCCACCGAGGATGTCGATGATGACGGCTACAGCGTCGATGAAGGGGACTGCGACGATGACGATGCCTCGGTCAATCCCGGTGTGAGCACCGACGGCTGTGATGGGCTGGACAACGACTGCGACGGCCAGGTCGACGAGGACTTCGGCGATGACGAGTGGGAGCCCAACGACGACGAGGGCCCCTACATGGGCTTGATGGAGAGTGAAGACGAGATCTTGGTCTTCGGCTACATCCACCCCGACACCGACGTGGACCGCTTCCAGTTCCGCGTGGGCGACGACGCCTGGAGCTGGTTCAGCGTCGAGGCCTGGCTGTACGCCGTGCCCGGCGATGCGGACTACTCCCTCGAGCTGATCTGGGTCGAGGACCTCGAAGGGGACTGGCAAGGCACCGTGGCCACCGCCGACGAGGTTGGCATGGGCGGGGTCGAGACCGTGGACTGGGGTGGGGATGTGTTCCTCGAAGACGGCGGCCTGTACGAGGTGGTGGTGCGATCCACCAGTGGCTCGGGGTGCTCCGTCCCCTACCAGCTCCAGATCATCACAGGGGGTTGGTGATGCGCCGGGCCCCTCTGCTGTCGCTGCTGCTGCTGGTCGCTTGCTCGCGCCGGTGCACCGAGGGTCCCTCCCAGGACGACACCACCTCGCCCTGGGACACCGGAATCGACACCGTCGATTCCTGCTCCACGGTGGCCAACCTCGAGATCGTGCCCCTGGACGTCTGGGGTCAGGATCCCAGCGGCGCTGTGATCAGCCTCAACTTCGACCCGCCGCTGGTGAACGACCCCAGCGCCGGGCCTGGCGTGGAGCTCTACCCCCTGGGGGAGCAGGCCTTCGAACTGCAAGTGCAGCTAGAACTCGACGATCACAAGAGCACCAGCTTCACTGTGGCCTACACCGGCCAAGCCAGCGCCGATGCGTTCACCGTGAGCGAACCATCGGGGGGCGCCCGCGTGGCCACCAGCTGGGCACAGCGCGAGGTCGAGGGCACCAGCTGTGGGATCTTCAGTGTGTATGTCGGCATCGATCACGAGTGGTTCGCCGCCCGCGCGCCGGCACCCAGCCTCAACCGGGCCGAGCTGTACATCGCCCATGAGAAGCTCTGGGAAGACATCGCCAACGATCTGGGCACCGCCCGCGACCGGGTCTCCTGGACCACCTGGTACTGGCAGTCCGACTTCGAGCTGATCCGGCCCGAGGGCACCCACATCACCATGAGCGACGCAGCGCGGGAGGCCAACACGGTCATGAGCCGCTTCGAGGCGGCCTCTGGCGTCGAGCGCCGGGTGCTGGTCAACCGCTTCTGGGACGACAACTCCGACTACAACGAGTACCTCAATACCGACAGCGCCCTGCGGTCCTACGCCCAGCAGTCCGGGGATGACTTCGAGGTGGTGCTGCAGGGCAACGACACCGAGGTGTCCACCGACGGTGTGTGGGAGGGCGAGGCCAGCGAGTTCGACTTCGGCCAGCGCGTGGCAGCCAACCCTCGCTACGCCGACCGAGCGCTGATCGACGTCGGCTTCCAGCCCCAGCCCTGCGACCTCGAGCTACAGGTGGCCTCCTGGCACCAGAAGGCCATGGTCTTCGACGGCGAGGTCGCCTACGTCACTGGCATGAACACCAAGGCCATCGACTGGGACACCCCGGAGCACTTGGTCTTCGAGCCCCGGCGCATGGACCTCGACGCCGACAACGACGAACGCCAGGATGTCGCCGACGGGTTGGCCCTGCCCGACAACATCTCGCGGCGGGACTACGCCCTGAGGGTGGACGGGCCCGCCGCCCATGACGTCGAAGCGGTCATCCACAGCCGCTGGCAGCAGGCCATCTCGGACAACGATCTCTACGCCGATCGCGCCACCTCCTTTTCGCTGGGCGACCCAGCAGCCGAGGTCCCCGCTGCCAGCGGGGGCGTCCCCGCCCAGCTCACGGTCACCATGCCGGAGCCCTGGGCGGAACAGTCCATCCGCGAGACCCACGGCAAGGCCTTCGCCCAAGCCAGCGACTACATCCTGTTGGAGGACCAGTACTTCCGGGCACCGATCATGAACGACATCATCGTCGCCCGCATGATCGCGGTGCCGGACTTGGTGTTGGTGGTGGTCACCTACAACGTCTCCAACTGGGACGGCGGGGCCATGTACACCTACCTGGCGGACTCCAGCTTCAGGGCCCAGTTCCCAGATCGATACCTGCTGCTCGAGCTCAAGACCGCGGCCTTGCATACAGAGGAGGGCTACGTCTGGGACGATGTCTACTTCTACCTGCAGGACATCAACACCCACTCCAAGCTGCGCCTGGTCGACGATCGTTATCTGAGCGTGGGCTCCTGCAACATGAACAACCGGGGCTACAAGTACGAGGGCGAGATGAACCTGTCGGTGCTCGACGCCGACATGGCCACCGAGGCCCGCCGCACCATCCTCGAGCAGTGGGTGGGTCCGGACTTCGACCACCGGCTCAGCGACGACATGGGGGACAACCTCGCGCTACTGCGAGAGGTGGCCGAGTCCAACGCCGAGATCGCCGCCTGGTGGGAGAACAACAAGGACGACCTGGACGCCGACGAGGCCGAAGCCCAGTGGCGCAGCTACCAGCCCTCGGGCTTCGTCTACCCCCTCGAGATCAGCGGCGGCTACGAGTGGGATGTGGGGCCGGACCTGTTCTGAGCACCTGCGTGACCGGGGCTCGCATCAGCGCGTCCGCGAGGGGCTGGATGGACACCTGTGCGGTGTCGCAAGTCGTATCCATCAGCCGCCCAATCGCAGCCACATCGAGTACGCACCTCACCAACGGCTCCGAAGCGCAGAATGCTTGTGACCTCCAGCTGCTGGGTGTAGCCTCCAGGCAACTCCTAGGAGGACCCGATGGGCCGCGCTGACACCACTCTCGCCCTGTTCTTCGCCAGCTCGCTCGTGGCCGCCAGCGGCTGCCGCACCGACACCGACCCTCCCAAGGACGACACCGGCCCCGGCACGGAGCTGCTGGACCGCGACGGGGACGGCTGGCTGGATGACGAGGACTGCGCCCCGGATGATCCCGAGGTGAACCCCGACGCCACTGAGACCTGCGACGAGATCGACAACGACTGTGACGGGGAGGTCGATGAGGACGCCACCGACGCCACCACCTGGTACTACGACGCCGACAGCGACGGCTATGGCGATCCCCTGTCCACGGTCACGTCGTGCGAGCAGCCCGAGGGCAGCACCGGTGAAGACCTGGCCCTGGACTGCGACGACGCCAACGCCGAGATCTACCCGGGGGCCCCGGAGCTCTGCGACGGCATCGACAACGACTGCGATGGGGTGGTGGACGAGGACGCCATCGACGCCAGCTCGTGGTTCATCGACGGCGATGGCGACGGCTACGGCGACCTCGACGCCGAGACCATGCAGTGCGACCAGCCCAGCGGCACCACCACCGCGGACGCCGCCACCGACTGCGACGACGCCAACGCCGAGATCAACCCGGGAGCCACCGAGATCTGTGACGGCATCGACAACGACTGCGACGACCTCATCGACGACGAAGACGAGGTCTCTCTGCCCACCACCTGGTACTACGACGCCGATGGCGACGGCTGGGCCGATCCCCGCAGCACCACGTCCGCCTGCGAGCCTCCCAGCGGCTACCTCGAAGCCACCACCGCCGCTGACTGCGACGACGATGATGTCGCCGTCAACCCCAACGCCACCGAGACCTGCGACGGAGTCGACAACGACTGCGACGGCCTGACCGACGACGACGACAGCCCCGTCAGCGGCACCACCACCTGGTACTACGACGGCGACGGCGACGGCTGGGCCGACGCCCGCAGCACCACCTCGGCCTGCGAGCCCCCCAGCGGCTACCTCGCGGCCAGCACCGCCGCCGACTGTGACGACGG
>Ga0307987_1000896_pt1 | contig 16988 bp, 10 predicted proteins | sample EllFjometagen181_FD_203157 | JGI IMG/M metagenome (GOLD analysis project Ga0307987, IMG submission 203157) | Marine microbial communities from Ellis Fjord, Antarctic Ocean - #181 | ecosystem: Environmental > Aquatic > Marine > Unclassified | place: Southern Ocean | collected 2014-10-08
CTGTACGCATTGATCCTTATTATTAACCCTCCCTGGGTTGCATAAGGATTTCCCAGTACACCTGCCGGGGTTGCTTTTTATCTGGTTATTTGGGCCATGGTATTGAGGCTCTGATTGAAGATATTGATGTCCTTCATCCCCCTGTTTTTTTAGGGCTTGAGCATAATATCGGCCACCAATTATGATAGGAGGCCGATATTATGATCAAGCCCTTTTTCTATAGCTATTTTTGGCATCCTTAATATGATCCCAAAAGTACTTTACAGTCTTTTGGGAAACAGCCCCTGCAAATGGGTAATGCTCTAAAAAAGTGTAAAGTACTTTTGAAGGATGCCCTATTCTTTTGTTGAATCCATTGTTATAGTGCCGGTCAATTGAAAAGATATCATTTTTGAGTCATAAGATGCTGATTTTAATAGACTTAAAGTCCCATATTAGTATCAAGTCATGTGACCGGAGCTATAACATGTTGTTTTTTATGTCGTCTGGAACAACCGTGTGGGGCAATAATCTTGTTTTCTCGGTGAACTGGGGATAGAGGGCCATGGAAGAGATGAGCGGGTGTCCGTAGTCCACATAGTCCCTGCGGGGGGTGCGCATGTTGGCATAGATTACTGGGTAAGCCACCATATCATTTAAAATTCTGATTTGGGCCTGGTGCCACAGGCTGATCTGTTTTTCCGGGTTGGTTTCATGCCGGGCAGCTTCGATGAGCTTATCAATCTTTGTGTAGTGGGAAAAATTGGTATCAGGCTTTATACCAGAGACCAGGATGGCATCTGAATGGAAAAACCGGGATAAAAACGCATCGGCATTGGGTCTCCAGGCCGTATAGATAACAATGGGTCTGGGATGGGTCCGTATTTCCTTGTGCATGTCAGCGTGGGGAAGGATTTTTGTTTTAGTAAGAATGCCTATACGCGCCAATTGTTCATGGAGAATTCGGTAAAAATTGCGATAGGTTCGTTTTTCAGACCCCACCAGTTCCAGTTTGAACCCATTGGGATAGCCCGCCTGGGAAAGCAATGCTTTTGCCTTTTTAACATCTTCGTCATATTCAAGCCCCAATGCTTTAACATCCTTTTCTGTCAGACCTCCGGGAAGAAATTGTGCGGGTACCGGAGAATAAACGTATCCTGCAAAGTTGGTGTTGTACATGTTCAGGTAGGACTCTTTGTGCAGGGCATAGGCAATGGCCTTTCGCACTTTAATATCGTCCATGGGGGGGATACTGGTGTTGAAATAGATGCCGGTCACCTCTCCCACACCGTGGGTGTCGATTTCAATGCCGTCATAGAGCATCAGGTCACTTGCAAAACCTTTATCTCCTGATCCGATAATAACATCCAGCTTGCCATCGAGCAGTCCGGATTTTCGCTTTTCGGTGTCGGGTATAAACAAGAGCTCAACACCATCCAGGGCTGGTTTTCCCCTGAAAAAGTTAGTGTTGGCCCCCAGGATTAATTTTTCACCGGGAATGTATTCCTGGAACATGAAAGGGCCGGTTCCCACTGGGTGTTTCCCATATGCCTCATCCCCCATGGCTTCCATGGCCTTTTTACAGACAATGAACCCGCCGTTGTAGTTGGTTATTTTTGGGAAAAAAAGAATGGATGAGAGTGGTTTTGAAAGAATGAATTTAACCGTATAATCACCCACCTTGCGTATGGTGATTCCTTCATAATCCCCGGCATAGGCTGATCGCTTTTTATCAGATGCCTTGGTGAAAGAGTAAACCACATCATCAGCGGTGAGTTCATAGGGGGCTGTCATGGGGCCTGGATGAAACATGATGCCCTTTCGCAGGGTGACGTGCCAGACCTGTAGACCTTTTTCCATGCTCAGTGTTGGCATACCTGTTGCCAAATCCGGTTCAATGTGGGGGGCCTCTCCGGGTTTGTATCGCAGCAGACCGTTGAACACCATGTCTGCCATGGAGCGGTCCTGGGAAGCTGCTGCAAAATGGGGGTCCATTTTACCCATGTCGCTTACATGGAGGGCAAAACGGAGTACCTTATTATTTATTTTGGCATTGCTTATGTTTTTGTTTCCCAACCAGGACCATGCCATACTGTGGTTGGCAGTGATTGGGTTAAGGGTTAATATTAAAAGAGGGATGACTATTTTGAATAGTAATCTGATGGATGCCATGATAAGTTCTCCACTATAATATCGGGGTTTTGTGTTCCCGTGGCGTTATAGTCCATCACGCCAATAATAAAAGTCTGATCCCGTTTTTACAAACCTGGTCTGCAAAACGTATTATTCAGTGAAATCAAGGCCCCAAGATTCTGGGCGGGATCATGCTGCCTTTTTCCGATTGTTTTTCCGATTCCGTGTTTTCGGAATTACGACAGGATACCCCTTGTGGTGGATAATTTCAACCGAAATTCCATACACTTCCGATACCATGGCAGGAGAGACCCTCTGGATGGGACCCATGTCAAAAATGGACCCTTTTTTGAGAAAAATATAATTGTCTGCATATCGTAACGCCGTGTTGAGGTCATGCATGGTCATAACCGCTGCCACCTGGTGTTCTTTTACAACCCGTTCAATGAGTTCCAGAATTTCTTCCTGGTTTTTCATGTCAAGACTGCTGGTGGGTTCGTCCAGAAGAATGATCCCTGTCTCCTGGACCAGTGCCCTTGCAATGGCGACTTTTTGCAACTCACCGCCGCTCATTTCATCCACATGGGTCAATGCCAGGTCCGCCAGTCCCAGGCGTTTGATGACGCCGTCTACTTTTTTAAGATCACTTTTGCTCACCTTCCATCCCATGTGGGGTTTTCTGCCCATGAGAATGGCATCAAAGACTGTCATCCGGGCCGATTCGCATTTTTGGGCCACATAGCTCATTTTTCCGGCAATTTCCCGGGCATCCATTTTTTTGATATTTTTTTCCCCAAGGAAAATATCACCAGATGAGGGTTTTAACATGCGATTCATGCATTTTAACAGGGTTGTCTTCCCCACGCCGTTGGGACCCAGAACAACGGTGATCCCTCCTTTTTTGATCTTGAATGAAATGTTTTTCAAGGTATGGTGATGGTGATATTTAAAGCTGATGTCGTTGACGGTGAGTATCATATTTTAAATCCTTATGGCCTGTTTGATTTTTTTATAAGAAAATTCCGGTGAACCTGATGGATTTCAACCGTTGTTGTGGGCAAATCAAGGTTCAGAACGTAGGGGCAGAATCTATTTTTGCCCTATTCCTGCCCATTTGACCTACCCCCGACGTTCCCGTTTTGGTCAGGGCAGGCTTTGGAGGCGGTATTATGCCATTCTCATTTTCGATATCCTTTGATGATGAGAAAAATAAACACCGGGGCCCCAAGAAAAGCGGTGAGCACCGACACCGGCAGTAGGTGGGGGGAGAGTATCAACCTTGCCACCGTGTCTGAAATCAGGAGCATTAATCCTCCGGTGACGGTGGCAGCGGGCAGCAAAAAACGGTGATCATCCCCGATGATGCGGCGCACCATGTGGGGGGCCACCAATCCCACAAATCCAATGATACCTACAAAGGCAATAATCACAGATGTCACAAGGGAGGCCACCATCATCCCCGAAAGGCGCACCCGTTCCACCTGGACACCAATGCCCCTGGCCGTTTCATCCCCGGTGTCCATGGCATTGTAGTTCCAGGCGTTGGCCATGAAAAAAACCAGGGCACACAGGGTGAATAAAGACAGAAATCCCAGTTCATTCCAGCTGGTACGGGCCACATCACCAAAGGTCCAGAACACCATGGCCGCCAGTTGGACATCATCGGCAAAAAACTGGAGCAGCATGGTGGCCGCTGTGAAAAGAGAGCCAAGGGCCACCCCCGTTAACACCATGACCTCGGGGGAGGCCGCCTTGATGCGTGACACGGCGGTGATACCCATGGCAGCGGCCATGGAAAAGAAAAATGCGGAAAATGTGGTGAGCCAGGGGCTGGAAATACGCACGGCATCATTTAAGGAACTTCCCATGGCGCCGCCGCCTAATACCATCACGGCCAAGGCCGCCCCAAAGGCAGCGGCATGGGAAATACCCAGGGTAAAAGGAGATCCCAGTGGATTTCTTAATACTGCTTGCATGACGGTGCCACTGGCCGCAAGTCCTGCCCCAGCCATGATGGCGGTCAATGCCTGGGGCAGCCGGATGTTCCACACAATGATTTCCACTTGGCGGGGAACCTCCATGCAGATAAGGCTTTTAACCACCTCCATGATGGGAAGGTTCACCGATCCAAGGCAGAGCCCCCCGGCCAGTGCCCCACAAAGCAGCACCACGGCCATGAAAGTAATCTGGGTTTTCCTTAGAATATAGGCGGTGTACGCCCTGGGGATGACCCCTTGATCAAAGTGCATGGGAGATCCTTTGAAACGCCATGTTCTGGAATCGGTGGTTCATTTCCTGGAAAACTGCTTTTCCCACCAGAAAAGTATAAATTTCATCTGCCTTGGCAGCAGGGTTAATGTCCTTAAATTGTGCAGGATAAAGGGTTTTGCCTATGAACCAGGCATTGGCAAGGATGGAGCCCTGGTTCATGGAGTACCAGTTATAGGGAAGGAGACCAAATACAGAACCCTTTGTTACCCCTGAAAGTGCCTGGTAAACCGGGTCGGTTTTCAGTTCATGTAAACCACCGGACCCTTCCCCTAGTTGAAGGGTGGACAGATCCAGTAACAGCACTTCCGGGTCCCATAGGAGCAGATTTTCCTTGGATATATTGCTTTGGCGTGGGATTTTTCCATGGGTTTTGATGGCAGCCACGTTGGGGGTATTGATGAATTGAAGGGGGGGATACCCCGGTTCCGTGGACTGGAATCCATGGGGGCCTTTAGAGGCGATGCCCCCCACATAGCAGCTTTTCTTTTCCGAGTCAGGAATATTACAGGTTCGCCGGTTCAGCTGGGAAATGTGGGTATTGATATACTTAATGATGGCCTTGGCCCTGGACTCTTTTCCCAGCACCGCTCCGGCAATTTTAAGGGACTTAAAGAAGGACTCTCTGCCCGATGCCAGATCCCCATATTCCAGTATCACCACGGGGATGCCGGTTTTCTGCTGGAGTTCCACAGGATCATAGCCCATGGAGCCAAAGGTTTTGAAGATCACCTGGGGCTGGGGGAATAGACCGATGATGGCTTCTGGGTTGTCATGCCCCCTGAATTCACCGAATACGGGGTATTCCTTGAACTGGGGGTTAGCAAGGGCATAGGGCCTTGCATCAAATTTACGTCTTCTCTTTTCCATGTCATCCACGGCCACAATTTTATCCTGGCATTGGAGGTAGGTGATAAGTCTCAGGCATCCGGCACCGGAGCAGATGATCTGCGTCACATTTTCAGGTACCTGTACCTGTCTTGCATTGGCATCTGTGATCACTTTCATATTCTCTGCCCGGCCCTTCCCGGGTAGACAAAGGGAGAGAAATCCCCAGGATAAAAGGAGGCATAGAATAATTGTTGTCATTGTCTTGATGGGGTTCTGGCGTTGGATATAGTGCATGGGAAACTCCGATTTCATAAAAACAGATATTAAAATACAAAAAACCACAAAAGCATGTCGCTCCCCTGGGGGGCGTTGCAGCCTTCGTGGCCATCATTTTAATATTTCCAGAAATGGAATTTTGGGGCCTGGTCCCCCTGTTGAGAACCCTGGTGCGTTTATGCTATAACTGACGGGGGCAGGCGATATGTCGATATGTCTTATATCTGCCTTCAGGCAGAAATTAATTATGAGTTTATGTACATAACTTTACTGAATCTGTCAAGCATCCAATACCGGCCATGTTGGACTTGATCACTACATAGATCCTTCTTGAAAATAATTGTGGCAACGGGGTCGGGCTTGGCTTACGAGGGGCATAAAATCGACCACGCTCTGTCTATCCGCCAGCGGTCCACCATGGACGTTCTACTCTTTTAACCTTGAAACCAGTAAAGATGAGTGGTACTCGGTAGTAAACGGGCGCATTCCCATTTTCCCGGTCAGAATTTTAAGCCTTTGATTTATAAAGATATAATTCCTGAGTTAATTTGCCACTGAGCTAATAAAATCAATAAGTTATAGAGGGTGCCGGGAAAATGGGAATGCGCCCTAATAAACTGACGAGCAGCAAGAGAACTTGGAAGGAGAATACCTGGCCCAAAGCCCTTTTCCTGTCCGCCGCAGTGCCGTTGAACAGTGAGCCGCTCAAGCCTGTATTCTCAGGGTTTAAAAGTCTTGTGGTCATGGGGCATGGAGAATTTGCGTTTTCAACGCCCGCCCTTGAAATCCAAAATAAAATAAGGAAAAATAATGATCAAGGAAATTTCTCTGAGGATAGAGCCTGAAAAAATCGGAGATCAGGCCTTTATAAAAGAACTTGCCACCACAAAACTGGGATTTTCTCCCGGAGATATTGATGCGGTTCAGATCCGACGACGCTCCATTGATGCCAGGGGCAGAAAACCGGTTTACCAGGTGAGTCTTGTGGTGTACCAGGGGGAAGAGATCCAGAGCCTTCATGCACCCGTGAGTTACAAGCCCATCAAACCAGGCCAGGAGGTTGTGGTTATCGGGAGTGGACCTGCCGGACTGTTTGCAGCCCTGCGTCTCATCGAACTTGGCATAAAACCCATTGTTCTGGAACGGGGAAAAAATGTGCGGGATCGGCGCTTTGATATTAAAGAGATCAATGCCAACGGTGTGGTGCACCCTGATTCCAATTATTGTTTTGGGGAGGGAGGGGCTGGCACCTACAGTGATGGAAAGCTCTACACCCGATCCTTGAAGCGGGGTAATGTCAAAAAGGTCCTATCTCTACTGGTCCAGCACGGTGCAGAAAAAGACATCCTGGTCAATGCCCACCCCCACATCGGTTCCAACCGGCTGCCCACCATCATTGCCGCCATGGGGGAGACCATCCTCAGCTGCGGGGGAGAAATCCACTTCAACGCAAGGGTCATTGATCTGGAACAAAAGGGGGACAAATTCGTGGCTGTGATGACCCGGGACAAGATCTTCCCGGCCAAGGCGGTTATCCTTGCAACGGGCCACTCCTCCCGGGACATCTACCAGCTACTCCACCAAAAAAATATCCTGCTGGAGGCAAAATCCTTTGCCATGGGGGTTCGGGTGGAGCATCCCCAGGAGCTGATCAACCAAATTCAATATGGCGGTTATGCCAAAAGCGATCACCTGCCCACTGCCACCTATTCCCTCTCCTGCCAGATCAATGGAAAGGGGGTCTACTCCTTTTGCATGTGCCCGGGGGGGATTTTGATACCCGCTGCCACCGCACCCGGAGAACTGGTGCTCAATGGCATGTCCAACTCCCGGCGGGATCTGCCCTTTGCCAATGCCGGGGTGGTGGTGACCATTGATGAAAAGGCAGTCAGAGAGTTCTCTCAATTTAACCATTTTTCTGGACTTGAGTTCCAGAAAGATGTTGAAAAAAAAGCCTTTCTTGCCGGAGGAGAATCCCAGGAAGCGCCCGCCCAGCGATTAACGGATTTTATTCAGGACAAGGTTTCCAACACCTTACCGACCACTTCTTATATTCCGGGAATGACAAGCCGACGGTTGGATGACATTTTGGGGCCTTTGATTTCCCAAAATCTGCGCATGGCATTTAAAGAGTTCGATAAAAAGATGAGGGGGTATGTGACAAGAGAAGCCAAAGTCCTTGCAGTGGAGAGTAGAACCAGCTCCCCGGTGAGGATTCCCCGGGTGCGGGAAACCTTGATGCATCCCCAGGTAAAGGGATTGTTCCCGGCGGGTGAAGGGGCAGGTTATGCCGGTGGCATCGTCTCTTCTGCCATTGATGGTGAAAATAGTGCAGATGCTGTGGCAAAATTTCTCGCAGCCCCATGACACCGGGGAATATATACAGGAGAGAGAATGAACATTCAACAGATCATCCGGATTTGCTTGTTGGGGATGGTTTTGGCCATGTCGACACCTGTCCTGGCAGAGACCTGGCAGGTGGAAAAAGCATTTAAAGAGGTAAAACTCCAGGGCTATACCCGCAGTATTAAAACGGCAATACTGTCCGCCGAGGTCACAGGAAAGCTGCTGCATCTCAACTATGATGTGGGAGATGTCATCGGGAAGAAAAAACTGGCCCAGATTGATCCCACCTTTGTGAATTTTCAGATCAAAACCACCCGTGTCTCCCTGGCCCGGAATGGAATTCAATCTAAAAAAATCGCCTCCCGTATTAAATATCTGACCCGGGAGTTCCAGCGAAAAGAGACCTTGTTCTCCAAGGGACGGGCCACCGAGGTGATCCGGGATGCCGCATCCCAGGAACTGGACCAGGCCCAACTGGAGCTTGGGGCCATCACTCAGGAAAAACGTTCCCTTGAAGTGACCCGGGCCCAACTTGAAGAGACAAAGGCCCGGCACGGGGTGTGGGGGCCGGAACACTGGGTGGTGACAGAAAAAAAAGTGGAGGAAGGACAGGTGATCCAGGCGGGCATGCCCCTGGCCGTGGTCCAGGATTTCAGGCAGTTGGTGGTGCCCCTGGCCGTGTCCAATGATGAACTGGGGGGAATCCTTGAAAAGGGAGAGACCTTCACAGCTATGCTGGAAGGACGCCCGGTTCAACTGGGTGTGGATTACATCAATCCTGAATTTGATGAAAAAACAAGGAAAATAAAAATTCAGCTGATCATTCCAAAGGCGGGTATGCCCCACCGGGGGGGCCTGCGCCTTGTGATGCCGGTGTTGTCCCGTATCCAGGGGGGTAAAGTACCGGCCGCCGCTGTGGTGAACCGCTATGCCAACCCCCGGGTATTTGTGAAAGGGGAAAAAGAATCCACAGGGATCACTATCCTTGACACCCAGGGAGCGTACCTGATTGTAGCTGAAACCGCTGGCATTAAACCGGGGGTACTCTTGATGGCTCCCGGGGAGAACATGCCATGAAAACCTTTGTGCAATTTACCCTGAAACAGACGGTTTTCATCAATGTTGCCTTTGTGATCCTTTCCGTGGCCGGGGTCTACAGCCTGTTGAACACCCCGGTGGAAAATATGCCCCCGGTGGACATCGGCAAGGTGTTTATCACCACCATTTACTACGGTGCCTCGGCGGATGATGTGGAAAATTTGGTGACCAACGAGATTGAAGATGCCCTGGACGGCCTTGAAAATGTAGAATATATTCAATCCCGGTCCCGGCGCAATGCCTCCACCGTAGAAGTAAAATTCCTGGATGACACCGATTATCAGGATCAGTATGATGAATTGCGATACCGGATTCTAAATATTCGGAGCAAATTGCCCCAGGGAACCGATGACCCCATTTTTACTTACATTGATACCAAGGTGTGGGTGCCGGTCATTGTTATCAATCTCATGGGTAATTTAAGCAACCAGACCCTGAAACTGCTGGCAGAGGAGCTCAAAAGTAACCTCATTCGCATTGATGGCGTCCAGGAGGTCACCCTGTCCGGGGAGTATGAAAAGGAGTTTCATGTCACCGTTGATCCGGCCAGGCTCCGGGATCTGGGAGTGACCTTTGACGAGGTGGCCCGGGCCATCCGTTCCCATAATACCCGGATTCCCACCGGTCGCTTCAAAAAGGGTTCCCGCAATCTCCTCATGGACACAGGTGAGACCCTTTCCTCCCAGAAAGGGGTCCTGGATATTGTGGTGCGCCGGGACGGAGACGGTAATTTTATCCATGTCCGGGATCTTGTCATTGCTGCCGGGATTGGCCATAGAGACCCGGATACCATTCAGTCGGTGAATGGACAGAGCACCATCAAGCTTTTGGTGCAAAAGGAAGATCAGTCCAACGCCGTGACCATTGCCACAAAGGCCAAGGCCCTGGCCCGACAGTTTGAGAAAAATCATCACCAGGACGGTTTATCTACGGTGATGACCTATGATTCCACCATAGAGATCAATGATTCAGTGAAAACCCTTGGGGGAAACATGATTCTTGGCATGGCCTTTGTTGTGGTCATTCTCTGGCTCACGCTGGGGTTTCGCAATGCCATGTTGACGGCCATTGGCATTCCCTTTTCCTTTCTGGTCACCCTGATCATTGTGCGCCAGACCGGGCAGTCCATTAACACCATCAGTCTTTTCTCCTTTGTGCTGGTGTCCGGGATTATTGTGGATGATGCCATTATCATTGTGGAAAATATTTTCCGCCACCTGGAGATGGGGAAAGAACGTTTGGATGCGGTGGTGGAGGGGGTGGCCGAGGTGTTTCTTCCAGTGGTCAGTTCGGCCCTTACCACCATTCTGGCATTTATTCCCATGCTCATCATGACCGGGTCCACCGGGGATTTTTTTAGCGTCATTCCCAAGGCCGTGAGCTTTGCCCTGGTGGCAAGTCTGCTGGAAGCCCTTTTTATTCTGCCGGTGCATGTACTGGACTGGGGGCCCAAGGCCCGGGGTGTTTCCAGGAAAAAGAAGCAGACCCCCCCTGTTGCTAAAAAGGAAAACGGCAGCAGTCAGAAACGGTTCCAGGGGTTCAGCGCCATGCTGTTTGACTTCATGTGGCGACGCTATAAAGGGCTGGTATCCTTTTTACTTAACCATAAAATTTTGACCCTTATGGGGATTACCGGCGTCTTTATCATGGCTCTTGCCATGATGGTTTTGTCGGTGACTGGCATCGTCCCCCTGATAAAGGTGAAATTTTTCCAGGACAGTTATCTTCGGTACCATGTCACCTTTCAGATGCCCCCGGGTACCTCTGTGGAGGGTACGGACAGGGTGTCAAGGGATCTTACCCGCTATATTCTCTCCTTTGGACCCGAGGAGGCCGCCAGTGTTTCTGCCACCTCGGGAATGATGGAGAGCAAGGATTATCAACGTCATCGGGCCCAGCATTATGGTCAGTTGGTGGTGGAACTGCCCTCCCAGGAAGAGCGGAGCTTCACCGGGGTATCGGATAACCATGTGGGGGCCTATCTTGATCTTGTCCGGGATAGAATTAATGCCTTTATGGACAAACATCAGCAGGCCTGGGAAGGACGCCCTGTGATGGATTTGTTTGGGGAAAGTACCGGGCCCCCCACGGGCAAGGCGGTGAACATCCGCATTTCAGGGGACACCATTGCAGAGGCCCAAAGGGTCTCGGATCGCATGCTTGATTTTTTAAAAGAGGATTCGGCCCTGGAAGATCTGGTAAACTTGGATGATAACAGGGCAGATATTCAGACCGTATTTCGCCAGGTGGTGGATGGGGAAAAAGCCCTGGAATATGGCCTGGACATGGCCACGGCGACGGCCCTGATTGCCGGGACTCTCAATGGCATGAATGTGGGCAGTTTCCGCACCAGGGGAGAGGAGATGGATCTTCTGGTACGCCTGGCTCGGAAGGACGATACGGGAAACACCCGGGGGGTGGGGCTGGATACGCCGTCGGATATCCTGGGGGTTCCCATTATTGAGCACAGTGCCGCACCGGTGTACATCGGGGATATTGCAAGGGTGTTTCCCGCCCGGGAGCCCGATGTTCGGAACCGCTACAACGGAAAGCCCACCCTAACCATCACGGCGGATATCCGGGATGGTTCTAAGCTATCCCCGGGTCGTGTGGTTTTGCTCAGCTCCCGTTTTTTTGAAGAGATCACCTTTGAGTATCCCGGGGTGACCCTTAATTATGGGGGGGAATTTGAAAGCACATCAAGGGCCTATACCTCGTTGGTATTTGCTTTTCTCATTGCGGTGATGGCCATTTATTTGGTGCTATCCTCCCAATTTAATGATTATTTCCAGCCTCTGATTATTTTATCGGCCATTGGATTTGCCTTTATCGGTGTAGTATTTGGCATGTTTTTCACCCAATCTGTTTTTACCCTTGGCAGTTTTCTGGCCGTTGTGGGCCTCTCCGGGGTGGCCGTGAATGACTCTTTGATTCTCATCGATTTCATGAACAAACAGCGTCAAAAAGGCATGGCCATCAGGGAGGCGGTGATCAGTGCGTGCAGTGCCCGCATGCGGCCGGTGCTCATCACCACAGCCACCACCATGATGGGGATGTTGCCCATGGCTGTGGGAATCCCCCGAAAGTCCATCACCTGGGCCCCCATGGCCACGGCCTTTGCCACGGGACTGGTCAGTGCCACCCTTCTGGCACTTCTTATCATTCCCGTGGAGTATGAACTCATTGAAGAGATCAAAGAGTGGTGGGCCCGGCGGTTTTCTGCGCCTGGAATGGAACCGGAAACAAGAACGGGTGAAAAGGGTGCCGTAAAAGAAAGAACTTTGTTCAAAGAACCTGGGGCAGGGCAAGGGAATGCATTATGAAAGATAAAAGATGTGGGAAAATAATATCAAGGGGCGGCTGTGTGGACATCCTTCATATCCCCTTGAAAATCAGTGCCTCTTTTGGGGGGATAATTCCGGAAAAGTGGGGGGCTTGGGCCAAGGTGTCTAAACCGGTATATGAGAGATGCCCATGGGATTATCTTTTTTTACTTGCCATCTTCGTTATGTTGCTTTTTGGAGCCACAGCCGTGGCGGATACTATTACTCTGGAAGTGGCCATTGAAGAAACCCTGGCAACGTCAGACAGTGCCCGGATTATCCGGGAAACCCAAAATCGTTCCACCAGTGAGGCAAACAAGGTGGTGGCCTTTACCCGGCCCTGGCTGGGCAGTGAAATTAGTGCCTATGAAATGGGCGACACCGCTGTGAGCAATCCCTTTGTTCCCACCCCGGGTCGTTATACAGAGGCAACCCTTGAAGCCAGCCAGGTGGTGTGGGCCGGGGGCCGGATCAGGGCAAGTCATGGGCTGAGACGTCGCCTCAAAGAGCTGGCCGAGTTGACAGCCATCTCTGATATGGCAACCCTTCAACGGGAAGTGTCCAAGGCCTTTGTGACGGTGCTGTACCACCAGGCACGTCTTGCGGTGTTCCAGGAGCGGGTGGCCCAGAGACAGGATGAAAAAAGAGATGCCGAGGATCTGTTTGAAGCGGGCATGGTAACCCACCTGGATGTGCGTGAAGCCACGCTGAATCTCCATCGGGCTGAGAATGATCTCAGGGCCGGAGAATCCGAACAGCGTACGGCCCTGGTTGATTTTAATGTGATATTGGGTAAAAGTGCCGAAAAAGACCTTTTGATACCCCAGGGAGAGCTTGCAAGGGCTGCTGCGCTCAGAGACGATGTACATCGTCTTGCTTCTCTTTATGAAGAAAAAAAACAGATAGATCTGCAACGGGCAGCAAAACAGCTGGAAAGCTCACACAAACATCTGGGCATAGTCAAAGGAGAGATGCTGCCCAGCCTGTCCCTGGTGGGAGGGGGGGACTATGGGGGGGAGAAACAAAGTGATTTTGAGAGTTCATGGTTTTTGGGTGCCAGAGTGACTTGGCAATTGCTGGACGGTGGCACCCGGAAGGCGGACATTGCATTGGCCCAGGCCCGGGTTAATTTGGACAGAGCCTCCCTGAATCAGGTGACCCGAACGTTGTCCGGCACCTTGAACAAGCTTGGTACTGAGGTGGATCGCCTGGATAAGCGCATTGAACTTCAGGAGAAAAATCTTGGGCTATCCCATGAGAATTATCAGGATGCCAGGGCCATATACGGTGCCGGTACCATGACCCTCACCCGCATGGGGGACTTTAACCTGCTTTATGCCGAGGCCCGGTTTAACCTGTTGTACCTCTATTATCTGGAAAATCTCGTTGCCATGGATGTGACAGCGTTACTCCATGGGAGGGATCACTGAACCTGTTTCCGAAGGGTTAAAATCCCCTGTTTATGTTCAAAAAACAGCTCAATAACTTCCGGATCAAAATGGGAACCGGCCTCGGTTTTGAGAATCCCCTCACTTTTCTCATCGGAAAAACTATCCTTATAACTTCTCTGACTGGTCAGCGCATCATAGACGTCTGCCACCGCCACGATTCTTGCCTCAATGGGGATCTCTTTACCTTCGAGCCCATGGACATAGCCTTTACCGTTCCACGTTTCATGATGATACAGGGCGATGTTGTGGGCCACTACATCAAACCCGTCATTGTCCAGCATTTTCCCTCCAATGACCACGTGCTGCTTCATCTCTTCAAATTCATCGGCGGTGTATTTGCCGGGTTTTTTAAGAATACGATCGGCAATACCCACCTTTCCCACATCATGCAGGGGAGCATAGAGCTGAATTTTATCAACCATATCAGCAGACAAGCCCATTTTTTGGGCCAAAAATCCGGAATACGCTCCCACCCGTTTGATATGAAGCCCGGTGTCCGTGTCATTATAAAAGTTCGCACTTTCCAGGGCGCTGACCATGTTGATGGTCATGTGCTTTATCTTTTCGGTCTGTTCATCCACCAGACTCTGTAGATGGGCCTTGCGGTTTTCCAGAAGGATATTCTGGGCCTTTAATTTTTGGGTGAGGTTTTTCATTTCAAGATGAACCCGCATTCGTGCAAGTAACTCTGGCGTATGGAAGGGCTTTGTAACGAAGTCCACCCCCCCTGCCTTGAATGATCTGGCTTTGTCTTCCTGGGCCCCCATGCCGGTGATAAAGATAATAGGAATGTCCTTGCCCATGGGATAAGATTTTATCCGTTGCGCCGTCTCATATCCATCCATTTCCGGCATCATGATGTCCAACAGGATTAATGAGGGCAATACCGCATCTTCCTGTTCAAAGACGGATACAGCCTCTTTTCCCCCCTTGGCCAGAATCACGTTGCAATGTAGTTTTGACCGAATTAAAATAGCAAGAAGTTTTCGGTTTTCCGTTACATCATCCACAACCAATATGGTCTGCTTTTCCAAATAACCACCTCCGGGAATATATTTATGGGCACTCGTCGTGCACAGGTGTTTCAGTCAGTTTCGTTTTTTATATCTCTTGGGATATCCCTAACAACGTCTCTAATTCTATGAGCATGGCGTCCAGGCCCTCTTCATCAAAGTTTTGTGCAATGCGGATCAAGCGCCGGGCCATGTCCTGCAATCCGGCATCACCGGAACTGTCAAGCACCATGCGGGCCACCCCTTCTATTTCCTCGGGATTAAAGAGATTCGCATTAATATTAACCATTTCCAATGCCATTTCAGCCAGTTCCTTTTCATCCTCAACAACGGTTTTTGGATTGTTCGGAAGTTTTTCCTGTGCAGAAGCGGAGGAGGGGGGCAAAACCTGAGAATCAATTTGATTTAAATTCGGAAATAATATTGACAGTTTTTCGTAAAGTAATTCCCGGGTAAAGGGTTTGGGAATAAAATCATCAAATCCTACAGTCATGAACTCCTCCCGAAGTTCTTCCGTGACACAACCGGTGACAGCAAGGACTGGAATGTTCTGCCACAAAGGGTGTTGCCTGATCTTCTCCAGAGTTTCCAGCCCATCCATCACCGGCATATGAACATCCATGAGAACAAAATCATATGAAGTCTTTTCCATTAGAGACAGGGCAATTTGTCCGTTGATGGCCCCTTGGCTGTGGATTCCCATGTGCTGGAGAATGATTTCAGTGAGTTTTAGATTCCCGGGATGATCTTCCACCACCAACCCCTTTAAGGCTCTGCCCGGGGATATCTTCGCCCCAAGCATGCGGCCATGGGAAGAGATGGATTCTTTTCCCCGCTTTTCCACCGGCGCGGCCACCAGGGGAAGTGAAAGGATAAACACCGAGCCTTCCCCTGGATTGCTGGTGACAGAAAGATCCCCCTCCATGAGTTTAACCAGGGCCAATGACAAGGACAATCCAAGTCCGGCTCCACCATATTTACGAGTCATTGCACCGTCTGCCTGTTCAAAGGGATGAAATACGGCTTCCAGTTTTTCCCGGGGAATCCCCACACCGGAATCATGTATTTTAAAAACAATGCCAGAACCCGCAGAGTGTGCATGGATCAAAATCTTCCCATGATCACTGAATTTAACGGCATTGCCCACAATGTTCATGAATATCTGCCGGATTTTTATTTCATCCCCCATGACATACTGGGGCACCGTCTTGTCAATCATGACCTCCATGGTTAAGGATTTTTTCTGGGCCTGATCTGAAAAAAGCTCAGGGATGTGATGCAGCAGGGTGAAAAGGGCAAAGGGTTGATTGTCCAACTTCATCTCCCCGGCTTCAAGTTTAGAATAGTCCAGAATATTGTTGATCATCCCCAATAATTGATGCCCGGATTCGGCAATGATTGTCAAATTGGCACGCACCTCCCCACTGGTTTCCCTTGCCAGAAGGATGTCAGAAAAGCCCAGAATGGCATTCAGGGGGGTCCGTATCTCATGCCCCATGTTGGCCAGAAATCTGGATTTTGCCTGATTTGCTGATTCTGCTGCCTGCTTGGCTTCTAAAATTGCTTGTTCGGCTGCCTTCACAGAGGAGATATCCATGAAGGCTTCCAGGAGAACCTCCTGCTCATTGAGTAAAATGGGAATAACACTTTTTAATACAGGTACAAAGCTGTGGTCTTTTTTAAAGACAAGGTGCTCTTCAAGGAGAACATTCGTCTTCTTTAGATCATAGATGGGACACTGCCCCTGGGGAATATTGCAATAGTGGGTATGGCAATCGAGCCCCTTGAGACAGCCATTCCCCTCCCCCACATCATACCCCAGAATTCGTTCAGCCTCGGCATTGAGTTGCATGATTTTTTTATCCGGACCCACAAATACAATGCCCACAGGAAGATGGGAAATGATTTTCTCAAGCATGGCGTTGGATTCCCGGGAGGCTGCCAGGGCTGCATTCTTTTCAGCGATTAGCGTTTCACGCTCCCTGGCCAGGGTTCTGCGTTCATTCTGGATGCGAATGATTCGTATGAAAATAATAGCAACAATAATGAGAATCAGGGCTTGTAAAGAAAAATAAAATCCTTTTTTATACCATGCCAGCTGTGTCAGGCCTTGTTGATTTTCCATCTGAATTTGATTCAATTGAAGGGTGGCATCCACCATGATTTTAGTGCTGTGCTCCAAGCATCGGTGGGTTAATTCCTCTGCCTTGAGGTAGTCCACCCATGCGGAAGCATTCTGTACATGCATGGATTCCATGTTCGCCCTGTTT
>Ga0307987_1000897_pt1 | contig 16973 bp, 17 predicted proteins | sample EllFjometagen181_FD_203157 | JGI IMG/M metagenome (GOLD analysis project Ga0307987, IMG submission 203157) | Marine microbial communities from Ellis Fjord, Antarctic Ocean - #181 | ecosystem: Environmental > Aquatic > Marine > Unclassified | place: Southern Ocean | collected 2014-10-08
CAAGGTTTTGTATAAAGCGATATTGTCCGGCTCCACTTTAACCGCTCTTTTGATATAGCTTTCTGCTTGGTCCAATTTCCCCTGGGCCTGGTATATTCTTGCAAGAACCACCATGGCTTTTGATTGTTTCGGATCAAGTTCAAGGATTTTAACATAGACTTGCTTGACCGTTTCAATCTCTTCTTTTTTTTTCAATGATCTTTTTTATTAATTGCCAATGATTGTTTAATACCCCCCTGGTAATTGCATTTGGACTCTAATTATTTTATCTTTCATGACTTGCATTTTTTCCCCTTGTGAATGGCGTTTAAATCTTTTATGTACTATTACGTCTATTTAATTTTAAAATTTATATCCATTGATACTAAAAAAGAGGAGAAAATATGAAAATTCTGGTCGGATACAAGGGCGTTAATGTTGGAAAAGATCTATTGAAGATTGCCCTGACCCATGCAAAGGCGTTTAATGGGGAAGTGCTGATTGTCACCTCAATGGTTGGAGGAGGAAAGTCCGAACAGTCAAAGGTTCAAACTGCTGAAGAAAACCTGGAAAAAGTCCAAAAACATTTTGATGAAAACGACATCACCTGCAAAACACATCTTTTGATCAGAGGGCTTGACGCCGGAGAAGACATTGTTAATTTTGCCATTGAAAAAGAGGTTGATGAAATTATCATCGGGGTAAAAAGTCGGTCCAAAGTGGGAAAGCTGATTTTTGGATCAACGGCCCAGGCAGTTATACTCCAATCTGAATGCCCGGTCTTATCCGTTAAATAAAAGGCATTTTTAAGCAAAAGGTTGAGCAAAAGGGGATCGCATGCCAAATATTGGCCTTTGGCCAGGAAATCACATTATAGGAGCCAACATACCCCCCGGCAAATAATATTTTATGGAAATTATAAAACAGTTCAAAGCACTTTCTGACCCCACACGGCTCCGATTATTAAATATTCTTTATCAGTATGAACTCAACGTGAATGAGATTGTTTCCATTGTTGATATGATTCAGTCCGGAGTTTCCCGTCATTTGAAAATTTTGCTGGAAGCGGGGTTACTGGTGTTACGAAAAGATGGCAGTTTTATCTATTACGCCGCCAATAAGGCCGGGGACTCTTTATCCTTGATCAACCTGGCCTGTTCACGCCTTGAACAAGAGACGGTCTGTATGATGGATTTTCAACGGGCAAAACAAAGCATTACCCTTCGAAAAAACAGAACCAAACGATTCTTTAGAACCGTGGCCCCCCAATGGGATCGGTTAAAAAAGGAAGTTCTGGGAAATTTTGATTTGAATGGGGTTTTAAAACAAATGGCCCTGGGGGACAAGGTGGCAGATCTGGGCTGCGGCACCGGAGAGATGCTGGGCAGTCTTTTTCCGGAGAATAAAAAAAAGCTTATTGGTGTTGACAGTTCTCCGGAAATGCTCGAACAGGCCCGAATAAAATTGCCCGGCCTGAACGCCATTGACCTTCGTTTGGGAGAGCTTGAAAACCTCCCCATGAAGGATCAGGAGGTGAGTATTGTTATCATGAGTATGGTGCTTTGCCATATTTTTGAACCGGAAAAATCCATACATGAAGTTTTTCGGGTGCTTAAACCTGGGGGGCTTTTTTTACTGGCAGACTTTGAAAAACACGACCAGGAAAATATCAAGGACATCATTGGTGGATCCTGGTTGGGGTTTGAAAAACAACAGATCAACGGTTGGCTTTCGACCTGTGGGTTTACCCTGAACTCCTGTAACCGGTATGAAGTCGAAAAGGGCTTGTGCATCAATCTTTACGCTGCAGAAAAATAAACAGGTCCGGCCAGGATTTTTGTCAGGCACAGCTATAATTATAGTACGTATTTTTAATGGGCATATTAAATGCCATTTATTTTTTTAAGGAGTATTTATGATTGTTCCAATTATCCTGGCAGGTGGATCAGGTACGCGGTTATGGCCGCTTTCCAGAGAACTGTATCCCAAACAATTGATTGATATCTACAATGAAAATACCATGCTGCAAAATACGCTGATGCGGCTTGAGAATCTTGATGAGCTGGCAGCCCCTGTGGTGGTATGCAATGATGCCCATCGGTTTATGACAGCCGAACAATTACAACAGATCAAAATCGAACCCCATTCTATTATTTTGGAGCCCATTGGGAGAAATACTGCCCCTGCCATTGCCCTGGCTGCCATAAAACTGCTTGAACGAGAAGAGGACGCGGTTATGCTGGTCCTGCCGGCAGACCATGTCATTGAAAATCTTCCTCATTTCCATGAAAAAATATCCCAGGGCAATGCCTTGGCTGAACAAGGGTTTTTAATCACATTCGGGATTGTCCCGGCATCACCTGAAACCGGTTATGGCTATATTAAAAAAGGAAAGAGGGTTGTCAGCACTTCCAACGCCTGTGAAATTGAGTGCTTTGTAGAAAAACCGGATCATGCACATGCCCAAGCGTATGTTGCATCAAAGGAATACTGCTGGAATTCGGGCATGTTTATGTTCAAGGCATCCGTCATTATTGACCAACTGGAACAATACGCCCCTGACATGCTCAATCGCTGCCGACAGGTGATGGCAGCGGGAACACAGGACCTTGATTTTTTTAGAATTGACAGGGAACTCTTTGAAAAGATCGATGCAGATTCCATTGACTATGCCGTCATGGAAAAGACCGATAAAGGGATTATGATTTCCCTGGATGCCGGCTGGAATGATCTGGGGTCCTTTGACGCCCTGTGGCAGACCGGGAACAAGGATGAAGAGCACAATGTGCTCAAGGGGGACATTTTAACCCAGGATGTGAAGGATTCCTATATCCATTCAGAAAGCCGGCTGGTGGCTGCGGTGGGCCTTGAAAAATTTGTCATCGTTGAAACCTCCGATGCCGTTCTGGTCGCTCCCAGGGACCGGGTCCAGGAGGTTAAAAAAATTGTTCTCCAGCTCAAGGCCAAGCAAAGAGAAGAATCTGTCACCCACCGAAAGGTTTACCGCCCCTGGGGTAACTATGAAACCATTGACCAGTCCCAGCGCTATCAGGTGAAACGCATCACGGTCAAGCCCGGTGCAAAGCTTTCTTTGCAAAAGCATTACCACCGTGCAGAACACTGGACCGTGGTCTCGGGTACGGCAATTGTAACCAAGGGGGATCAGGAAATTATGCTCCTGGAAAATGAATCCACCTATATCTCCCTTGGCACGGTTCACCGTCTGGAAAATCCCGGAACCATTCCCCTGGAGTTGATTGAAGTACAGTCCGGCGCTTATCTGGGGGAAGATGATATTGTCCGGTTTGATGATGTATATGGCAGAAAAGAGGATAGGCCATAAAAATTTATCACAGATTTGTGTAATCTTTCAAAAATCTTGTCTCTTAGAATAAAAGTATTGCAAATCAATCAAAAATATTTAAGATTATGCATTATCTGATATACGTGTACAAGAATTGGAATGTACGGATAAATACGGAGCGGGTGTATGAGCGATGACCTTATTGAAAGCGTGAAGGGCAAGTTTCTTCTGGCAATGCCGGGACTTCCGGATCCCAATTTTTCACAGACAGTGACCTGCATGTGTGAACACAACGAATCGGGAGCTTTGGGGTTTATTGTCAATAAAGTTCATCCCCTTCTTACGGGCAGGGAATTGTTTGAAGATCTGAACATAGACTGCAATACCAGCGTGGATAAGTTGAATATCTATCTTGGGGGGCCTGTTCAGCCCAGTGGTGTTTTTGTGCTCCATGGACCTCCTTTTTCCTGGAACGAAAGCCTTCAGGTAAACGACTGGCTTCACCTGAGCAATTCCAGGGATATTTTAGAAGCCATTGCCGTCCAGGAAGGACCCAAATCGTTTATGATCATACTGGGATGCGCCGGCTGGGGGCCGCTGCAGCTGGATAATGAACTCCATGACAGCGCATGGCTCACCTGTGACATTTCAAAGGATCTCTTGTTTTCAACCAGCCCGGATGTTAAATATGAACGCGCAATGATGCTTATTTATTGAATCCCCCCCCCCTATTATGACGATAAAAACTCCCCATTCACAGACCATGGACGCAATTATCACAGATACCCTCGCTGTGATTGAGATGATGGAAGAAATTTCCCCAGGGGATAATGATTTTCTGGCAGCCTATCGGGAAAATTGCTGGCAAATCCCCCTCCATATTCAGTCAGGCCTCATCAAGATTGCCGTTGTCGGGGTGATTAAATCAGGGAAAAGCACCTTTATAAATTCTCTGGCCGGCAAAGAATTGGTAAAAAGAGGGGCAGGGGTAGTGACCTCCATTACCACGCGAATCCGTAAGGGTAAAAAAAATGAAGCCACCCTTACGCTCAAATCCTGGGATGACATTAATGGGGCCATCAAAAAAACATTGGATCTGTTTCCAGATGAGGGGCAGGAAACTGGCATCATTGACACCTTTGATCTGAGACGAAAAAAAGATCGGGCCTATCTGGAAGGGGTATATAACACCCTTGTTAAACGCTTTCCCGTCACAAGTGCCGGCATACGGCCTGAAACCCTTTTGATCCGAAATGCCCTTGACGGATATGGAGCATGCAAGGATATCGTCGGTGCAGACCAGGGGACGATTTTATTTTCATCCAAATCATTTGAAGACTACAAGTCCTTTACATCCAATCCTGCCATGGCCTTTTATGTCAAAGATATCTGCCTGAGCGTTTTTGGCAAGACCATTGACCCCAATGTTGAAATTGCAGATTGTCAGGGGGCGGACTCAACTGATCCGGCCCAGCTGGGTCAGATTATCAACTATATGGAATCAGCCAATCTCATTGTCTATTGTATCAGCTCCAGAATCGGTCTTCGACAATCGGACATGGGATTTTTAAAAATCATAAAACAACTGGGGCTGATTGAAAATATTTTGTTTGTCAACAATTGCGATTTAACTGAACACGAGAATCTTGCGGATCTGGTCCATATTGAATCAAGGATTCGCCATGAGCTCGAATTTTTGACCCCGGAACCTGTGGTGTATTCGTTTTCAGCTTTATTGACCCTCTTCCAGGCCATCAGGTCCCGCCTTCCCAAAAGGGATGCCAAACGGTTAAACCTGTGGATAGACGATAAAAAAATGATGGATTACTGCAATGCCAACAGCCTTTCCTTTCATCAAGAACTGGCGTATTTATTGGGAAAAAAATATTTTGATCTGCTGTTGTCCAATCATCTGGAACGAATCCGGATGATGGCAGATGAAATGAACAAAAAGGCAGATATCGTTTTTGGGGTTCTTTGTGCGGACATGGAGGGTGAAAAAAAAACCAGGGACCACCTGAAGGAAATCAGTGAAAATGCGTCCCGACTCAAGTCCATTGTGGACAATTCAATCCAAGGAGCTGTGGGAGGCCTGATAAAAGAGATTCAACTAAATTTAAAAAAAGCACTTGCCCGGGATTCAATTCATATCGGTAAACAGGTCCAAGATTTTATACAGCAGACGCCCATTGATGCGGCCCCCTATCGATCCTTGATCAAAGAATCGGGTTTTAAACAAATTTTATACCTGATGTTCCAGGATTTTAAACAAAAAATTGATTTATTTGCCCTGGAACAAATCGTTCCGGAACTAAAAAAATTGATTGAAGCCCAGGAGAACAGAATCTTCGCTTATTTCCAATCCCTGCTCAATTCCTACCAGATCGATTTCTTAAAATTAAGGGTTCCCCAGAACCCGGGAAATAAGGATCCGGAAAACGATTTTTTTTCCACCCCATTTTCCCAACAAGTGTCAGACCAATTGTTAAAAAAAGATCCCGGGTTTATCAAAGCGGTGGATATCCAGGGAATTAAAAAAATTTTGGGGCTGGAACTGCCTGAAACCATCTTTACACCACGATATACCACTAAAATACGCGCCAATGCCTTAACGGGCCTGGGACTTCAATCCATTGCCCAGTTCATTTCTTCTTTGTTGAATAAACAGTCTCGCTTTTCTTTTACGCCTGGATTTGACAAGGCTGCCCTGAGAATCAAACGAGAAAGCCTTATATCCATTCAGCACCAGATAAACCAATATCATGATCAATTGAATACTCTTTATTTCATGCCCCTGATCCAAGCTGTCACCAGGGATTTTAAGGAGAAGATTCATCAGCGGTTTGCCTTGTACGCATCTTTAAATGAAGATATGGAAATACTCTTTTCCTTGAAGCAAAGTGAGAAAATCACTCAGCAGGAAAAGATTCGTAAAATAAAAAATAAAATTTCCTTTATTATCAGTGAACTGGACATTTGTGCCAGCAGGTTTTAACCATTTTTCTTAATCACAGGCAATACCAAATCCGATAACTGGTCTGGTTCAAAGGGAAGTTGTTTGAACAGCTTTTGTTCAAGCGCCACGGTCGTTGTCCACATGAGTTGAATCCGGTCTTTGAATTCGGGTTTGGACCCATATCTGACTTTAATATATTCCAAGCGTTTTTCCAGGGAAACAACCTGATCATGTAAAACCCTTTTATCGGCATAATTGACAATTTCTGGTTCCGATACAGGGGCATCAAGGGTGCAGGTATCCAGCATAACATGTTGGCGGATAATATCTCCAATTTCAGGATATCCCATCTGTGTAAGGAGAAGACCGCCGGTTTCAGAATGCACTTCGCCTGTGGTAAAACTTCTTGTCTTGGTGATATCGTGGAGAAGGGCGGCAGAACGAACCTCTGCAATATTAAGGGGAAATTTTTCCCCCAGGAACCGGCAAAGACACAACGCCACATTGCTGACCATGATGGAGTGGTCAATGATGTGATCCATCATATCCATCCTATGGATTAGCCGAAAACATTCCTCTTTGGACGGTATATTCATTTGGTCGACACTATATCCCAGGTTAAACTTAAAATAGTATTGAACTTATACCCTTTACTGGTATTATAAAAAAGGAATTTTTAAATAAACCCCAGGATTTTTATATGTTAAAGAAAATTATTTCAGGTGGGCAGACAGGAGCTGATCGCGCAGCAATTGATCTTGCCATCAAATTAGGCATTCCCCATGGCGGCTGGATTCCCAAAGGAAGAAAAACAGAATCAGGACCATTGCCCCTCAAATACCAGCTAAGGGAAATGGACACCGCGGATTACCCCAATAGGACAAAGCGAAATATCCAAGACTCCCATGGCACTGTCATTTTGTCAAGGGGGCGGCTTACCAAAGGATCTGAGTTAACACTTGTATTTGCAAATGTGGCGCAAAAGCCCAACTTCCATATTAACCTTGCCGATAATGATTCCTTTGAAGCCGCCATTATTCTGCATTCTTTTATCCTGGAAAATCAAATTGAAATTTTAAATGTGGCAGGGCCCCGGGCAAGTCTTGACCCCGGGATATATTTTGATGTAAAATCCATTCTTGAAGCTGTAGTGTATATGATGTTTCTGGATTCTCCGGAAGAAAAAACCATACGAGCCTTTGTTCCAGACATTTGTGTTAAAGAGGCTTTCCCCAAAACCAAACAAGAGGCCATAGAGCTGATTGCCCGGGAACTCCCCCTTAAAACAAAAACGTTTATTGCCAGACTTCCTAAAGAGAAGATCCAGTTTCTCTATTTTGGATGGCTGGATTATATAAAACTTCTCCTGGGGTTGGATTCCGGGAACCAAGCACTTTTCACCCAATTACGCCAGAGAAAAGATCCCACAACCTTTACCATTGAAGACGGGGTGATGGAGATTGTAAAATCATTGAAGCAATTTTTTGAAACCCGTTATTGCCTTAAGGTTATTAAATGATCCCCCTTCGAGACAATCAACCCACCAGCAGCATCCCTATTGCCTGCTATGCCATTATGGGATTAACCCTTTTGGTGTTTTTATATCAACTTCAACTGGGGTTGAACAATCACGCTGTCTTTTATATTTATGGATTGGTGCCAGGCAAATATACCGGGGATCTGTCCCGGCATTTTTCCCTGTTCAATAAAGTATTTTCCTTGTTGTCCTATATGTTTTTCCATGGTGGTTTCTGGCATTTTTTGGGAAATATGTGGTTTTTATATATATTCGGGGACAATATTGAAGCCCATTTCGGATCTTTGCGATTTGTTGGGTTTTATCTTCTCTCTGGCCTTATTTCCGGCGGCTTCCATTTTCTTTTAAACCCTACCTCCCTTGCGCCGACCATTGGGGCAAGTGGCGCCATTGCCGGAGTCATGGGGGCATATTTTTTATTGTACCCCAGATCTAAAATTCTGACCTTAATCCCCATCATTATCATTCCCTGGATTTTTGAAATTCCTGCTTTTATTTTTCTTGGGTTCTGGTTTCTGATGCAGTTTTTAAATGCCGCCGGCAGCGAATCAGGAGCAGGCATTGCCTGGTGGGCTCATATTGGAGGATTTATTGCCGGCATTGTCCTGGTAAAGTTGAATCAGCTAGTACCTGAAACCGGCACCCGGGCGAGACTCCATAAATTTACCCAAAAAAAAACTACCCCCAAATTTCAGGTTATCCAAACCCTCTCCAGAGATCTTGGTCCTGACCTTTACGGGCAGATGGAAGTCTCTTCCTTGGAAGCGTTGACCGGTACCAAAAAAATGGTTAGTATTCCCTGGGGATTTTACAATCCCCTGTACAAGGTGACGGTTCCACCCGGTGTTAAAAAAGGAACACGGCTGCGGCTGGCCGGTGTGGGAAAAACCACTCCAGACCATAAAAAGGGGGATCTGTTTTTAACTATTCAGATTAAAAATGCGATTTAAAGCTTTGCTGGGATATTTGTGTTTAGCGCTCCTGGTTCTTTTGCTCATGGGACAGGCAATGTTTCTTGCCCTGCCAGTTCTGGTGGAGACCACCCTTGTTGATCCCTTACTTCAACAACACCTGCCAAAGACGCTTCCCCTGGGACTGGCCCCATCGGATATTAAATTCAAAATAGAAAAAATCGGGTTGACCCATACCCTTGTAAGCCGCATCCATATCGGGCAGATGCTGTCTGCAGATCTTGTGGATTTTCAATATCACCTTAAGGGTTTAAAAAGCGTTGAGCTTGAAAAAATAACCGTTTCCGGACTGACCCTTTATGCAAAGATGGATGCCGATAACCAATTGCGTATCAACGGGAAAAAGTTCCCCGGTAACATCAATCATGTCCAAGGGGATGATAGTGCCCAAAAGGATAAGGATGCCCAAACGGATAAGGAGCCCCGAAAGGATAAGGAACCCCGAAAGGATAAGGAGCCCCAAAAGGATAAGGATGCGCTTGGTTTCATGTTGGCTAACCTGGACTCTTTTTTGGATTTTTTTCCTAAACAGGCAGTGTTAAAGAGTGCAACTTTGTCTATTACACGGTTGGATGATAAAATTTTAATCCCCTTTGAGGTTCTGTCTTCTCTGGACGCCCAAAAGAAAAAGATCGTTCTGAACGCTCGGTTTTATCCCCTGGGTCAAACCATTAAAACCCTTATTGCAGGAGACTTAAGATCTGGAATAGAGACGGTAAGTATCCAATCCACAGCCTTTCACCCGGAAGTGCTGTCCGGCTTTTTTCCTGGTGTTGACAATTTTAGGGTGTCAGGCCCTTTGGATATTGATATTTTAAAAACCATGGATGCTGACTGGCAATTGTCCCTGTCTCAATTGATGCTTGATCTTCCCAATCTTCCCGGTACAAGGATTAAAAACTTTACGGCCTCTCTTAGGTACCAGGCCGGGGAAACCACAGCGACAGGCAGCTTTGATCTGGCAGGTTCTCTATCTCCCCTTGGGATGCGCTTTGATCTTAACCTGGCTCAAAAAGAAAATGTTCCCCTTTCCTTTGATCTGACACTAAAAAACAAAACCGTAAATTCTATGTCTCTGGTCACTTTCCCACAGGTGATCTTTGACCATCCCCAGCTTTTATTTTCATTAAAAGGAGATCTGGCCCGGCAGACCGGAAGTTTTTTATTGGGGTGCCAAAATATCATGGTAACCCAAGGAAAAGACCGGGTTTTGGTTAAAAAATTCTCACTCAACTCAAGGATCAAAGGGGATTTTTCAGACAAAGGAAATGGGATTGATCTTGACATACAATCGGATTTGTCCGGGATCAAACTTTTATCTAAACTAGGCCAGGCACAAATCAGGGGGGTCAATCTAACGGGCAGAGCCGGGATCACAAAACAAATGGATACCTTGATTCATTTGGATACTAGGATAAACGATGCCAAAATAGATCTTTCTGAGTTCAAGATAGCGGCCATGGGCATCAATGTAAGGCTTCCCCTTGTGTTTCCCTTTAAAAATCAGAATCCCCCCGGGTCTTTCTCGATCAATGAAATCAGCTATGACAATAAAATTACGGCCGCTCTTGCGGGGAGTATCACCCAAAATGAGACCTTGGGCGCCACTCTGGAGGGTCAAGCGTCAATAAAGGGTTTAGACGGCTTTAACCTTGCATTTGACGGCAGCGCTTGGGGGCCGGATCCGTCTGCCAGGATCGATTTTGTACTATATCCCTTCTTGCTGAGGCATCCCCACATAAAAACATTAATGCCAAGGTTGACCCTGGGGGAGGATTCTTCGATAAAATTATCATCAAAGGGAACAATCGAATATAAACACCATTGGGTGAAATCCCGGGCTTCGGTCACGATGGATGGGGGAAACCTTTTTTTCCCGGAGATGAATCTTTCCCTCAAGGGGATTGCAGGCAGCATTGATTTTAATGATCTTATGGTACCTGAATCAATCCCCGGCCAGGTGCTGACCATTGACACGGTTCAGGTCAACCAGTTTGAATTTGACACTGCAAAGACGCGGTTCAGTGTAGAAGATGGAAGATCCATCAATATTGAAAACCTTCGGTTTAACTGGTGCAACGGCTTGGTCTCAACCGAGTCCATCCGCCTGCCAGGCAAAGACAATATTCTTTCTTTGATCCTATATTGTGACAGGCTGGAATTGTCGGCTTTATTAAAACAGATGGGCGCCTTCCATGCAGAGGGAGAAGGCACGGTAAGCGGAAGAATCCCCCTGGTCTATTCAGATGGCAATATTTCCTTTGACAAGGGGTTTTTGTTCTCTACGCCTGGAAAAGGGGGGAGGGTGGTGATCGAGAACACACAAACGCTCACCGCCGGTATTCCCCTGGATACACCAGAATTTGCTCAATTGGACCTGGCCCGTGAGGCGTTGAAGGATTTTGACTATCAATGGGCCAAGCTTGAACTGAACACCTTTGAGGATACCCTGGAAATGAAGTTCGAACTGGATGGAAAGCCAGCCAAACTTCTTCCCTTTGAATATCAACAAGAGATTGGATCCTTTGTCAGGGTGGATGCAACAAGTCCCGGATCAAGGTTCCAGGGAATTAAACTGAACCTGAATTTAAAACTTCCCTTTAATCAGGTCTTAAAATTTGGTAATAAACTAAATGATATTTTTAATTAACCGGCATGGCCGGAGTATGGTATTTGCTCCTGGCCATAACAAAAAAATGAAACTCTCATAATTGCAATACCTTGAGCAGAGTTTCATATAAATGAAAGGAGAGGGTATGACACGACGATTATGGCTCACACCAATGTTTCTTGTTCTGTTTGTCCTGGCAGGCTGTCAATCCAGCCACCAGGTAGAGCTCAAGCCCGTTGAGATTAAACCCATTCACATCACCATCGATGTGAATGTAAAAGTAGACAGGGCTCTGGATAATTTTTTCAATGATATTGACGCTGCTGAAGATAAAATTAAACAAGATTAGGAGGAAAGATGAACTATAAAAAAATACTCATTGTAAATATACTGGTCCTTTTGGGGATATTGGTAACGATCGGCACTTCTACGGCCGGCGGGATTAAAGAACGAATGAAACAGCGCCTGCCCGCCATTGTTGCGTTAAAGACCCAGGGGATTGTGGGGGAAAACAATCAAGGATATCTTGCCTTTGTCACAGGGCAAACGAGTCAGGAGGCCCTTGTATTAGATGAAAACAAAGACAGAAGAACCATCTACACCTATATCGCAACCCAGCAGAACACCTCCCTTGATCTGGTGGAAAAGCGGCGGGCCAACACCCTTGCCCAAAGGGCGACACCCGGTGAATTCTTTCAGAATGCCCATGGGGCTTGGATTAAAAAATAAATATCAATAAAACCACGAAGGTTAACATGGACAATTTTGTCTTAACCTTTGTGGTTTTTTGCTTTTAAAAGGAGAACAAATGAAATTTAAACGGATGAACACAGCCCTATTGACGGTTGCCCTGGTATTTCTTTTCACAAACAATTGTTTCGCCCATTACGGGATGGTGATTCCTTCGGACAATATGATCATGCAGGAGGATAAACGAGAAATTCAACTGTCCCTTTCCTTTTCCCACCCCTTTGAAGGGATCGGTATGGAATTGGTATCACCCAGGGATTTTTATGTGGTCAAAAAAGGAAAAAAACAAGACCTTACCGGGAAGCTTTCTCCATTGAGCGTTATGGACAAACCCGGCTGGACACTGGATTATTTGGTTAAAAGACCCGGGGCCTATGCCTTTGTCATGGAGCCTGCAGCCTATTGGGAACCTGCTGAAGATTGTTATATAATTCACACCACAAAAACCATAGTGGCGGCCTTTGGAGGTGATACGGGTTGGGATGAAGAACTCGGGTTAAAAACAGAGATCATCCCCTTGTCCAAGCCCTTTGGCTTGTATGCAGGAAATCTTTTCCAGGGGATTGTTAAGCTGGACGGAAAACCCGTTCCATATGCCGAGGTTGAAGTAGAATTTTACAATGAGCATAAAACAGCTGTTGCCCCCACGGATTATATGGTCACCCAGACCGTAAAAGCCGACCAAAACGGAGTTTTCTCTTATTGCGCACCTGTTTGTGGGTGGTGGGGCTTTGCAGCCTTGAACACATCGGATAAAAAAATGATGCACAATGGTGAAAAAAAGGATATAGAGCTTGGGGCAGTTATTTGGGTAAAGTTTGAAGCGTGGCAGGAAAAATAAAATTATGCATATTTCTGAAGGTGTTTTATCAGGACAGGTATTGGCAGCCGGTGCTGTAATTACCATTGTCGGTACAACCATCGGGTTGAAAAAAATTGACTATGACCAGATGGTTCACGTGGCAATTCTGGCATCTGCTTTTTTTGTGGCCTCATTGATCCACGTCAATATCGGTCCTGTGAGCGTGCATTTGATTTTAAACGGCGTGGTGGGGCTGTTGTTGGGGATGGCAGCCTTTCCTGCCATCCTGACAGCCCTGTTGCTGCAGTCTTTGCTTTTTCAATATGGCGGATTAACCGCCCTGGGTGTTAATACCGTGATCATGGCCTTGCCGGCTGTTTTGGTGCATTATTTGTTTTTGCCCCTGGTGGGCAAATCTGAACGACTGACCTTTATTGCCGGTTTTTCTGCCGGTTTTTTTTCAATTGTATTTTCTTGTCTCCTCCTGGGGATGGCCCTGTGGTTTACCGACCAAAATTTTTTGAAAACCTGTATTGCCATCATTTCCGCCCACCTGCCGGTGATGGTAATTGAGGGGATCATCACCGGATTCTGTGTTACTTTCTTGTTAAAAGTGTATCCGGAAATATTGCCAAATATCAATAAGGTAGGAAAATAAATGAGAAAGATAATACCCTTTATTGCCCTGGTTCTTATGATGTCCAGTACATCTGCCCTGGCCCACAAAGTTATTGTATTTGCCTGGGTGGAACAGGGGCGTATCCATGTGGAAGGCAGTTTCGGATCCGATCAACCGGCCAAAAATTGCGATATCAAGGTGACAGGTCTAAACAAAGTTCTGGTTCACCAGGGAATCACTGACGCCCAAGGCAGGTATTCCTTTGCGCTTCCCAAAAATCTGGATTCGGATCTGGTGATTGAGATGAATGCCGGACCCGGCCACTTGGGTCATTGGACCATCTCAAAGGATGAGTTGGGTGCGGAACCCACCCCTGAAAACATCGAAAAAAAAATGGCAGAAAAACAATCCCTTGAAAAAAATCCTTCCCTGGCCAGGATTGCAGCGGGAATTGCCCTGATCTTTGGATTGGCATTTTCGGCCAACTGGATTAAACGAAGAAAAAGAAAGGGGCACAATGCTTGAAAATACCCTGTCAGACGGCAACTCACATATCCACAGACTGGACCCTAAAATTCGGATTCTGGCCGCTTGTTTTCTGTCCATTGCTGCGGCATTGTGTGATAATCTTATCATTGCCCTTGGCTATCTTATCATTTCGCTGGGGGTGACCGGGTTGGCGCGGCTGCCGATAAAGGCTTTGAGAAAAAGGCTGTCTCCCCTGTTCTGGTTTTTGTTGATGATCTGGATTTTTCTTCCCCTGACATTTGAAGGAAACATTGTGTTTGAATATGGGTGGCTGCAGGTCTCCTCCCAGGGAATTTTGCTCAGCGCCAAAATCACCCTCAAGTCCATTGCCATCCTACTGATGTTTTCCGCGTTGGTTGCCACCATGCCCATAGCCTCTCTTGGATCCGGTCTTCATCAGCTCAAAGTGCCGGACAAACTGGTATTTTTAATGCTCATGACCTATCGGTATATTGCCGTGATTCAAGGCGAATACACGCGATTGCTCAGAGCGGCAAAATTTCGAGGTTTTAAACCGGGAACCAATTTGCATTCTTATAAAACCTATGCCTATCTTGCGGGTATGCTTTTTGTCAGGGCCTCTTTGAGGGCAAAACGGGTCTACCAGGCCATGCGCTGCCGCGGGTTTCAAGAAAAATTCCATACCCTTGACTTCTACCCGGCCAATGGATTAAACTATCCGTTTTTATGGGCAATGCTTTTGTTAGCCGCAGGGCTTGTCCTAATAGAACTAACTTGGATTTAATGATGACTACGCCCACAAAGACTCAACCCAATACGACTATAATTGACAGCAAACACCCAGCAGATACTGCCAGCATTATCAAGCTTACCAATATAACATTTGCCTATCCTGGGTCTGAAAATAAGGTATTGGATTGCCTCAACCTCGATATAAAGCAAGGGGACAGGATCGGAATGATGGCACCCAACGGCAGTGGCAAAACAACATTGCTGCACACCATTATGGGGCTTTGTAAGCCTGAAACAGGGGGTGTCGAAATTTTGGGGAGTCCCGTGGAAACTGAAAAAGATTTTACCCGTATCCGTTCCAGGGTGGGACTCTTATTTCAGGATTCCGATGATCAGTTATTTTGTCCCACGGTTTTGGATGATGTGGCTTTTGGACCGCTGAACCTGGGATATTCCCGGCAACAGGCCATCGACGTCTCCAGAAAAATTCTTAAAAATCTTGGTCTTGAAGAATTTGAACTAAGTGTGACCCATCGGTTGAGCGGGGGGCAAAAAAGATTGGTGGCCCTGGCTAGTGTTCTGGCCATGTCTCCTGCAATTTTGCTGCTGGATGAACCCACAGCCGGATTGGATGCGGCGGTTAAAAAAAAATTAATCCATATTTTAAACCATTTGGACATTACCTATTTTGTGATTTCCCATGAATTTGACTTTCTCACCGCTGTGACAGACAAAGTTTATTCAATGGATAAAGGCAAAATTTTAACCGATGACGAGATCCATGTCCACCGCCATGAACACATCCACAAACATGGAAAACATCCCCATATTCATAAATAAGGGTTCACAAATAGCAATTCATGAACCGGGCCAGAATAGACCCGACAAGTTTAAACATCCAGATTAGGGGGTGTTCACAACGGTAAGCGTTTGTTTAAAAAAAGGTTATACGCCTGCCATGAGAGCCGTCAATTCCTTTTGAATACAAAAATAGATATCTTCATCACTGCCGTACACATCCACAACATCCTTGTGATTCAGCAGTTTTTCCACCACAAAGGCGGTTAAATAAAGACTGGCGATATTGGGATTGGAGATAAGGGTTCTAAAGGGGGCCACCATATAATCGATATCAAAATCTTCGGCCTTGCACAGGGTGTCTAAACACCGGACAATCTGGTTTTCGATACTGGATTTGCTGACGGTTTCAATGAGGCCTGATTCAATGAGTTTCATGGAAACTTTAGAGCTGAAGGTTTCAATGTCGTCCCGGATGGCATTGATGGTTTTGATTCTTTCCCGTTCTTTTGAGGATTCGATTTTCGAAAGAAGCTTGGCTTCTCTGTTTCCGTTATAAAAAATTTTGGCCATTGATTTGTCCTTAAAGTAAACAAAAAAATTCATTAAATGTTAAGTTGGTATTATAGTATAAAACCCGGCATTTTTTCAAGTTAAAATCTAAAACTCTTCGATAATTATTTGAGCGGTGCCGGGTTTGAATTTATTGATTTTGAGCTTAAAAACGATTTGAGCATAATAATCCGGCATATTTTTTGTGTCCCCGATATTAAAGTGAAGGGCCTCAACACAATTGCCGGAAGGGGAAGAGGTACTTTGCAACATCATTTTGCGGTGAAGGTTGCCAATGATTATAGAAGAAACCACCCGAAGGTGTTTGCACGAGAATACAGGTTCCGGGTTTGCCATTCCAAAGGGCCGAAGGCCGTTAATGGCCTGTGCCAGGTCAAAGGTGATATCTTCAATATCAAGTATGGCATCGATTGTAAGGGTTTTTAAAAAATCATCCTCATTGTATTGGTCTCTTAAATAACGGGTGATGCCCGATTTTAGTTTTTCAAGATTCTCTCGTTTAAGGGTCAGACCGGCTGCCATGGTATGACCGCCGAATCTTTCAAGTAAATGACCATTTTCCACAAGTGCCTGGTGGATATTGATGGTGTTGATGCTTCTACAGGATCCCATGGCCATTTCTTTTGTGTGGGACAGCAGCACCACCGGACAGACATATTTTCGGGAAAGCCTGGATGCCGCAATGCCCAGGACCGATGGATTCCATCTTGAATCGCATAACAAGAGCAAATGATTGTCCAGAAGCGAAGGATCCCTTGCAATACGGTGTTCAATATTCAATACAATTTCCCGTTCAATCTGCTGGCGTTTCAGATTGAGTTCATCCAGAAGAGTGGCCGTTGTTTCGGCCTC
>Ga0307987_1000898_pt1 | contig 16963 bp, 10 predicted proteins | sample EllFjometagen181_FD_203157 | JGI IMG/M metagenome (GOLD analysis project Ga0307987, IMG submission 203157) | Marine microbial communities from Ellis Fjord, Antarctic Ocean - #181 | ecosystem: Environmental > Aquatic > Marine > Unclassified | place: Southern Ocean | collected 2014-10-08
GCGACTGTATGAATATTTTGGAATTCTACTTTTTTGAATAAGAACATAATCACAGCCATTTTGTTCTGCAATATCAAGTACATCCTCTGATATAATGTCATTATCCGGCTCGATAAGCATAATACTGTCCCAAAGTTCGGTTGATTTGGCTGAATAACCATTCATAAGATTGATATTCATAAATTCAGTAAAATAGATCATTCCCCTACTATTACGATGCCAGGGAGTAACAGGCATCATCAAGTATAAACCAGGGTGTTCATCAAAAAATCTTTTTTCGCTTTCTAATGCCATCTTTCCAGACTTATATCTATACGTTGTACCAATTTTAAGTGGTAAATATTTATTAATAGGAAGGGTTGGTTCCACAATCTGGATGGTTAATAATAATATTGTCAAACATATGGCAATCTTCTTTTTCTTTGCAATGCTCATATAGATAAAAATGATTGAAAGCACAATTGCAAAGAGTAACCCTTGCCCAGGAACGCACATTCTGCCAATAGCACGCATTGAGCTTGTTCCGGGAATGATTTTTGTCAGAATACCCCAAATTGACGGGTTAATACTGTTATCCAAAAAATATTTACTAGGTCCAAATGCTATACCATAACAACACATTGCACACAAAATAAGAATTAGAAACATATTCCTAAGACTTCTTTTATTCTCTCTATCAATTAACTTACAGAAAATATAAATTATAGTTCCCAATAATAGTATCATTCCCAGAATTGCCGCAAAGCTGTTATCTCGTATATGTAAAAAGAATACCCTATAAATTATTATAAGAGCAACAATAGTATATAATTTATAGTTTTTATAGTCACTCTTTAAATATTTCCAAATGTGAGGAATTGATATGACAATCAGAATGAGTATACCCAAAATAAGCCCCATACCAAGATAACTGGGCGACTCAGGGTTTTTAGACAATCCCAAGTCTCTTATGGTAAAATTAAATATGCCATGAAAAGGAATATATAATTCATCAAAGTGTGCGCGTGACAATCTGTAGACATATCCTTGATATTCGATTTTATCAACTTTCATGTAGTGATAAGCTAAGAAACCAAACAGACCAGCTGAGATTAAAATGGAAACAATGTTTTCCTTGATAGTAACAAAAATATCTCGCCAATCAATGGATACCTGAACAAGAAACCAACACAAAATAAAGCACATACCTAAAACAGCAAAATATGGAGTAGAGTATAACAGTGCAACTTCTGCAAAAACCATTCCTGTAAAAAAGATTTTCCTTCGGTAAAAGAAGTACCCGAGCATACAGCCGAAAAGGAATACGGCAAAACAAAATGAAAGATTCTGAAAATGCACAAAATACTCAAATTTTGATATGGAGAAATTTGTTACATATGCAAAGAAAGGTATGAGGAAAACTCCATTTTCAGGTATCTTTCTATAGAAATCATTTATAATTCTAAAAATCAGAAAAAACAGCATCAGGTACGATAAGTAACTTATTACGGACAACAATATTCCGGTGTAATAGGATGCTGTCAGTGGATTTGTAAACTGTCGAAATGGAATGTAAAAAACAGTAGGTACAAAAAGGTTGTCAGACCATAAAAGAGTATCTTTTCCATCGGGTTGAAAGATACGTCCATCAAACAGATTGAAATCACCTTGCATTATGTTCTGATAGTTATGCTCAAGTATCCATATATTAAAAAAACCATCGCCTGTATCTCCAAAGAACGCAGCTTTATCCCCCTTGACAGCTGGATGAAAATGAACTGAACTCAAAATTAACAAACCAATGGTCAGTATCCAAAATATAATTTTATTTTTTGTTAACATGTTTCAAAAATTGTTGTTAGTTTATAGTTTTTTGTTTTTAGCAAAGATGAAAAGAATATCCAACACCCAACACTCAACATCCAATATCCAAGGGAGGACACTGCTGTGGGCAGGTGCGAGCTTTGCTCGTTTTTTCTCCCCATGGGTTTACACCCAGGGCTACATTATGTCGCTCCTTTGGAGCTGTAACCAGATGCTCGTCAGAGCATTTAAATGGAAGTCACTATCCCGCCTTTCGGGACTAGCAAAGCTAGCCTCTTTTAATAATGATAACGAGGACGTTATCGCTCCCGTCTCGCGTTCAAGTCTTGTCTTTTTGCCTGGGAGCGGAACCTCAAGCCCGCGAGAGAGGCTTTAGCCATTAATAACAAACAATAGGCTGAAGCAATGAACGTAGAGAATGTCCTATGTCCTCATTGCCATCCTATTTTACCTAGGGCTTCACCCTAGGCTATATTATTTTGGGCTTTCAGCCCTATCATGGCTCCACGGGGACAAGCCCCTGCGGGGGCCGTTCGCGAAAGCAATTGCAAGCTGGAATGCGTTCAAAAAACATCCGTGGCTTTCTTTTCGTTTGCGTCCTTGCGACTTTTGCGTTTAATACTCTTTTCTCCGTGTCCTCTGTGCCTCTGTGCGAGAACATTTGAATAAATCCCGCCGGGAGGCTTTCCATAATTTTCAATTCTCAATTGTCAATTGTCAATTATTTGAGATTTTCTTCGCCGTCTCAACAGCGGCAACACCATCTGGAGCATATGTGGCTCCAATTGATTCAGCAAACGATGGTGTAATCACTGCCCCGCCAACCATAAAAGAGATTTTTTCATTTACTAATGTTTCATGTACATATCTTATTATTTCAGGCATTCTAACCATAGTTGTTGTCATTAATGCAGATAAACCAACCATATCCGGTTTAAACTCTTTTATTGCTTCAACAATCTGTTCGCCGGAAACATCCTTTCCCAAATCTAAAACCTCAAAACCGTGGTTCTGCAAAAGTAGAACAACAATATTCTTGCCTATATCATGAATATCCCCTTCAACGGTCGCCATAATAACTCTACCCGCACTTTTAGAAACATCATTTTTCTTTATTAATGGTTCTACAATTGCAAAAGCTGCTTTCATTGTTTCAGCTGACGCAATAAGTTGTGGCAGAAAATATATCTGTTGAGCAAAAAGGTCACCTGTTTTTGATATTGCTTTAATCATATATTCATTTACAAGAACATCCACATCAAAGCCCTGGTCAACAGCTTTTGTAACAAGTGGTTTAATCTCATCTCTTATTCCATCAATGATCCCCTGATAAATCTGCTGTTCAAGAGGCAAATGTCCAAACTCTTCTTTTCTTTTAGCACCTGCAATATTCTCAGAAAAACGTTTTACATATGCTGTCGCATCTCTATCTTTATCGAGCAAAAGATCTGCCGCCAATTTGATGTTCATAAATTCGACATCACAAGGATTTGATATGGCTGATGTCAACCCATTAGCAATACCCAAAGTTAAAAATGTTGAATTAACCCATTTACGTTGCGGCAACCCAAATGATATGTTTGATAATCCAAGAGTTGTCATTAAATTGTTATCCGAACACCATTTAATGGTCTCTAAAGCCACTTTGCCGGCTGTTGAATCTGCAGAAACCGCCATAACAAGCGCATCAACAACAATATCATTTTTCGATATACCTATCTCTTCAGCCTTTGATATCAGTTCCTCAACAAACTTAATACGTTCTTCACTCTTCTTAGGTATTTCATCATCACTTAGTGGTAAAGCAATAAATGCCGCACCATATTTCTTTGCCAATGGTAACATTTTTTCAATGCGTTCGTTCTCAAGAGATATTGAATTTATTAATGCTCTACCTGGATATATTCTTAATGCATTTTCCATTGCTTGAGGATTGGAAGAGTCAAGAACCAAAGGCAAAGGAGAAAACCCGGACAAAACTTTAACAACCTTTGGAAGGAGATCAGCCTCATTGATATTCGGCATACCAACATTAACATCAAGTAGTGTGGCACCAGAATTATATTGATCTCTTGCCATTGTTCGTACCAAACCAAACTTATTTTCAAGAAGCTCCTGCTGCAACTGCTTCTTACCTGTAGGATTAATTCGCTCACCAATTACTATGAATTTTTTGTCCGCTGATATTCTTTCAATATTTCTAGCTGAACTAAGAACAACACCCGGTGTAAACTTTGAATTGACCTTTGGTTTCATATCATTTAATGCATTTTTAAGAGCTTTAATATGCGCTGGAGTTGTCCCGCAACAACCACCTATAATACTAACTCCCGCATTAATAAATTCCTGTGCATAAGAAGCAAACTCCTGCGCATCCATCTCAAACACTGTTTCTCCATTTTCAATCCTAGGCATCCCGGCGTTTGGCTTAACAGCTATAGGTACTTTTGCATATGGCATCATCTGTTTTACATATTCAAGCATACCTTTAGGTCCAACAGAACAATTGGAGCCAACGGCATCGGCTCCAAGCGCCTGCAAAGTCACTAAAGCTGCAACTGGTGATGTTCCATTTAATGTGCGTCCATCAGGTTCATACGTCATAGTTACCATCACAAACTTATCTGTACACTCTTTAACAGCTAATAACGCAGCTCTAGCCTCTTGTATGTCCATTTGTGTTTCAACAACAAAAAGGTCAACACCGCCGGCATCAAGACCTCTAACCTGCTCCTTGAAGCACTCAACTGCATCCTCAAAACTTAAGTCGCCAAACGGTTCAATAAATTTTCCTGTTGGACCAATATCTCCAGCAACCAAGCATTGTTCACCAACTGCTTCCCTGGCAATCTCCGCAAGTCTCTTATTCACTTCAAAGACATCAGCAGACTTGTCATATTGATTTAACTTATATCTATTAGCCCCAAAGGTACATGAGTACACAACGTCTGAGCAGGAATCTATATAGTTTTTATAGATAGAAGATAAAACATCGGGATTTTCTATGCACCACAGCTCTGGGGAAACACCATTAGGCATTCCACTTTCCTGTAGTAACGTTCCTGTTGCGCCATCTAAAACCAACAACCGATCTTTTAAAATTTCTTTTATCATTCTTCGTCTCCTAACAAATTCGTCTTACGTGCTATGTTTAAAGCATTGTTTCCCAACTGTACACTATGCACTGTACACTACTCACTAACGAGCAAAGCTCGTTATTTAATTCCACAAAAACCTGTTACTGATTTTTCCGGGACAAGCATACCTGAATCCAGAATGTCAACATCAATTGAATCCATTTTAAGCAATTCATAGAATATATGCTGATACTTAATATCCAAATCAGCATAACCTACCGACCACCTTTTATTTGTCAGTGTCATCTTGCTTCTGAAAATAAGCCTTCCAAAATACTGCTCCAGATATTGTAATGCTTCATCTGCAGCAGATGATGCAACGGCATTGATGATAACCGCTTTTAATAAATCTTGTTCTTGCAGAGTGTTAATTTCGGACATAACATCTCTACCAGCTGTAGCCCCCATTAACAATATATGACTGCAGCCATCCAACCATTCACACATATATTTACTTGAAAAGTCATACTCGCCGGATATGGTTAAAACATCTCCTGTATTACCAATAATTTCCCTTATACATCCAACACCACTAATTTCCAAAAGCGACATAGCATAATCAAGATTATCAGATATTTTACTCTTAATATCATCACTTAGTTGTGTTTTATTGATGTTGTAGCGTAGATATCTATAAACATCCTTTTCAACAACCTTTGGTTCTAAATTTTTCAATACAACTAAATCTTCACTAAACATTTAATACCTTTGTTGACAATTCATTAATTAAATCTAAATTGGCATCATCTACAGCTTTAGAAAACAGCTTTGCAAATTTTAAAACTTCAAGATCAGATGTTTCTGATGCAAAACGAAGTAATTCTTTGCTCAATATTATATCATAATCAAGATTGAAAACCTTATGTCTTTCAATAAAACGTTCCAGAAATTTATTCCTTATAACCTGAAGAGTCTCCTCATAGAAATCTCTTCCTAAAAAACTCACTTTTTTCTCATTTAGTCGATCAATAATATTTGCAAACTTAGCAAAAACAACTGGCTTATACAATACTTCTCTAAAAAATGATAGATCATATTTCATTTTTGCATTTAAATCAGAGGAAACAGCGATAACAGGAGTGTGTAAATGTTGATCCATGTTTCGCATTCCCATTATTAAATCGTTCCATCGACCACCTTCCAGAAGTTCTGCAACAACTAAGTTAACATCATTTATCTTCAAGTAGACCAAAGCATCTCTTACTGACGTGAATCTCAAAACTCTATACCCTAATATGGTTAAATAATCATATACATTTTCAAGTTTGTCAGAAGCTTTCTCAACAATAAGAGCCCGCATCTTAACATTAATAAATATCTTACTATCAGGCTTTATATTTTTAGTACCTATATCATCTATCTTTAGCTTTGGAATAAATATTTCAAACTTAGTACCAATATCAACCTCACTTTGGACTGAAATTTCGCCACCCATTAATTCAACCAGGTTCTTGGAAATAGCTAATCCCAACCCTGATCCACCAAATTTTCGAATATCATGATTACTTGACTGTTCAAATGAATTAAAAATATTTGGCAAATCCTCTTCTGAAATGCCAATACCACTATCGGCAATCTTAATTAGCATTTCAGCACAATCTTCTGAATCATCACTTAATATAATATCAAAATCTATAGAAACAAAACCATTCTCGGTGAATTTAAAAGCATTTGAGACTATATTGAAGATGACTTGACGTAAACGCACAACATCAATCATTACCTTGGAACCTTGAGAAGATATATTAGAAACAAATTTTATACCTTTCTCTTTCGCTTGGGGATTAAAAACAGTGCTTAAATCATCAACAAACTCATCTAAGCCTACCAGGCTTGGAGATAAAGCAATCTTTTTAGCTTCTATCTTTGAAAAATCTAGAACATTATTCAACAATGTGAGCAGATTTTCTGCTGATGTATTAATGGCATTTACATAATTATAACAATCGCCAGAAAGTTCTTTACCTTTCAGAATTGAACTAAAGCCAATAATAGCATTCAGTGGCGTTCGAATCTCATGGCTCATAGTCGCTAAAAATGAACTTTTTGCTCTGTTTGCATTTATTGCGGCAGCTCGTTCTTTTTCTAAAGTCTCTTCGTATAGATGTTGTTGAGTAACATCAAGAACAGTTCCAAAACGATACAAAAGACCAATTACATTATCCACCTCAACACATATGGTCAACTTCACCCACCTGATATCATTATTACTTCTGACTACTCGTACAGTAAAAACTCTTTCAGCATCTCCTTTTTCAAAAAATGAATCGCGTTGCCGAGTAATCATAACTCTGTCATCCGGATGAATAACATCGATAATTCGGTCAATATTTTCTTCCATGTTGTGATTTTGCCAATCTTCCAGTTCGAAAAGCTCAACACATACATCTGATAAAATAACCTCTCCTGTATCTATTCGATTAATCCAATATCCCATACCTGAACTCTCAACAGCATAACCTAAAAGATATTCATTAACCTTTAGTCGATCACTTGCAACGACATGACTTGTTGTGTTAACAACAATACCAACCCGACCAATAACCTCTCCTCGGTCATCGACCCGACTGAAACTTCTAACTTTGAAATATAATAATTCGCTTTCATCTTTAACAAATCGATACTCCAGCTGATGCTCGTCCCGGCGTCCAGAGTCTGTCTCAATAAAATCCTTGAACTTATCAAGGTCATCCGGGTGAACATGCTCAAGATATTCTGGTAATTCAAAAGTTGAAGGAAGGCCGGTTATATTTTCAAAACTATCACTGACCTGCATTGTGCCATCAAAATTTGTACTCCAATAGAAAAAATCACTATTAAAAGATGCTTCTCGTATAACTGAACTTAAAAAAGCCACTTCGGCATCCTGACGTTGTTCGAAGTCAATATCTTCAACCGTGCCAATAAGAATATTGGGATTGGATCTTATGTGAAAATTTGCTTTACGCCAGTAGAATACATTATCAACCTTTACTCTATATACACTCTCAAAACCAAGTAGGTTCCCTGCAAAAATATCTTCAATATTATCTATATAACTGGCAACATCATCTGGGTGAAAAGCTTGAGTTTCCTGAACTACATCATACTGAGAAACACTTGAACTATATTCTACACCATTTAAATCGTAATAAAGTTTGTTTTTTCGGGCGAGAGAAGTGGTAAGATCAATTTCAATTGTTCCAACATAGTCTATGTTTTCTGTATAACGGGTAAACTCATGACCCACCATAGCTCTTAAAATATCACTATCCAAACGCAATTCATCTAAAGAGACACAATATATATTTAGAAACCCATCGTCAATAAAAGGTTCAGTTTTGATGAGATAGCTGTGATTTGATTCATCAACATACTTAAATTTTGTTGCACCTTCCCCATCTAAAATACGTTTTATATACTTAAAAAGCCGCTCTTTTAAATATTTTCTTCCGTCTTCCTTCAAATCCACAAAAAAATGAGCTGCACGATTATAATAGAGAACACCACCTTTTGTGTTAATTCTTAAGACAGATATGAAACTCTTCTCAGTAAGCTCAACTATATGTTCTAAATCATTATAATCACCGAACAACGCATTGTCGGTAGGTACAACCTCGTCTTTAATACCAGCAGAATGCAAAAGCTCACTCTGTCTTTTACACAAATTAATAAGATCATTTTTTGTCATATTTTGTAAATTCATAATAAAATTATATGATAAAATAAAATCAAAGTCAATATATAGGTGTTGCTCCGCAAGCTTAAACAAGTTATTAGCTTTTAGTTTTTAGTTGTTAGTCAAGACACTCCGTGGGCAGGAAGAATCAGTTAACAATAATCAATTAAAGATAAAAAGACAAAAACGACCTAAAGGAGATAAATGAACGTCCAACATCGACCCAGCTACTAATATAAAACATTTTATCTTTAAAATCAAAAGTTTCATTTCTTTTAGTAGCTGGGCAACATAGAACATCCACTGAAATATATAATGTTAATGGAACATTTTTCATATCATCTGAACTGCGTGTAGAATCAGTATTAGAATTAGTATTCATGGAATGTGTCCTTATACGAAAATATCATCATAGTCTATCCTAAGTTGACTATGATGATATTTAGGGCATCCTGTTCAATTCATAATCTATTTGTAACAGCATGCTAGCCTCTGCCTACGACACTATAAGTGCAATCCCGCTTAACTGGACTAACAAGACTAGGTTGGTATGTTTTGCTCATGAACTTAAATATAAAGTTCCTGTAGTTTATGATTTTTTAATGCGATATCACGCATCTTTTTGCACTGCAATTATGTTATCCCGCTTTGCGGGATCCCGCATGCGGGACCGCAAACTAAAGGCGAACTCATCTTAGCACAAAAATATACGCTATTTCACATTAAACAGGAAGCCCTATTTAACTTTTATTATAATTGATGTTTCAGATTAAGATATTTCTAAACAACATATGTTGAAGCAGAAGTAGTTCCTCCTTGACCAGTCCAATTTGTATGGAAAAACTCACCACGAGGTTTGTCAACTCTTTCATATGTGTGAGCACCAAAATAGTCACGCTGAGCCTGTAGCAAATTTGCCGGCAAACGATCACATCTGTATGAATCATAATAGTTCAAAGCTGTTGACATTGCAGGAATTGCAATTCCCATATCAATTGCAGTCTTAATAACATTTCGCCATGGTGTTTGCGCGCCAACAACAACGTCTGTGAAATATGGATCAAGCATGAGATTTGCCAAATCAGGATTTGTATCAAAAGCTTCTTTGATGTTACCAAGAAAACGTGCTCTAATAATACATCCACCACGCCACATCAGTGCAATCTCTCCAAAATTAAGATCCCAACCATACTCTTTTGCCGCAGCAGCTATTAATTGGAAACCTTGTGCATATGATGTAATTTTAGCAGCAAAAACAGCATCTTTTAACTGTTCAAGAAAAACAGTTTTATCGCCATCAAAACTTGGTACAGGACCAGAAAGAACAGAACTTGCAGCAACACGTTCCTCCTTTACAGCGGAAAGACATCTAGCAAAAACAGCTTCTGTAATCTGCGGAATACCAACACCAAGATCAAGACCAGCTTGTGATGTCCACTTACCTGTACCTTTTTGACCAGCTGTATCAAGAATAAGGTCAACCATTGGCTTTCCTGTTTCTTCATCCTTCTTGGCAAGAATATCTCTTGTGATTTCAATTAGATATGAATCCAATTTGCCATCATTCCACTCAACAAAAACGTCATGCATCTCGTCAGCACTCATGCCCAAACCTTTTGCCATAATCTGATATGCTTCACAAATTAACTGCATGTCGCCATATTCAATACCATTATGAACCATCTTAACAAAATGTCCCGCACCACCTTCTCCAACCCACTCACAACACGGACTTCCATCTTCAACATGTGCACATATTGATTGAAAAATATCTTTTACATGAGGCCATGCATCAGGATGTCCGCCTGGCATCATTGAAGGTCCCTTCAGGGCTCCCTCTTCGCCACCAGAAACACCTGTTCCTATAAATTGAATACCTTTTTCTTTTAAATATTCATAACGACGAATTGTGTCTGGAAAATGACTGTTACCACCATCAATTATAATGTCATTTTTATCCAGAAAAGGAATAACTTTTTCAATAAATGCATCAACAGGGGCACCAGCCTTAACAAGAAGCATCACCTTGCGCGGTTTTGCCAAATTTGACACCAACTCTTCAACTGAATGACAGCCAATAAAATTCTTGCCAGCCCCTCTATTATTCATAAAAGCATCTACTTTTTCAACAGTTCTGTTAAAAACAGCAACTGTAAAGCCTTTACTTTCCATATTTAAAACTAAATTCTCGCCCATAACGGCAAGACCAATCAAACCAATGTCTGCTTTTTCTTTCATTTAAGTTTATTCCTCATATTTGTTGTTTTCAAAAACCTTACATTACTTTCCATAAAAATAGTCATTTTGTCTTGTTGCATCAAGCACACCTTTCCAAACACTTGAATGTATATCAAGTTTTTGACGCTCTTTGGTTGCAAGAGCAATTGGAACATGAACAAAAGTTTTACCAATCTGTCCAATAACACAATTGGTCTTGCCTGCCATTGCTGCATGTGCAGCATTTACCGCAAGTAGATAGCACAAAATTGCGTCTGTTCCTTTAGCTGGTATACTTCTTATAGCATAACTTGGATCAAAATACTTTACAGAACACTCTTGTTTTATTTTCTTGAAATGTTCATCTATTTTGTCTTCCAAAAATGTTCCGACATCTTTCTTAAGAACATTACCTGATGCATCCACTTCCTGCTCTTCATCCTTGATTAAGTCTTGACCAGCACCCTCTGCAACTATAATTACGGCATGATCTTTACCCATTGCAAAACGCCTTTCCAGTGCTTTGAAAAGGCCATTCTCACCTTCCAAAGTAAATGCTAACTCAGGAATAAGACATATATTTACCAATGAATTGGCTAGTGCTGTATATGCCGCAATGAAGCCTGAATCACGCCCCATTAATTTAACAAGACCAACACCATTTAATGCACCTTTAGCTTCATTGTGAGCCAAAGATATAAATCTTGAAGCTTCATAAACTGCTGTTTCAAATCCAAAAGTTCTGCCAACAAAGTTCAGATCATTATCAATCGTCTTAGGAATACCAACTACACTAATAGTTTGACCTCTTGCTTTAATTTCTTCAGCCATTTCCTTAGCGGCTCTCAATGTTCCGTCACCACCAACACAAAACACCATATTAATATTCATACGTTGTAGTGTGTCAACAATGGCTTCTGTAGACTGTTGCCCTCTGGAAGAACCAAGAATTGTCCCTCCCTGCTCATGAATATCATCAACAATTTCTGGTGTCAACAACATTGGTGAATGTCCATATTCAGGAATAAAACCACGATATCCATAACGAATACCATAAATATTCTTTAATTTGTAATCAAAATGAAGAATCTGAACAATTGCTTTAATAACATCATTTAAACCAGGACATAAACCACCACATGTACATATAGCAGCTCTACTCCAAGCTGGATCATGAAAAATCTTTTTACGCGGACCAGCACTTTCGAATGATGGCGGAGTAATAGACTCTTTAAAATAATGATTCATTATTTTTGCATCGTCACTCATCAAAACTCTACTATCATCATCCACAAACAGAGCATCAGAATGAATAGGTGTTTCCACAGAACACTTACCCAACGTATCAATATTAAGATCATAAGCTTCTGGATTTTTTTCCACTTCTTCTACTATCATATATTATTGGCCTTTCTTTAAACTTAAACACACAAATGTCATGCACAAACACAAAAAAGAATTTTACATTAATTCATTTGAAAATGCAAAATCTATTTCTCTATTTTCGATGTACGGGCGAAAAATCTTTCGCCCCTACTTTCGAATTTTATAGAAGTCTTAGAAGCTTTTCCAACCATTTTCGCATTTTCGAACTTGCAAATTTTCGAATTTGTTTTATTTCTTATCTATATATTCCGTACTAACAGAAAAATATGATGAGCTACTATCTCCATATGACATCGTCAAAACTGTTAAAACGCCCTCTAGAATCTCCACATCAGCCGTATAACTTTTACTACCATCCACCTGTAGTATAACAGCTGTATATGTTCCAGGGGTATAATCCATCAATTCCCATTCCCATGACTCAATATTATTAATATATGAACCTTCCAAATATCCAGACATTTCTACGGCAGTTCTATTATATATGACTAAAGTACCCATACCATCCGCAGGCACATGGTCTTCGTAATCTTCCGTACCATCCTCTTCGCAACCAGTAAAAACTCCGGCAACAAACAATACCCCAAACAAAACCTTTATTATACTTTTCATTTTAATCCTTTCTCATGTTCGGGCGTGATATATCTCGCCCCTACAATCAAACAACCGTTCCTCAATCATTGCGCCATTGTTCCGCAACCGTTCCGCCATTGTTCCGCAATTTTCAATTATCAATTGAAACATCTTTCCACTGACCAGGTTGCAATTTTAAATCTGCAAGCTTAATGTCATTAATTTGAACTCTTTTAAGTCTTAACACTTCCAGTCCGGATCGAGCACACAATGCTCTAATCTGTCTGTTTCGGCCCTCTTCAAGAACAAATCTTAATACCCGTATATTCTCAGGTTCATCTTCAAGTCTTTCAACTACACATCGACGAGTCTTCTTTGCATCAATGACAATAGGTTGTTTTAACTCTGCTATTACCTGCTTATTAACTCGACCTTCAACACTAACTTCATAAACTTTTTTGTGGCCAAATGATGGATGAATCAGACGATTTATCAAATCTCCATCATTGGACAATATCAACAACCCTTCACTATCTTTATCAAGTCTGCCGGCAGGAACAACTCTCTCTTTAACGCCTTTAAGAAGATTTAACACGCTTTTTCCCTGTGCATTTGAAACACTGCATAAATACCCTTCTGGCTTATAGATAGCAATTGTCCTCTTTCTCTCTTCTTTTACTCCAAGTGGTTTGCCATTTACACTAACAGTATCCTTTTCTGGATTAACTCTATAACCTGGCTCTATAATAATCTCGTCATTTACTTTTACCCTGCCTATATCAATAATATCTGCTGCTTTTCTACGTGAAGCAACCCCTCGCTGCGATAAGTACTTCTGCAACCTAACCGTTTTATTATCTTCAACATTCTCTTCTTCACTCATAAAAAACACCTTATTAGGTTTCGCTCATTCTTCGCTTTAGTAAATTGTAAATGGTTTGTTAACTCAAATGGTATGTACCATTTACGATCAACTCTTTACTTCCTACCCACGGAGTGAACCATTTACTATTTACCATTTACTATCAACTCTTTACTTCCATCTACTTCTTCAGCAACAGATACGTCCCTTTTGACATTGAACGTTCATCAATCTTATCTCCGGTAATAATTTTATTCTTGTCAGACAGATAATATACCGTATCCTTCTGATTCCAATGATACGAAACAAGATCAAACGCAGACTTTTGTCCACCAAGAATACCTTTTTGTTCATAACCAATCAAAATCTTAGTTTCAGAGTTGAATTTTTGCAAATCTTCCAATGACATTTGGTTTCCTTGCTTAATCCCACCATTTACAAGAAACACATTATTTGATGACAGCAAATCTCGTTCAGATAAAACAATTGAATTTCCACTAAGTGCATCTATGAAAATATAACTAGCAGAAGTATCAATTGCTTTTTCTATAATAATATCAACCTGTTCTTGAACTACAACATTGGTTGAAACATCTGTTACAATTTTAATAATCTTTTCATTAACAATCTCTTCATGAATATTTGCAGCATCTATAATACTTGCTTCCTGTGGAACTATAATTTTGGTTCCAATTGGTATCTTACTCCAACTTTTAATATCTTGTGCCATACATTTTTTGCCATCAGGGAAGATATAGATAGTTCCATCAGATTTGCATTTATACCCGACAATATCCCAAGGACTTTTACCTTTCACAATAATATTTGTGTCGTAAGAACCATTGAAGGATATAAAACTATTAGACAATTCAACATTGGCTACTTTGTTGTTTTTATTCTGTTTCTTTGAAACAACTTTTTTAGGACTCACAAACTGTTTCTCAGTAATGACCACGCCCTTTTTAACTAAAATTTTGGTGCCAACCGGTATTTTGCTCCAATTCTTTATATCCTTGGCAAAATACCTTTGGCCATCAGGAAATATATAAAGTGTTCCAGGCATTTTAGAATTTAATCCAACTATATCCCATGGACTTTTACCTTTAATAATAACATAAGTTTCATAATGACCACTAAGCTCATCAACACTAACAATGTTAGAAGATTGTGGCAATGAAGTTCGCTTTCTATACAAAACACTCTGTAGATAAGAGTCTGCAACGCGTAACCTTCCTGCTCTAACATCAGGATCATATAAATATCGGTCTGTCAAACCAAGTTTATACCTAACGGAATCTGTTGCAAACTGCATTCCACACCTCTTTCGACCTCGATGTTTGTATTTATGCCATTTGTTTGGAACTCCATATGCAACCATTGAATGGGTTAATACATTCTTATCTGAAATACCATACATCCCCTGCAATTCACTAATTAAAGATTTTAAGGTAGTATATTGACTTTGTGTAATAGACTTATTATGATAACCAACAACTTCAATACCTAATGAAAATTTGTCCAGGTGAGTTCTACCATTCCACATGCTCACTCCTGCATGATAAGCCACTCGATTATGGTCAATAATGCGATAGACTGTACCACCAGTCGAAACCATATAGTTTGCCTCTCCATATCGTTTCAAACTTGATAAAGATGATTTGTCAGGAGCTTCTGTTGTATGTAAAACAATATACATAGTCTTTTTGCGTTTAGGACGTTCAACATTCCTAGGACTTATCTCATTGATAAAATTAACAGAAAAACCATAGCTTGCTATAAACACAAATGATACTATTAATATTCTTAACATAACTCTTCTTTTGACTATTTTTATTAACATATTTAAAATTAAAACTAGACTTTTACGTTACACGCATATAGAATGACCCACTTCGTTGTATAAACAATCATAAAATTCAAACTTCAACGATTAGATCAAATAAATCAGACTTCTTTCCCGAAAAGAAGTACAATTATATAATTTTAAACAAGGAATTGCAATTTAATATGGCTAATTTTTCATATACAGTTACAAATGTCATGGGTATCCCCATTAGACTCAACATATCAATATTATTAATGATTTTTCTTCTTGTAAGAGATTTTGGTACCTCAATGGGAATAGCATTAGGCATTGGACTAATCATAAGTATTTGTCTGCACGAACTAGCCCACTCATACGTGGCAATCAAAAAAGGATGTCGTGTTATATCTATTGATCTAATGCTTATTGGAGGAGCTGCCAGAATGGCAAGTATGCCGGAAAAGCCAATGGATGAGTTTCAAATGGCTATTGTTGGTCCTGCTATGAGTGCAGTGATTGGACTTGCTCTATACTTAGGAATTCCAGACTCTCTTTTAACCTCAACACCATACCCATTACCATTCATTCTGATTGTTCTTAAATATACAGGAGTCATAAATATTGGTCTTGCTGTATTTAACCTTCTTCCTGCATTCCCCATGGATGGTGGAAGAATATTCCGTTCTCTTCTTGCTCACAAAATGGGAAGATTAAAGGCAACTTTTATTGCAGCAAGACTTGGCAAAGTAATGGCAATATGTATGGCTCTATATGCTTTTTTAGGTAAAGATGATATTATGTTCACCTTGCTCCTAATTGCAGGATTTGTCTTTATGGCAGCTGGGGCAGAATATAAATATGTACTCATGCAGGAACAGGCAAAACAAAATAGAAACAATACCCCTTTTAACAATATGTTTAATCAATTCAAAGGTTTTGGAAACCCTCCACCTCCAGCTGAAGAAGAACCATTTGATTCAGATGTTGTAGAAATAACTCCACCTCCATATGAAAAAAATAAAAAAAATAAAAAAACAACTATCTTTAAAAAATAAAAAAACGGTGGCGAAACGATAGAAGAACAATGGTTGAACGATAGAGGAACAGTAGTTGAACAGTAGCAGTAGCGGAAGGTAGCATAACCTTCTAGGTTTGTAAGCGTTCTAACTTGCATCGAAGATCGTTGCGTCACCTTGATAGTGGAAGAATAGCGGATCCTGCTGGGCTACGGCGCGACAAGACGGCAGGGAAATGATTGCATAAGGGGGCAAAATCATCCGAGGTCTATACACATATTTCCCATTAACTCCCATAATTCCCATTTCATTATTGGATCGATCGCGAGCATCTCACTTTTTTGATTGTCTTTTACAGCTTAAAAGTTTATTCTACGTTATACATTTTTGAAAAATAGGAAAACATAATGAAAAAACATATAATTACAAAAACAATTTTCTTGCTACTATTAATAATTTCAACTGCTCTATGGTTGATTAATATTGAGTTTGCCATCAGATTATTTC
>Ga0307987_1000899_pt1 | contig 16959 bp, 11 predicted proteins | sample EllFjometagen181_FD_203157 | JGI IMG/M metagenome (GOLD analysis project Ga0307987, IMG submission 203157) | Marine microbial communities from Ellis Fjord, Antarctic Ocean - #181 | ecosystem: Environmental > Aquatic > Marine > Unclassified | place: Southern Ocean | collected 2014-10-08
TGTTGCGCTCTGCGGGGCCCGCCCGGCCCTCCACCGGAGGACCCCGGGTGTCGCCGGAGCACTTCGAGGAGAACCTCTCCGGGCTGGTGGCGTTGGCGGGGGACACCCCGGTGGTGCTGCTGGCCTTTCCCCAGATCCATCCTGCCGACGAACACATCGCGGCCATGGCCCGGGTGGGTCCGCCGGTGGTGGCGCCTCAGCTGTCCCGGGACCTCTTCTTCCCCTCCGATCCCATCCACCTGACCGTCGCGGGCCACCAAGCCCTGGCCCAACAGCTCGCCGAGGCGCTCCCATGAACCGCCGCTGCCGCATCCGGGTGGGCCGCCCTCTGCTGGGCCTTTTGGTGGCGCTGCTGCTCGCCCTGTGTCCCTGGCGCGCCGACGCAGAGCCCCTGACCTGGTCCTTCGCGCTCGAGCCCGGGCACGCGGCCCGCATCCAGCTGCTGGACGAACAGGGCCTCGAGCTGGCCACGTTCCTCACCGCCGATGACACCCAGCGCAACCAGGCCGGCTGGCGTCCGGATCTCGAGCCCGCCCAGGGCCGGGTGTCCGGGAGCATCGAGCTGTGGTTGTCCCCCGGTAGCTACACCGTGCGGGAGATCCTGCCCGGTGGAGAGCGCGAGCGGCAGCTGAACGCCGCGACCGTCGGCGGACGGATGTTCCCGGCCACCCTGCTGCCTGGCGCGTCGGGCGTCATGGCCTGGAGGCGCGACCGGGCCGGCGGCAACGACGCCTTCGCGTGGGCGCCGAGCTTTCCGGGCGCCATCACCTTCCTCACGGTGGGCCAGGGCGAGTGGCGCGCTCAGCTGCTCGGCATCCCTTCGTCCCGGGAAGACATCGGCCCCGGGACCACCCACCTGGGGTTCCACGCGGGTGCACCTCCCGGTGGTGGCCTGACCCGCACCCATCGCAGTGGTGGCGAGTATGCCTGGATGGTGCGCCTGGGCCTGGCGCCCATCACCCTGCTCTTCCTGGTGCTGGGGGGGCTGGGGGTCTGGCGAGCCCGGCGGATGCGCGGTCTGCTCCTGGGCGCTGGGGTCTCCCTCGCGGTGGGGCTGCTCGCCATCGCGCCCGCCCTGCCCAGGCTTGGATCGGTGCTGCTGCAGAAGGACCTGGGCCACACGGACCCTCCGGACTCGGTGGCCCAGATCGCCGCGGTGGCCCAGTCCCTGCCCCGCCTGTCGGACATCAGCTGGGTCTACGACTTCCCCGAGGGCGCCTCCTGGGTGGTCACGGGGCCTTCCTGGATCGGCTACCTGCTGCCGTCGGTGCTGTCGTGGATCGCAGGCCCCGTGGTGGCGCACAACCTGGGCATCGGCTTGCACATCGCGCTGCTGGCGCTGGCGGCGTGGGCCCTGGCCCGCGCCCTGGGGGCGGGCCCCAAGGCGGCGCTGCTGGCGGGGATCTCCCCCTGCTTCCTGGCGCGCATGGCCGACGAGATCCATCGGCTGTCCATCGACCGTTCCACCCTCTTCCTGATCCCCATCTTCTTCCTGTGCCTGCACAAGGCCGCCGAAGACCGGGGCTGGCGCTGGCCTGTGGCCGCGGGGGCCGCCCTGGCCGCGGTGTTCTACGGGCAGCTGTACTACGGCCTCTACCTCTGCGCGGCCTGCCCGCTGCTGGTGCTGCCACGGCTGGTGGGCCCCCTTCCCCTGCGTCGTCTGGGTCGCATGGCCCTGGTGGGCGTGGTGGCGGTGGGGCTGATGGGGCCGGGCCTGTACCTGCTGGTGGAGGGCACCGCGGGCACCCCGTACCACGAAGACGAAGCCTCGCTGGCGGACGCGGTCGACGACCTGTGGCGCCCCGTGGATGCCGACCAGGTCGAGCAGTTCATCCGCCACCACGGTCCGGAGCATGCCCCTGGCGCCCAGGCCCCCATGGGGACCGCTACGGACCGCTTGCTCACCGCGGTCACCCGCTCCCTGACCCTGCCCGGCTTCCTGCAGCCCAGCATGTTGATGCCTGGACACCGGCACTTCTTCCTGCTCATCGGCCTGTCGGTGTTGCTGGCTCGTCGGCGTCGCTTGGCCCTTGTCGCGGGTCTGGACGTGGCCATCCTGCTTGTCTTCGCCATGGGTCCGCTGCTGCGCACGGGGCCCTTCGAGGTGGCCTTTCCGCTGCCGTACTACCTGGACTTTCTCTTCGTCCCCGGCTTCGAGCAGCTCAAGCAGCTCAACCGCTTCGTGATGATGGCGCTGGCCATCTCGGCGGTGCCCATGGCCCTGGGCTTGCACGGCGCGGGCTCGAGGATCGCGGAGCGCTGGTCCTGGAGCCGTGGCCGGGTGGCAGGGGTGGCCGCGGTCCTGCTGACCTGCATCCTGGCCATGGCCCTGGCGCTGGTGGAGCTGCGCTTCAAGGAGCTGCGCAGCCTCGAGCGTGACAGCGATGCCCACCGCTTCTTCCAGACCTACTGGTTGTCCCCGGAGATCCAGCCCATCCCGGCCCGGCCGGCCCTCGAAGCCGTGCAGGGCGCTGCGGTGCTGGCCCTACCCTTGGATCATCCCATCCCCGCCGAGCTCAGCGTCAGCGCCATGAGCGCCGGCCTGATGTTGGTGAACGAGGCCCCCTTCGGCAGCAGCATGAACCGCTCCAGCCCCTACTGGTTCGAGACCAACGCCCTGCTCAACGAAGCCCTGCACCGATCGGGCTCGAGCCGGGCGGGCTCCATCCTTCCGCTGACCGACCCCCAGGCGGCTCTGCGGGATCTGCGCGCTGGCGGGCTGCAGGGCGTGGTGCTGTACCGGGATCTGCTGGTAGGCCCCGAGCTGGCGGGCCCCACCGAGGCTCTGCTGGACGCGCACCTGCTGCGGGTGGCCGAGGACGAACACACCGTGGTTTGGAGAGTCCCTGACGCGCCCTGACGCGCCTACTCCGGGGCCAGAGGGCTGGCGATCTCCGGGAACGGGACCCAGCGACGCTGGGTGAGCTGCCACATGGTTTCGTCGGCGAAGAAGCGGCCCCGGGGGGTGAGCCGCACCGTGCGCTCGTCCTGTTCCAGCAGCCCCAGCGACTGCAGGCGGTCGAGCTCGGGACCGAAGAGTTGCTCGACCGATGCGCCCACGCGGGCCTCGAACTTGCGCTTCACGACGCGATCGTTCTTGAGGGGCAGCAGGAAGCTGCGGCGGGCTTCGGTCTCGAGATCGCGAAGGATGCCCCGCTCCACCGGCATACGCCCGGCCCGGACGTCCGAGCGCCAGGTGTCCATGCGCGAGCCCCAGTTGAGGGTGAAGGTGCGGTGGTAGTTGGACCAAGCGGAAGGGCCCGTGCCCACGACATCGGACAGCTCGCAGCAGTAGTCCCACATGAACTCTGTGATGTGGGTCCGCTTCGGGGTGAAGATGCGGGTGAAGTGCTGGTGGTAGCCGTTGTCCTCGGACATCACCTGGCCCAGAATCTTCTGCTGCCAGACCCGCTCTGCGTCGGGGCTGTCGGTGGGGTCGGCCTGGTGCTCGTCCAGGATCTCACCCTGCAGCTCGCCGTAGCGCAGGATCCGCAGTCGGTAGAGGTGCCACGCGTCGGCGCCGGAGGCCAGCGCGGTCTGCATGGTGCGGATCCAGTCTTCGACGCTCAGGCCCAGGTAGCCGTAGATGAGGTCGATGCTGACGCTCTCGATGCCCGCCTCGTGGATGGCGTCGATGGCTTGGATCGCTTGCTGGGCCGTGTGGGTGCGTTGCATACGCTCGAGCACCGTGTCGTCGAAGCTCTGCACGCCCATGCTGATGCGGCTCACGCCGTGGTCGCGGAGTACGCGCAAGCGCTCGCGGCCCTGGGGACCCAGCAGGTTGCCTGGCTCGGCCTCGAAGCTGAACTGGCGGCAGTCGTCCAGGGGGAATCGTTGGCGGAACGCGGTGATGAGCCGGTCGAGCTGTGCGGGGGAGGGCAGGGTGGGGGTGCCGCCGCCGAACAGGCAGGTGCTCACGGGGATGGAGCTGCGGCCCAGGCGCGCCAGGGCCAAGTCCATCTCGGCGGTCACGGTGTCGATGTAGTCGTCGATGTCGGCTGCGGACGGGTTGATCTTCTTGACCCAGTGGCAGTAGCTGCAGCCCCGGGCGCAGAACGGCACGTGGACGTAGGCGGCGGTGCGCTGGGGGGGAGGGTCGGTCTCGGCGGCCAGCAGCGCGGTGCCATCCACCTTGGGGTACATGGTGATGGGCGGGTAGCTGACCACCGGCAGGAAGTGGTCTCCTTTGGGGAGAACGCCCGCCTCTCGCAGCTCCGGGATGCGCAGCGATGCCAGCTCTTGGCGGGCTCTCTGGATCCAATCGGAGGGCGTGGGCAAGGGGGCTCCGGGGTGAGGCTCGAGTCGTATCTATGCCCCACCGTGTGTCTTGACACGCGATTCTCCTAATTCTGGCTGGGGGTGTGAGCTGGCAAATTCAACGCATCGTGTCGCCCCCGGGCGGGCTCGCTGCGCTCACGGCCGCTCGAACACCCAGAGCTTCTCGGTGGCACCATCGGCCTGTTCACGGTGCAGCCTCTGCTCGTTGACGGTGGTCTGCAGCTGCAAGCCCTGATGGCCAAAGACGGCCAGCGCGCGGGCTGGAGGGGGCGGTCCGGGCTTCTGAAAGACCACCAGCCGGCCGCCGGGTGCCAGCGCGCGGACCAGGCTCGCCACGAACCCGGGGAGCTCGTCCGGACGAGGGCTGGCCAGCATGTCGTACAGCAGGATGAGGTCGCAGCTCTCGGGGGGTAGGGCGCTGTCGGTGGGTGTGCCCTTCACCGTTCGGACCGCCGCGACCCCTTGTTGTTGGGCCACCCGCTGGGTGAACCCGAGCACCTCATCGTTGACATCCACGGCGTAGACCCGACCCTCGGGCCCCACGGCGCGGCCGATCTCGAGGGACAGTGCGCCGAGCCCACATCCGATGTCCGCCACCGTCGCGCCGGGCTCCAGGCCCTCGAGCAGCGCCCGGACATCCGGATCTGTTGGCGCCCGGTCGGGGCCATACAGCCCGGCCAGCAGCTGCCGCACGGCCTCGCCTTCGTCCAGCGCGGTGTGGGGCAGGGTCTGAAGCGCGTCCGCCATCAGGTTGCTGTCAGCGCCGCCCCGGACGGGCGTGGCGCAGCGGTACCCGATCTGGCTCGAGGGGCGGTCCTCGGGGTAGACCGCGCGGTGATCGGTGGCACTCCAACCGGGCATGAAGGGGCAGCAGGCACCGCGGACCACCCGCAGATCGCCGTGGAGTTCGGGGGCCTGGGGCCGGTCTGGCGGCATGGTGTAGCGGGTCTCCGTCCACTGAAAGACGCTGTCTTCCGGAGGCGGTGTTTCCCTCGCCGCCAGCAGCTGCCACTCGGCGTCGGTGGGCAGGCGCATGCCCCGCGCCGCGCAGCGCTGGCGGGCTTCGGCCCAGCGGATGCGGACCACGGGCGCCGACCCTTCCTGTGCGGGCGCAGGGTCCACCCAGAAGGGGGCCAGCTCCACCGCGTCCACGTCGGGGTGCACCTGGACCATGCCTCCGTCCATGCGCACGGTGCCCTCGGGTTGCGGGACGGAACCGCAGGCCACCAGGATCAGCAGGGTGGAGAGTGCGGCGGCTTTGGGGGTTGAAACGGGGCGCATCGCAGGGAGAGTTATCGTCATCCTCTGCTCTCCGCCCACAGGGCCTCGCCTCGACATGGCCCGCCGATGTATGCGGACCATCCCTGACCCAGGTAGAGAATTTGTAGATTTCCTGAGACGATCGGCAGGCTCGGGATACCGAGAGCATGGGTCCGTGTACGCATGTCCTGCGCTCCAGACCTGGGAGGCTCTCCATGACTCGCTCCACCTTTGGCCTGGCGGCTGCGCTGCTCCTCGCTCCATTTGCGCTGACCTCGACCTCGGCTCACGCCCAGGCCGTCGCCGGCGGTGCGCTGGTCGAGCTCGTACCGCCGGGGGCCGTCGTGGCCGACGGCAGCACCTCCGTGCAGATGGTGGTCTTGGCGTTGGACAACGACGGCACTCCCCTGGTGGTGAACAAGGCCAAGGTCACCACCAGCGCTGGCAGTGTCGGAAAGGTGAAGCTCCTGGGCCCCGGCAGGTACGTCTTCGACTTCGTCCCCCCCACTCAGACCGAAGCCGGGGACGTCCAGATCGTGCTGACCGGGCGCACCCCCGCCAAGGCTCCGGTCACCCGCACCTTCCACCAGGCCCTCACGCCTTCCGCGCCCACGGGCCTGACCCTGGACGCCAGCCCGACGGTGGTCATCCTGGGCCCCAGCGCCACCAGCACGCTGTCGCTGCAGCTCGAGCCCGGCGTCGATGTGGCGGCCGAGGACATCCAGATTCAGGCCATGGTGGGCAGCATCGCCAACCTCACCTACCTGGGCGGTGGCCGGGTCACCGCGCTGTACACGGCGCCTCCGGTCAACTTCCCCCACCTCGACATCCTCACCGTGGTGGACCGCCGCGATCCCAGCCGGCTGTTCGACCAGCTCACCTTGCCCCTGGTGGGTCGGGCGGACTTCCCCGTCACCGCCACGGCTGGCTCCAGTGTCTTGCTCGCGGTGGGCGACCGCGAGTTCGGCCCCGTGTTGGCCGACGCTCAGGGCCGCGCCATGGTGCCCCTCGAGGTGCCCCCGGGGCAGAACCAGGCCACGGTGACCACGCTTCAGGGTAGCTCCCAGCTCGACCTGGGCATCCCCGCTTTCGCCCTGGCTACGTTCCTGCAGCCTTACCCGGGCGTCCCCGGCGACCCGTCCATCACTGTGCCCATTCGCCTGGTGGTGGCCACCGCCAGCGGTGAGCCCGACGCCGAAGCCCGCCCGGAGGTCCAGGCCTCTGTGGGCACGCTGGCCGAGCCCGTCTACGAAGGCCAGGGCATCTATCGTGTGGACTTCACCCCTCCTGTGGTCTCCGAGCCCACCACCGTGAACCTGCTGGCCACCCTGCCCGGCGGCGCCGACAAGCACCGGCCCCAGGCGTCCTTCCAGGTGGTGCCCGCCCTGCCCGACAGCGTGGGCCTCGAGCTCACCCCCGCAGCGGGTGGGGGCGGCGATGCCCGTGAGGCACGCCTGCAGGTCCTCACCGCCTCTGGCCTGGGCCTGCCGGGTCAGACCCTCACCCTGGGCGCGGTGGGCGCCAGCGTTCGTGGCGAGGTCAGCGACCTGACCGACGGCAAGTACAGCGGCAGTATCGTTCCCCAGGAAGGGCCCATGGAGGTCTGGGCGGATCCCAGCTGCGTGCCCACCGGCAACCCGGCCCACGAGCTGTTGCTGCTTCCCACCACCGACACCCTGGCCTTCGAACGCTGGACCAGCACCATCCTCACCGTCATCGCCCTGGACGAGCTGGGTCACCCCGTGCCTGGGGTACCTGTGACGCTCTCCCAGCTCGCGGGGGACGGCACGCTGCCAGCTGCGGTCACCACCGCGGGCTGCGGCGTCGCTCGGGTGGGCTACACCGCGGGCAGCACCCCCGGCTTGACCGTGCTCCGCGCCAGCAGCGGCTCCCTCGACACGGTCACCTCCATCCTGCAGGGGCCTGGTGCCGTGGTCGATGCCCTCAGCCCCGGCGCCAGTGGCAGCGCCTACCACCTGGCCCAGCGCACCACCTGGGCCCAGCGCTTCCCCGTGCTGCGCACCGGCAGCCTGCCCGCCGCCGCCGTGGCCACCGCACCAGATCCCACCGTGGCCACCGAGCCCACCCCGGCGGCCCCCGTCGAAGCGCCGGCCCCCGTGGCGGTGAGCACCGAGCCCGTGGCCGCCCTGGCCGTCGAGGCTCAGCCCACCACGGTGGCGCCCGGCTCCACCCTGACCCTCATCGTCACCGCCACGGACGCCAACGGCGTCGGCGTGCCCGGGGAGCAGCTGGATCTGCTGGTCAGCGTGGGCTCCGCCAGCGACATCACCGACCTGGGCGACGGCCGCTACCAGGCCACGCTGGACATCCCCAAGCGTCAGGTAGAGCCCGTCAAGATCACCGCCAGCACCTCCGATGGCGAGCAGTTCCGCTTCATCAAGGTGCCCGTGGGCGCCGAGCCCGAGCCTGTGGCCGTGGCCGTGGCCGTGGAGCCCACCCCCGAGCCCACGCCGGAGCCCACCCCCGAGCCCACGCCGGAGCCCACGCCGGAGCCCACCCCCGAACCCACCGAGACGGCACAGGCCGTCCCCGGCTTCGGCGGCCAGGGCACCGGGGCCACCACCGAGCCCCCCAAGGAGCGCACCCCGCGGGAGCGCAAGCCTCGTGGCGATGTCACCCACCGCTGGTTCCACGTCCGTGGAGCAGGGGGCCTGGGGCTGTACGGCTTCGACTATGTTGTGGACGAGTCGCCACGCACCATCATGGCCGATGGCGACCCCCTGCCCTACGAGCGCTCCTTGACCCTCGAGGGCGCTGATCGCGAGCTCGTGCCCGGTGGCACCGCCTCCAAGCAGGCCCTGCCCCAGATGGACATCAGGGCCCGGGGCTGGGTCCCCAGCTTTGCCTACGTAGGGGCCGACGTCCGCTACCGGGGCCACTACCTGTCGGTGGATACCGACGCCTTCGCCCAGTACAACGAAGGTCCGGACCTGGGCTACTGGAACAACTTCCTCACCGCCACCATCCAGGGTCGCTACTATCACGACCTCGGCGACACCCGCGTCTGGCTCGGCGCTGCGGTCGGTACCGTCACCACGGCCGTGCCCTTGCCCGCACACTGGTCTCCCGATGGCGGCGAGCCCGCCCTGTGGTTCTTCCCCTGGGGCTTCACCTCCCTGTACGGTGGCGTGCGCGGCGGCGTGGAGACCGGCGTGGGCCTCGAGCTGATGGCCGAAGCGGCCATGGGCACCGAACGCTGGACCGGCGTGTTCGTCCGGGAGCAGAGCTACGAGGTCAGCTACGAGGTGGTGGACCACCTCACTGTCGACTTGGTTGTCGACTTCATGGCGCGCCACATCCTGGTGCCCCTCGACGACGTCGAGCCCTACGACCCCATGGTCCAGGTCTACGACACCCGCCTCGGCGTCAACCTGGGGCTCGGCCTGGCGTTCTAGCGGCCTCTGGTCAGCAGCTTCGAGCACCAGGGTGGTGCGACCCTCGAGGGCATCGGCGTCTTTGACACGGAGGACCAGCCCCTCGAGGATCTGGACTACCTGGCTTTGCGGCCGCAGTTTGCGGGTCTGCATGGATTCCCTGGTCGTCATGAGCGCCTGGCCCCCGGGGTGGGCGCTGCGGTGCGGGCCGCTGAGAACCCGCCGCGTTCGGCCATGATCTTCATCGCCATGGTCAACGCTGCTCACTGCTGGGAGTTGGTCAAGAACACCGCCGTGCTCAACGGCCTGCCCTCGAGGGCACCCAGGTCACCGCCTTCCCCGTGATGCAGATGTTCGATCCCTGGCGCGGTGCGGCGTTCTACTACGACGCCTCCACCCGTCGGGTGGGCATCCCCGACGGGTTCAGCGGCGAGATCGACTGGCGAGACGCGCCCGATGGCAGCGTGCCCCCGGATGTGTTCCCCGGGAAGGACTGACGGCTAACGATTCCTCTTCTTGCGGCGGCCCCTCTCTTCGGGCTCGTCGTCGAGGATCTCGATCTCGCCCATGTCTTCGTCGTCGTCGAGCAGATCGTCGAGATCGTCGAGGTTCAGTTCTTCTTCTTCGTCGAACTCTTCCTCTTCGAAGGCCGCGGGCTCGGGGGCGGGCTCGGGGGCGGGCGCGGGTCGGGCCCGGGGACGGGCGCGAGGGGCTGAGGCGGCTTGGGCGCTGCCTTCTTCTTCGGCGGGCTCTTCTTCGACCGCTTCATCTTCGGCGAGGGCGGCCTCGGCCTCGGCGGCCAGCTGGTCGGCGGACTCGGCCTGCTCGGCCGCGAGGATCAGAGCCTCGGCTTCGGCCTGTTCGTAGGCCACAGTCTCGAGCTCCATGGCCAGCATCTCGGCCTCGATGGCCTCGTACTGCGCCTCGGTAGACTGGCGCAGCATGAACCATGCGCCACCGCCGCCGACGACGATGATGCCGGAGCAGAGCACGCCCAGGACGATGAGAACCACCAGCGCGATCAGGACCTTCTTCATGTCAGCCTCGCCAGGCGCCCCCTGGGTTGCCGGGTTGGGGGGCCCCTCAGCCGCTTACTAACGGGTTCCGTGGCAGCGTCACGCCCCGGGGGCGGGGTCGGCGAGGCCGAGGGTGGCCAGGTGCCAGCACTCCCGGTCCACATCTTCGGGATCGGGCATGTGCAGGAAGGACGTGAAGCTGGTGTCCCGCAGTGTCCCTACCACCAGGCGGTAGAAGCGCATGTTGCCGATTCCACCACGTAGTTCCGCCTTCAGAGCGACTGGGTCCAGACCCTCGTCGGGGTCATAGTACAGCAGCTCGCAGCGCCCGGCCCGGTCTCCCCACAGGTGCCGGTCCAGCTCGAAGCGCAGCAGGTCGCGGGCGTCACGGGGTCGGCGTCCACCAAACATCTCGTAGATGTGCCAGGCGGCGCGGGGGTAGTCGTGGCCGGGGACCGCCGTGATGCGGCTGGCCCCCGCGGCTGCGAGGCGTTCGATGACCCAGTCCCGCCGGTGCAGCGCCCCCGGTCCCAGCAGCACGAAGGGACGCCCCTTCGGGTACGGCTGCGGTCGCTGGGTGGGCGGTTGGATCTCCAGCAGGTCGGCGCGGTGGATGTGCTCGAGCACTACGGTGTGGGGCTCGAAGCTGCGCTCGAGCTCTTCGGCGTTCAGGTTGCGGGCTCGCCACGCCGTGCGACCGAAGGCGCCGCGGTGGATGCTGTGGGCCGGAACCAGCGCTTGCAGCTGTCGCAGCATGGGCCCGGTCACGGTGGACTGACCCAGGCGGGCGCGGGTCAAGCCTCCACCGTGGAAGTTGCTACCTCCCAGGGGCAGCAGGCCGTGTCGCTCCGCTCCGCGCATTAGCCCCTGGGCGATGGCCGCCAGTCCAGGTTCGGGCGGGGGGAGCAGCTCCACGCCGATGACGCCGAGGGCACGGAGTTCGGTGCAATAGGCGTCGGGGTCGAGCCCGTGACGTGCCACGTGGAACATGGGGTGAGCGGAGACGGCGATGCCTCCCGCGCGGTTGATGGCGGTGACACAGGTCTCGAGGCTGGGGGCGTCACCGGGGAGCCAGGCGGGCGCGCCGTGTCCCAGCCAGCGCTGGAAGGCTTCGTCCACGCTGGTGCAGTGGCCTGCGGTCACCAAGGCCCGGGCGAGGTGGCTGCGCATGGGGGCGCCGGGGCTGGCGAGCCTCTCCAGTTCGCACCAACTCACGCCAGACCCCAGTGTGTCGAGGCGCTGATGGATGGCACGGGTGCGCGCGGTACGCTGGGCCCGCATGCTGGCCAGGAAGCGCTGCAGCTCGGGGTCGTGTACGTCGATCCACAGCCCCAGCAGGTCTCCGCCCGAGCTGTTCAGTTCCACCCCGGGCAACACATGAAGCCTCCGCCGCGCGCCGTGCTGGCAGGCGGCGGTCACCCCGGCGGTGCAGGCGTGGTCGGTCAGGGCCACGGCGGCCAGGCCAGCCTCCATCGCCATATCCACCAGCACCTCGGGGCTGTGCAGCCCGTCGCTGTGGTGGGAGTGCAGGTGCAGGTCGGCCCGCTCGTACTCGTCGAAGCGCAGGCGAAGGGTCATGGGTCAGCCCGGCTGGCCGTGCACCTGCAGTCGGGTGGTCACGGCTTGGCTCAGTTCCCGATACAGGTCGTAGCAGTGGGCTCCGCAGATGGGGTCATTGGTGCGGTCTTGGGCCAAGAACTCTATGGTGGCCGCGAGCTTTGCCGCTGTGTCGTCGGTGTGTCGATACAGGGGCGTCGCGCCCTCCCGAAGGCGGACGATGCAGGGGTAGGCGTGTTGGCTGTCGAAGGCGCGGTCGTCCAGACACAACCAGCAGGGGTGAGGACGTCCCGCCGGCAGGCCGTGGCCCCCGGCCCGCATGGTGCGCATCCGGTAGTGGAACATGGAGTAGTTGGCGGGAACCTCGTGCCGACACAGATTTTCGAAGTCCTCCCAGGAGCCCTCGTCTTCGAAGATGGTCACCAGCCGGGCGCGGGACGCGGGTAGAAACTTGAAGTCGTCCACCCCTGTGTCTTGACACCAACCCAGTAGGCGGCGCAGGGCGTGGCCTCCGTTGGCCATCAGGGTGCGTGTGGTGTTGGGGTCGAGGATGGAGTTGACCGTGACGTGGGGACGCTGGTCGTCGGGCAGTGCGCACAGCAAGGCGATGTTGTCCCTCACCCGCTGCAGCATCCCCTGGCTGCCGGTCTCCCGGTCGAAGGCGCCGCCTTCGATGAGGTCCAGGGAGATGTAGAAGCGCCCCATGCCCGACTGCACCAGGGCGTCGTAGGTGGTGGGGCTGGCGGTGCCGTTGGTGGAGATGGACGAGTCCATTCCCAGGGCTGTGGCCCGCGCCACCAGCCGAGGCAGGGCGGGGTCCACCGTGGCTTCACCGCCGGTCCACTGGATGTGCCGGGTGCCGGTGGCGGCCAGCGTGTCGACCAGAGCCTCTAGTCGTCCCGATGGCCAAGGGGGCTCACTGCGGTGGCGGCTGTTGCAGTAGCGGCAGGCCAGGTTGCAGCGGGAGGTGAGGTAGATCTCCGCTCTGGAGACCCCTAGCAGATCCGGGCTGGCATGGATCAGGGTGCCGTCGCTGGGGTCCGCCAAGGCGGGCAGGAAGCTGCGGGCGCGGACGGTCAGCTGCGCCACGCGAGGCTCCCCCAGCATGTAGCCCCGCCGGTCAGGTGCCCGCTCGTCCGAGGGTCTGGGCGCGCGGTCCTTCGATGGGCTCATGCCCTTGTCGCCTCCGAGACTACCCGATGCCGGGTGCCTGGGCGCGAGGGGGGACGAGCATAGCGGAGGGAGCATGATCAGGGCCCCGTGCCCTGCTGGTACACTACATGGGTCGCGCGTGTCTGTGCGCGGGAGGATCCAATGGCTCGTGAAAAGCTTCCTCTGTCTGTGCTGGTGGCCCTGGGCCTTGCCAGCTGCGGCACCTGCCGCCCGGGCGTGTGTCTGTCCATCGCTGCGGATCCAGAGGGAGGGGAGGAACTGCGGCCTTGCCTGTCGTTTGTCCCCACCGATGACCCCGAGCAGGAAATCGAGGCAGAGGACCCCGCGGGGGTCTGCCTGTCGATGGAGCCTGATCCCGAGCCTCCGCCTCCACCCCGCGCGGGCCCCTGCTTGTCGCCTCCCTACCGGCCGCTGCCCCCAGTGCCCGACGACGAGCCCCCCATCCCAGAGGTAGAAGATCCCCACGACGCCGACCCTCCGCGTCCTTGCCTCTCCATCCGCCGGCCGGAGCCCCCTCTTCCCCCCGACCCCGAGGTCGATCCGGAGACCCTCCAGATCTGTCTGTCCGAGGACATCGAGTTGGACTGGGAGGATGACGGCGCCTCGGCCCTCGAGCCCGTGCCCGGTGAAGAGCGCCTAGCCCTGCTCGAGCGCTTGGGCGACGCCCTGCCCCGGGATGTACGCGAGCGGTTGTAGTCAGGCCTCGTCGCGCCTTAGAGCCCCCGCTGCTTCAACCACGCGATGGTGGCCTTCATGGCCGCGGGCATGTCCACCCGGGGGTGGTAGCCCAGGTCGCGGCGGGCGGGCTCGGGGTCGTACCAGTGGTCCCGGGCCATGCCGTCCACGAGGAAGGGGGTCAGGCGCGGCTCGCCGGGCAGGGGGAGGTTGTTCCAGGCCCACTCCACAGCGGCGGCCAGTCGACGGGCCGTGTCCCGGGAGAGGGTCTTGGTGACGGGGGCATGGCCCAGACCGTCGAGGATCTCGTTGATCCATCCGTACAGCAGCACCGGCGACTCGTTGCCGATGAAGTAGGCCTTGCCCGCGCAGGGTGCGTTGTGGCCGATCAGCGCGTTGGCAGCGTCGATGTGGGCCCAGGCCGCGTTGTCGATGAAGGTGACGTCCACCCGGGCCTGGCCGTCGCCGATGATGGGCAGCTTGCCCGCGGCGGCCCGGTCCACCAGGCGGGGCACCAGGTGGTTGTCGCCGGGGCCGAAGATCAGGTGGGGCCGCAGGGACACGGTGGCCAGGGAGGGGTGGTTGGCGCCCAGCACTTCGGCCTCGGCCGCGGCCTTGGACTCCGGGTAGATGCTCTCGTGGGGGTCGGCGTAGGGCAGATCCTGGGGGCCGTTGGCCACATCCTGGGCGTAGCCCACCACCGACGGGGTGGAGGTGTAGACCAGCCGGGGCACACCCACGGTGTCCATCACCTCGAGCAGGTTGTTGGTGCCGTCGACGTTGATGGCCCAGTAGTCGTTGGCTCCCCGCTTGCCCCAGAAGCCAGTGCGGGACGCCACGTGGAAGACCACGTCGTGGCCTTGCACCGCGCCCACCAGCTTGCCCTTGTCCCGCAGGTCCGCCTGCACACAGCGAGCTCCCAGTGCCTCGATCTCGGGGTAGTGGCTGCGGGCCACCACGGTGACCTCTTCGCCCTGCTGGAGCAGCAGCTCCACCAGCCTGCGGCCCAGGAAGCCGCCTCCGCCTGTGACGAGTGCCTTCATTGTGTCTCTCCTAGCAAGGCCCCTTGGCTTCGAGCGGGGGCTTGGCGTCGGCGAAGCGGGTCTCGGCCCAGGCCTTGAGATCTTCGCGGCGGATCTTGGAGTTGTGGCGGGGGTCGACCGGGAAGCCCTGGTAGGGCTCCATGGCGGCGACCACGCCTTCCCAGCGGGTACCCTCGAGACGGGTGCGCAGCTCGCTGGCCAGGGTGTCGGACCACTCGTGGCCCTGCTCGAGCTCCACCAGCAGCACTGGGACCTCGTGACCCCGGGCGCCCAGGCCCACCAGGGCCGAGCGGAACACTGCGGGGTGTTCGTTGACGATGTTTTCGACCGGCACGGCGGGCACCAGGCCGGTGGGGGTCTCGATGCGGTGGCTCTTGCGACCGCAGAACCACAGGAGCCCTTGTTCGTCCAGGTAGCCGATGTCGCCCATGCGGTGCAGGATGCGATCGCCCTGCTGGATCTTGGCCAGGGCGTTGGCGTCGGGGCGCTCTTTGTACTCGGGACTGGCCACGCCGCTGCCCACGGTGATCTCACCGATCTCGCCGGTGGGCAGCTTCAGGCTGTCGTACCAGGTGGAGATGGGGTCGTCGGTGACAGGGATGATGTAGACGTCGGCGCCGGGCACCGGCTTTCCGACACATGTCCCGGCGCCCTTGGCTGTATCAGCCCAGGTCTCGGCCAGGATGCGACGGCTGTCGATGCTGGACACGGTGAGGCTCTCGGTGGCGCCGTAGGGGGTGTGCAGGGCGACGTCGGGGCCCACCAGGGCGTGGAAGCGACGGTGCATGTCGGCATGGATGGGGGCGCCGGTGGTGACAGCGCGCTCGAGGCTGGGCAGTGCTGCGTCGATGGCCTCGCAGTGGCGGGTGAGCTTGGCCCACACGATGGGCGAGGCGAAGGCGGAGTTGCAGTGCTGCTCTTCGATGGCCCGGAGGAACACCGCGGGGTCGGCGCCCGCCAGCTTGGTGAGGTTGGCATCGGGCACCACGGTGGTCATGCCCAGGCACGCGTCGAAGAACACGAAGCTGGCGAAGGCCTCCATGTGCACGTCGCCCGGGCCGTAGCCGAACATCTCACCGATGTTGGTGGTGACCTCGTGGAAGGCGCCGTGGCGGAAGGACACGCCCTTGGGGGGACCGGTGGAGCCTGAGGTGAAGATGATGGCGGCTTCTTCTTCGGGCTCGAAGTGGGGCAGATCCCAGGGCTCGCTGCCACCTTGTTCGTAGATTCGATCCAGGGTGTGGCCGCCCCAGAACCAGCGGGATCCTACGGTGATGTTGATTTTCACGGTGGAGAACGGTTTGCGGGCGAAGCAGGCCACCGCGTGGATGGCCGACAGAGCGACCATGGCCTCGGGCTTGTTCTGCTCGATGCACTTCAGGACGTTCTTGACCCCCATGCCGGGGTCCAGGAACACGGGGACGGCGCCCAGCTCGAACAGGCCAAACATGAAGGCGTAGAAGTCGAGGCTGGGGGACGCCAACACCAGGGTGCGCATGCCCCGGGTGATGCCGGCCTTGGCGAAGCCGTGGGCGTAGCGGTCGGCCGCGGCGATGAGCTCGCCGTAGCGCAGCTCGGTGCGGGGCTGGGGGTGGCCCGGCCCGGCGTGGGGCTTCATGAAGCGGAGAGCCACAGCGTCGGGCTGTTCGGCAGCGCGCTGGCGCAGCATGGCGGCGATGTTTCGATTGTCTGACATTGTTGGCCCTCTTGTCGGACCGGGGGTTTACCGCGGCGGATGGAGCCCGGCCATATGGGCGGACCGAGCCTTCACCCCATGCTGCTGCTTCGGCCTGCGTGGTCCGACTGGCGGCGGGTCCCGCTGCGAGGGTCGCTCCGAGGGTTCCATGTTTGCGACAGGGGCTCCGTGAGGTTTCCATTCGTGCTGGAACCCGTCGCGATGTGGCGGCAGCCCTACGCTCCAACCGTAGGTATCGGCGACGCTGTGTTGCGAGCCGTCGTCAGGTGGAACCCTCATCCCGATCCTGTCGCAGTCTTGGAACCCTCATCCCGATCGTCGTTGCTGCCTCGCTGCGCTGGTCGGAGCCACCCGCATCGGGGCGAGCAGCGACGTCATGGCGCGTCGCCCAACTGGCTGTCCCGGACCCAAGCGCGCACCTCTTCCCGGTCGTACCAGTGGGACAGCCGGTTGATCTTCCACTTGCGGAGGGCGATGAGCATCGCCGCGCTGGCTGCTCCCGTCACGCTCCAGCTCAGCATGATGTGGGGCCCGTAGTTGAGCTGCCATGCGCTGCTGGGGTGGGTCTCGATGTCGGTCACCAGGAAGCTGGCCAGCGCCAGATGTGATGAGGCGAGCAGGGCGATACTGGCGATCTTGGTCGGACGCATCGCGGCCGCGTAGCTGTCCTGCACGCCTTGGTCTCCGACGAGGTGGGCGAACTCGTCGGCGTCCAGCCATTCCCAGCCGTCGTGGGCCGCCAGCTCGTCGCCGCGCCAGTGGAGGCTCGGCAGGGTCGGAACGCCCAACGGTTTGGTCAGCTCGGCGCAGCTCCCCAGACGAAGCAAGGTGGCGCCGCCGTCGAGGGAGCCCTCGATCAGGTACCC
>Ga0307987_1000901_pt1 | contig 16942 bp, 12 predicted proteins | sample EllFjometagen181_FD_203157 | JGI IMG/M metagenome (GOLD analysis project Ga0307987, IMG submission 203157) | Marine microbial communities from Ellis Fjord, Antarctic Ocean - #181 | ecosystem: Environmental > Aquatic > Marine > Unclassified | place: Southern Ocean | collected 2014-10-08
GTCGTCTTGGAACCCTGTTGTGCTCGCTGCCTTTCACGGCCGAAGCTCTTTCCATGTCCACGCCTTAGGAGGACGACGCATCGGCTCACCGACGGTCAGCGGTGACGGCTGGCCGTCAAGGTGGTGGTTCAGGGCCACCAGCTACCAGCCGGGGCAAGAAGGCATCGCAGTCCGACGAGAGACCATCATCCCAGGCTTTCGAGCAGCACAGATTCCGGCCCGGGGCTTCGGGGCCACCTCGAGGCATCCGACCGGTCCTGAAGCCTACTCGTGGAGGTGTGCCGGTCGAAAGGCCCTAATGGCATCGCGTCCACCGCCTGGACCGCTGGCAACTACACGGCGGCGGCGGCGGCCAGCAACCACCTGGTTGTTGGCGTGCGAAGCGGCAACCCGCTGTACATTCGGCTCCCCCCTTGTACTACCTGTCCCCACCGCGGAGGCGCGGAAGTGTTGCCCAACTCGGGTCAACTTTCCATCGGATCGGGGCGCACGTAGCGCAGGCCCACCTCGGTGGCCTTGGCCTCTTCAAGGTCGTGGATGCGTTCGAGGCGCAGGCGCAGGAAGCCGGCGAGGTCGCCTGAAGCGAGGCGATCACGGGCGGCCTTGGGGATGGCGTGGCTCTTCAGGAACCTGGGCGGAGCGGCCATGGGGTTGTTGAGAAGAGCGTCGCGGAAGGCCGGGGCCTGGTTCGGGGGGACAAGGAAGCGGTTGGCGGGACCGAGGACGAGTTGCTTGGGCAAGCCCGAAGGGTGGAGCAGGCGGATGAACGCATGTCCGCGATGACGTGCAAGGGCACCGGGGCCATCGATGTGTTTGAGATCAGGGCTTAGCGGGTTCAGCGTGGCAATCAACAACGCGAAGGTGCGGCCACGCGCGCTTCGGAGGTCAAAGCGATCGATAGCGTTGGCGAATCGAGGTGGCTCGGGGGGAGCAGAAGCCGCTCGCTCCTGCAGCCTCTCCAGCAGCTCGGCGCGTACTTTCAGGTGCGCGGCACCGTACAGCCGGTCGAACTGCATCGACAAGCTGGTACTCCAGAACCACCGCACCACGATCGTCATCGTGTGGGCGGGGAGAGGCTGACCGGGGTCCCGGTAGGGGAAAGTCCGGTGGAGCACCTCCGCGAGCATCACCACCTGCCCGCTGTACGGCGCGAGCCCCAGGTCCAACAGGCCGAGTTTCGCGAGGGCGCTGGCTGCCAGCCGCAGGGCGTGCTCCGCTTGATCCGGCAGGCTCGGATCGGTTGAGAGCGCCGCCGTGATCTCTTCGGCGGACTGACCCGCATGACGTAGACCCGCGAGCGCCGCGATGACGTCCGTGTGGAGCTCCGGCGTCAAGGTGGAGAGGTTTGGGGAGCGCGGGTCCCGCTTCAACCTCTCTCTGCGTCCAGCCAGATCGAGGTCATCGCTCCAGGTCAGGGCCTGCAGCATGTCCTGCCTGGAGAGCAGCGTGCCGGAGGCGTTGATGCGCTGGAACACCTGGGTGACCACCTCGAGGTCGTCGGTGGAAGTGGTGATGACTGGGATGGTGTAATCTTGGAGGTTGGACGTGATCCTCTGGGCTCGGTTCAACACCGAGTCGGGGAGCCCTTGTCGGGTTCCACGTCGCAGGAACCAGAACAGCCGGCTCGGGCTGAGCACGATCTCAAGAGGGAGCCACCCTGCGGGGCAGGCATCCAGGCCCTCGTCTGGATGGAGATTGAGGTCCTTCCCGGTCGCGAAGCGTCCGTCCTCGTCCAGCGAGACGAAGATCCGCCAGGCTGGTGGTGGGCTCCCCTGCGGCGTCTCCCATCGCAGCGGTTCTTCGCTCAGCGCCGGCGCGAGCGCGGTGAACAGGGTCGTGAGTCGCTGCGTGCCGTCCAGGACGAACTGGGATGCGAATAAGTGACGCTGACCTGTTGGAGCGGGGAGACGCACTGGGCCCAGATGGCCTGTCGTGGGCGTGTCGGACCGTTCAGTTCGCCAGACCACGATGCTGCCGATCGGGAAGCCCTGGTAGATGCTGTCGAAGAGCTTGAGTCGATCACTGTCGCTCCACACGAAGGGTCGTTGGAATGTGGGGACTTGCAACCGACCGTCCAACAGCCAGTGCAGTAGGTCCGGGACGCGGACCAAGGAGGTCTGGCCAAAGACACCTGGCGTGGCCACTACACCATCTCCAAGATGCACATGACCAGCCGCTTGGCCTCCGTCTCCTGGCCATCACGATGCAGATGCCCGTCGGTGAACAGGGGGCGTTCGGTGGGCTTGAAGCTCCCCCCAAGCGGCGAGCCTGCGAAGTTGAAGCCCCGAGCCAGCTTGGACTTCGTGTCCTCGCTCACTCCGTCGTAAAGCCCGCCTGCCCACCGGCAGGCGTCAGCGCCAGCGTCACCGTTGAAGCCCTCCTTCATGTTGAAGTGCTCGCGTTGGGCGGGGTTCAGGCCCTTGAAGGCCTCAGCGGCTGCCTTCATAGCCTGTCGTTGTGGTCGGCGGTGCAGTCGCTCTGCGCTGGTGAACAAGGCCTGCACGGGGACGTAGCTCTCGATCGTCCGCCGGGTAAGAGGGTAATGGGCCAACGGTGCCTGGTCGTCTTCGCAGACCTTGAGCAGGCGCGCGTTGCCGGGGGGCATGAGGGCTTGGCGCGCGCGTAGCAGGCGACTGGCGTCAGACTCGAAGGGGGCCCCACCCGGTTGGGCCCGGGCGTCGGCGGGGTTCAGTTGGTTCCAGGGGCGTCGGGCGTCGCTGTCGAAAATGACGACCGTGCGGCAGCGTAGCGAGGGCTCCGGAACGATGACTTCCCGGAGGCGCTTGAGGATCTGGTCCTTGCCGCCGAAGCTGTCGAAGCGGATCTGGCACTTGTCTTCGGACTGCTCGAGCTGCGTGAGCTTGCCGGCGAGCCGCGCCTGGGTGCGCACGAACCAGACGTCGTCGTCCCAGTCCTCCATGAGCACCAAGAGCCCGGCTTCAACCAGCCGCCTGGCACTCTCCAGGTTCACGACCGGCTTCGACGCGGACCAGTCCTCATCGAGGTTGGCGCGGACGTAGACCTCGAAGGTGGAGATTTCGTCGGGGTCCTCCACGCCGCCGAAGCCGAACACCAGCACGTCCTCGAGCTCGTCACGCTCACCCTCGTGGGCGTCGAGCCAGCGGTTGACGGGGTCGTCGCGGGTATCGCTGTAGGGAGGATTCACCGTGATCCGGTGCTGACGCTCCAGGCACTCGTAGAAGAAGACCTTGAGCCGGGTGGCGTCCCGCCCTTGGAGCTCGAACAGGCTGTCGTCCAGCTCGAAGATCACGAGCGCCGCCCCCGCCGCGCAAGCACCAGCTCCCGCAGGAGCTCCCGGTCGTGGGAGAAGGCACCGTGCTCCCAGTTCGCCTTGTCCTCGTTGAGGAAGCGCGCCGCCTCATCGAGGCGGATCGGCCGGACCACGCTGCGGCCGTCCTCGAGCTGACGCACCCAGTAAATAATCACCTGATCCGCCGTGATGGGGGTGTCCGGGCGCGCGACCTGCACCTGGATGGCTCGCAGCAGCAGCTCCGAGTGGGTCTCCGCCACGACGCGACGACGGTCGTCCCCAGCCACGACCTCACACATGCGCTCGGCGAGGTGCAGCTGAAGTCGCGGGTGCAGGTGGGCCTCGGGCTCCTCGATCGCCAGCACCTGCGCCACGCGCTCCGCCGGGAGCAGCTCCAACATGGCAAGCGCCGTGAGCACCGGCAGCACCTGGGTGATGCCCTCTCCGGTGTCGACCAGGTCGACGTCGAAGCGCGCGCCGCGGCGCTGGAGCCCGATGCGCACGTTGTCACCGGGCAGGTTGGCGAGGGGCTGCAGCACCAGCTGTGAGCCCAGGTGCTCTCGGTACCACTGCGAGACCCGCTCGAGCACCTTGGGGAAGCCGGCGAAGACGATGGGGCAGTCCTTGCCGTCCGGGCGTAGCCCGATGCGGATGGGGTCGGTCCAGCTCGTCACGAGGTCCGGGGCGGGCCGCAGGGTCTTGAGCCACTGGACTTGGCCACGGAGGTCCAGCAGGTGCTGCCGCAGGAGGTCGAGCGGCGCACCCACGAAGAAGGAGTCGTCCTCCCCGATGGGCACGAGCCCCGTCCAGCTGACAGGCGCGCCGTCCCGGGTGGAGCCCATGCCCTCGAGCCGGTAGTGCAGCGGGGCGTCCGCTGCGGGGTCCGGGGGGGCGTCCCAGTCGCCGCTGACCGTGGTCTTGCCCTCGGCGTCGGTGAACTGGAAGCGGCGGACCTGCATGCCGAGCTGGTCCACTTCATCCAAGGCGAAGTCCACCGAGGCGGCCCCATCCTCGGCGGGCCACTCCAGCCCGACGCCGATGGTCGGATCCTCATGCGCGGCCAGACCCTTCCACCGCACGCTCTTGAAGGTGGCGCCGGCGCCAGGGAAGCGACGCCCGAAGTTCAGCGCCTGTCGGGCATCGGCTCGGACCGAATCCGCGAGCAGCGGGAGCGAGCGGAGCAGGCCACTCTTCCCCGCATTGTTCTCGCCGTAGATCAGGGTCAGAGGCCGGATCTCCAGACGCTGTTCATCCGCAAAGGAGCGGTAGTTCCGGAGGCGAATCGCAGACGGGAGCATCGGTCGGCCAGGCTGATGAGAGGGGCCCCAGAATACCACGGTCCATCCAGATACCCCAGCCCCCTGCAACGCCGGCGAGATCTCCCTCTCCCGGTTCTCGCTCGCCTCCACCTCGGCGGTGTAGGCCCGCAGGGCGCGAGATCGCGCGCGCCCATCTCGCCGTGGGAGCATGAGCACGACGCTCACGGCCCACCTCCGAGGCCCAGAGAGCCCGCCGACGTTGCGGATGGCGAGCTGCGCCTCAACCGCGCCGATGCCTGGATCGACGTTCTTGGAGGCGAGTCCGCTGCTTTCGACGCGCCACTTGACGGTCAAACGGCCCGGCGGGCAGACTGGGTGGACAAGGTGGGAGCCGAATGTACAGCGGGTTGCCGCTTCGCACGCCAACAGCGAGGTGGTTCCTGGCCGCTGGGAGGCAGTCGGGGGATGCCGGCATCGCAGTCCGACGAGAGACCGTCATCCTGGGCTTTCGAGCAGCACAGGTTTCAGCCCGGGGCTTGAAGGCCACCTGGTGGTGTCCGACCGGTCCTGAAGCCAGCACGTGGAAGTACGGAGGTCAAAAGGCCGCAATGGCACCGCGCCGACGGCCTGGGCCGCCAGCAACCGAGCGCCGGCCACCGTGGCCCTGAACCACCTGGTTGTGGCGGTGTCCAGGAAGCGCCGGTTCACGATACCGTTGAGTCTCCCAGATCTGTCGGAAGAGATGCAGTGTCCGCCAAAGTGGATCAACTCCACCCACGCCCTTGGGGACGTTACCACAGTCAGGACCTCGCTCGGCTCCTTCGCCAGCGCGGCTGTCCACCACATCGAAGCGTGACTTGGAGAAGACGGTGACCTCCCAGAACCCCCTCAAGGATCTCATCGGCAAGGCGCTCGATGAGGAGGCAGCCCTCTCCAGCGCGCTGCGGCTCGCCATGGTCATGGGCTACCGCCTGGACTTCGAGGATCTTGTGGACTGGGTTCAGCACGAGCTCGACGGCTACCCCGAGGATGTGGACGCACCCGACTACCGGAGCTTCTCGGCGCGCTCATACGCGTCGTTGCGGAACCCATACGTCGGAACCATGTCCTCTGCTGATGTGCTGCGGTCCGGGCAGCCGGACTGGGTCAAGGAGTACATCGACCGCCCAATCGTGTTCCGCGAGGGTATCGCAGCCATCCAGACTCTCGCAGCAGGCGACGGTGAACTCCGCCAACCATGGCAACAGGAAATGGCCGTCCGCTTTGGGGCGCACTCCTACATCGACTTCGAGTGCCTGAGCGCGTGGAAGCTTGTCCCTCGGCATCAGGTCAAGGGGCTGCTTGATACCGTTCGAAACCGGTTGCTCCGGTTCGCGCTTGAACTGGAGAAGAACTTTGAGTGGATCGGCGAATCAGCCCCAGAAGAAGCCATCCAGAATCCTGGGGCGGTCTCCCAGATCTTCAATACCTTCGTGCTGGGGGGCACAGCCCAGGTCGTGACAGGCGCGCAAGCCGAGGTCCAGACACTCGTTGCGGAGGTCGGCAAGGGGGACGCGTCGAGTCTGGCTTCCGCTCTCCAACAACTGGGTCTGACCCAGGCCGACATCGCCGAAGCCCTGGAGATTGCGCGGGTAGAACACCCCAGCAGCGAGGAACCGGGCCCAAGGACCAGAGCCTGGCTGGAGCATGTCAAGGCAGCTGCTGCCGAGAAGCTGACAGGGATGCCAGTCGAGGTTGCCACGACACTCGCCATCGAGGCTCTCAAGCAGTTCCTGGGCATGGGCTGAGGTCGTGGTGGAGACCTCCCCCTGGCCTACGTGGACCAACCCCGTGAGACGACAGATCAGCCCATGAGCAAGAAGCTCCGAATCTTGATGAAGCAGAGGAAGCTCTTCGCCCTCCTGTGCCAACGGGAGGCGGCTGGCCGCACCGTCACGCGAGCCGAAATCATCGCGAAGTCGGGCTACGCCCCGTCCTCATTCGGCACCAACCTCGGCAAGGGCTTTTACTCTCGTTTCCTCACCGAGACCGCGCCCGACACCTACGAGGTCACTGGCACCCACGGGATGACCATCGAGGCGTTCGTCAAGCTCACCACCCAGAGCCACTACCTCCGTGACCAGGGCTACGCCTGCAAGTCCCCCCTGGCTGCTGCGCTACTACGGAAGTCACGCGACAACATGGTCCTCGCCCTGGAGGTCTACAACAGACCCTCGCTGGAGAATCGCCTCGATGCTTTCGTTCTGCTGTTCTGCGCGGCCTGGGAGCAGCTTCTCAAGGCCCGCATCATCGAGAGAGAGGGCGATGAGGCCATCTTCAAGAGGCCCCAGAAGGGCCGCCACAGGGAGACCATCGGCTTGATGGCCGCGATGGAGGCGACGTACACGGCCTCCGACGTGACCCGCAGGAACCTGGAGCGCGTGAAGTATCTTCGAGATCGAGCTGCTCACCTGACTATGCCCGAGGTCCAGGGCGTGGCCTCGCGGCTCTTCCAGTCCGGTGTGCTCAACTTCGCGCGTGAGTTCCGGGCCTTCGCGAGCGAGCCCTTTGTGCCGGGCTCCCCTGTCGGGCTGCTCACCCTCGTGGTGGAGTCCAAGCCCCCGGACGTGGTCCACCTCAAGGGGATCTACGGCGATGCCGTTGGGGCCGAGGTACTCGACTTGGTCCAGACGCTCCAGGACGAGATCGATGAGGCCAGGGACGCCGACTTCGCGGTGCCCCTTGAGTACTCGCTGGTGTTCTCGAAGGAGGCCGGGGACGCCGACATCATCCTGGCCAAGGCCACGGGGGCCGCTCGGGAGGCGGTGGTCGTGGTCAAGACCAAGCGGGTGGAGGACACCCACCCCCACACGCCCTCGGATGTCGTCAGCGAAGTCAATCGCAAGCTGCGTGAGAAGCTCCGCCCATCCGACCTTGAGACCCACCTGCCTGGGCGCAAGGATGGTGGCCCTGCGTTCAGCAGCTACGACCTCGAAGCGGTCCTGCACAAGGAGGGTTGGAAGCGGTCGGAGAACCGGATACATCAGGTCTTGGGAAGGAGAAAACCACAGCTGCACCAGTACTCCCCCGAGATGGTGGACATGGTCGTGGACAAGATTGTGGCCGACGTGGGCTACCTCCAGCGGATGCGGGACCGTCTTCTTGAGCATCGCCGGCTGAAGAAAAGGAGGTAGGCGAACATGATCCCCCAGACCCTGGATGAATGGACCCTGGACGCCATCATCGAATTGCTCGACCAAGGCCACTTCGAGAGCGAGTGGTTCGACTTCAAGGAGATGCTCCCTCACCCGAAGGACGACAAGGAGAAGCTCCGGCTCAGAAAGAGCTGCGCGGCCTTCGCGAACAGCGCTGGGGGCTTTTTGGTGTTCGGCGTCAAAGACGACCGCAGTCTCCCACCGGCTGACAGGGTGGGCGGACTCCCTGCCGACCTCGACTTCCCGGAGCGCTTCGGCAACTACCCCAAGGGCTGCTCGCCCTCGGTGGAATGGTCCTTTAAGAACCCAGCGCTGACCACGTCGAAGGGCACCCTCGTCCACGTCGTGTGGATCGCACCGGGCTGGCAGGCCCCCCACGCAGTCGAGGCGCAGAAGGGCGAGGGTTTGGTATTCCCGAAGCGCACGAACAAGGGGAACGAGAAGATGGATGTCTACGAGGTTAGAAGGTCGTTCCTGCGGCACCACGAGAAGCTTGTTCAGCTCCGCTTGCTCAAGCTGGAGTTGGAGCGGATCGAGGCTGAAGCCACAGGTCTGGTCATCGAGGAGGAGAAGCGTGAGAGCAGCTACTCCGCCCAGACCATCAGTCTCACCCTGCTGGAGAGAGTGCTCGGTGAGTGTTTCTACATCCTCTCCAGCGAGACCGACTTGCTCAACGAGGTGTACCAGCTTCGCCAACTCAGCCTTATCGTGAACAACAGGCAACGCATCTACTTCGGGGAGGCTGCCCTTCCGTTCACCAACAAGGAAGCGAGGATACGGAAGCACAACGAGGCCGTGGCTGCGCTCGCCAACAAGATTGCGGCGCTGGCCTCCACTGCTCGCCAGCGGGTGAGCGTCATCCTCCCAGATTGAGGCTGGGATACTCCATTTCCTCCAGGCCGGAGCACTGACGCACGGCAGGGGAGCCTGAATGGACCGATACCGTGTCGCGAAGACCGAGCCCTTCACAGGCTGGGACCAGCTTCGAGAGGACCTGACTCTCCTGGGGCCGAAACGACTTCTCGGCCTCATCGTGCAGAAGGTGCATCTCAGGATGGATGAGGACGGGTTGCGATTCGTCGGAGACACCGACCACAGCTACGTCAATCATCCCATCTTGGCCCGCATTCTCATCCGGCTGATCTGCGACGGAGTGGAGAGCCCCCGCCTCCACGAACCTACTACCTTGGACGAGGCAGCTCTGATCGTGAGTGCGTTGCGGCGCATCAACGCACTTCTTGAGGCCCGGACGGGCGACCGTTACATTGACCTCTCGTACCGCTCTCACGACCGAGCGAGTATCCGGGTACTTCGGGATAGCTGGCAGAACACCCTTGAGGCGGGGCCCCGCCACAACACTCCGAAGGCCGAGATCGGTCGGACCATCTTGATGCTCCGACGTTTCTGGACCGAGCGGGAACCTGACGTTCTGAAAAAGAAGGGCATCGCGCTGCGGCGACCGCTATCGTCGGCCTTCGACGACCTCAACCACTACCTGTGGCTTCACATCCTGATGCATCAGGCCCGGTGCGTGGTGGACGATGCCAAGCGCCTGCTTGGAGGCACCGTTGAGCCCGAGCAACTTCTCCGTGTCGTAGATTTCTACGTTCCAGAAGCTGATACCGTTGTTGGCTCCTGGGCCAACATCGAAAACTCCGATGTGGGACTTCTCGACAACCCCTTCGTCGATGAGCCCATCCTCCGTCTGCCGGACGGCGGGCTGGTCGCTCCAGATCCGGGTCTCCTGTTCGCCGGGCTCCCCAACCGGTTCATATGCAGGGTCATCGCGGACTACGTCGATGACGAATCCCGAGGTGAGGCCGCGAGAACCCTCGTTGGCTACGCCTTTGAGGAGTACGGTCGCTCCCTGCTGGCATCGTGTGGAGCGATAGGTGGGGACCAGTTCGTGCCCGAGTTTGAGCTGTCTGCGAGAGGTGACTCCCCTGACGCGTTCCTGTCGCATGAGCAGACACTTGGGCAGTTCGAGTTCAAGAGCAAAAGGCACCCCCGCCCCACACCAGAGGTTCTTCTGCTCAGCGGCTACCGCCGCTGGCTCGGTGAGGTCGCCGGTGAGCGACGGGAACAGGCCAAGCCACCGTATCAGCAGTACGTTCGATTCCTGACGGAATGGGCGAATGGCGACGCTGCATGCGTTGCATGCCTTGGAGATCACGCTGACTACCACGTCGGATTCTACGCACTCGTGTCCTTCGATGGGGTTCCCCTTTCCGCCCACTGGGCCCATCACCGCGCGCTCCTGTGGGGAGGCGACTTGGACCCGGCGCAAGTCGAGACCGACTCCATCGCGCTGTACCTCTCGATTGCCGAACTGGAACTCCTCACGGGCATCGTTGAGACCGCTGCTGCAGAGGGAGACGATCTGTCAGCTCTTCAGATCCTGCTCGACTGGCAGCGATGGCAGAATGCTGGGCCCAAGGCCGTGTTCGGTCACAAGACCTTTGACGCCCGTGGCCCGCTCAGAAGCTACCTACAAGAAACCTATCCGCAACGACTCGGTGAGATGCCCTCACTCGTTGACAACAGCTTTGAGCAGGCCTTCGCGGGTGTGGCTTCTCAGGTATATGGGGTGGCGCTCGATGAAGTCCGCGCCGATGATTAGCTTCCAGTCTGGAGGTGCCTGGCCGCGTCTTCTCCCAAGCGGTTCGACACCCCCGTGCTCTACTCGGGCGCCGCTCGGTAGTTGCGGAAGGACAGGAACAGGATGACTCCTGGATACCTCTCCTCGTCGTCGGTTGCGGCCACCTCCCGCTGATCCTGTCTGTAGTAGGCGACGAACCCCGAGTGCGAACCCAGGTGCAGGTCCTCACCGAGAATCTGCTTCCAGACGTCCTCGGCTTCGGTGATCTGGCACTTCGTGATGTACGGCACGACAAACACCGCAGCAACGTGGAAGCTCGGCTCATCGCTGGTGTAGCCGGTAGCCTTCTCGATGGCCGTGTCCAGCAGGTAGCGAGCGCCCACGAGTTCGGACTGCTCGGCCTGGTTCACTGATGTGAAGTACGGAGTGCCACTCTGGCAGGAAGACCAGCCGAACTTCGCCTCCGCGAGGTAGGTCTCCTTCTTCACGACAGCCCAGAGGTCCACGCGCCCTGTGGAGTTGCGCTTTTGGGCCGAATACTCCTCCAAGCAGTGGTTCTTCTTGTCATGCAGGAGAATCGCCCCCGCGAGAAGGCCGACATTCGCGCGCTCGTTGTAGGCATATGGAGCTGGGTCGTTGTCGTGGAAGTCCACGTAGCGATCCATCAGAGATGCCCACTCCTTCAAAACCCCCTTCCATGCTTTCTGCTTCTTGGTGACGCTTCCTTGTCCGAACTTCCTGATGGTCAGTGACATGCTCTCGACCTCCTTCTACATGGATGCCTATCGTCCTGAGTTGTTTCTGGTATTCGGAAGTTGGTACTTTGAATTCGACACTACTCGCACCGAGGGAGGCGGCGAGCTGCTCATTGTAGTCGGAGATGTAGGGCAGTATCTCATCGACGCTGAACAACTGCGGGTAGCAGGCAGACTGCCTGTATACGAGGGTCGTCTCCCGAACAACGATTCACAAGGTTCTCACCGCCACAACCAGGTGGATCGGGACCACCAGCGGACCGGGGTAGTGGACCGGCGATCTTGGGGGTTCTGCGCGGGTCGAGCAAAGGGCGGTTGTGGACCACGAGCTAGGAGGGGGGTTCAGAATCGTGGTCAGCCTGGATGCCCTAGGTCGGTGGAAGTCGGGGTCGTCAACGGCTTGACCAGAAGGGGTTCGATAGCATCCCCTTTGTCTCACCCGTCCGCCGCTGTCCGAGGTGAGCAGGTCGCGGTACCCGCCATGGGTGGCCGTCAGCACCACCAAACGATCGCCGCATAGCGCCTCTCCCTCCGCCAGCCAGCAACTCCGTAGCAGCCAGCACCCGGAGACTTCGGTTCAGCCTGAACCAGCACACAGGGACCACAGCTCGTCGGCGAGGTCTGGATGCATACCGCATCCCTCCACGCATCCCAAAGCCCATCGATCCCTTGCTGCAACAAGGTTTTTGGCAAACGCCACCACCAGGACCAGGCAGGCCCCAGCGCCAGCGGCGGCCAGGTGTACAGCCTCGAGCCCCGCCACTCTCTCGCGCGCCCCCCCCCCCCCCGTCGCCAGCCAGTCCGTCAGCGGATCAGCACGCCACTCGAAGTAGGCGGGACCATCCAAGAGGTGGGTCGGGTAGGCAACCACCAGCAGCCACGGGACCGCCATCACCAAGGCCGGCACCGCCACTAGCCCAGCCCAGCGCCATGCGCGGAAACCTGCGAGCACACCGAGCCCAGCCAATAGCAGCATCGCGGCGTGCCTCTCCAGCGTGGGTCCAAGGTTCAGACACCAGCGGTCCCGCCCTGTTACGCCCGCTCGAACTCCAGCGGCACATGGTAGCCTTTACCCAGGAGGATCCCATGAATCGCGCTCACCTATTCCTGCTCGGCCTGCCTCTCGTACTCGCCTGCGGTGACAAGGAGGACACAGGCAGCGAACCCCTTGACTCCTACGAGGGCGACGAACCCGGCGAGTGCACCGACGGAGCCGACAACGACCGGGACGGCCTCTACGACTGCGACGACGAGGGTTGCGCCGCCTCCCCCGACTGCCAAGAAGGCGACACCGACACCGACACCGACACCGACACCGACACCGACACCGACACCGACGCCGACGCCGACACCGACGCCGACGCCGACGCCGACGCTGATGCCGACACCGACACCGACATCCAGCCTGGCGCCCGATGGTCGGGCAGCGTGGAGCTCCCCGGCGACGCCCACGAGCTCTGGGGGGCAGACGAAGAGGACCACGTCGGCCGCAACCTGACCATCGGAGACGGCACCGGCGACGGCCAGGCCGACATCCTCATCGGCGCCCCCTCCGCCTGGCGCAGCGCGGACAACGCGGGCACCGTGTGCCTGCTGGTTGGTCCTGTCACGGCCGACGTCACCCTCGACACAGCAGCCCACTGCATCGACGGTGCGGGCGAACGCGCCTACCTGGGGGTCGCGCTGGCCATGCCGGGAGACATGGACGGCGACGGTGTGCTCGAGGTAGCCCTGGCCGCACCGGGGACCTCGGCGTCCAACACGAGCCCGATGGGGCGCGGCGATATCTACCTGATCTCTGACTTCTCCGCGGCGAACTCCCTGGCCGACGCGGCCGCGCTGTGGACCGGCGAAGAGGACGAGGACGGCGCCGGCTGCACCATCGCGGGCGGGCAGGATCTCACCGGCGACGGGCTGCCCGATCTCGCCATCGGCGCGCCCGGCTGGGACAACTCGACAGGAGCCGCCTACGTGCTCGGCGCGGGCGCGATGGACGGCGGTTCCCTCGACGCCGCCGACGCCCGCTACTACCCGCTCTCGCCCGAGAGCAGCGGCGGCTTTGGCTCCTCGGTGGCCATGCTGGGTGACCTGGACGGCGATGGCATCGGCGATCTCGGGATCGGCTGGAAGGGCCACAGCAACAACGCCGGCGCGGTCGTGGTGTTCCTCGGCCCGCTCTCGGGCGCCAACGACGCTGGCGCGGCCGACGGGTTCATCGCCGGCCGCGGGGGTGCCATGGCCACCCACGACACTCAGCTCGCCACAGCTGGCGATGTCGACGGCGACGGCATCGACGACATCCTTGTCGGGGCGGCCGAGATGAGCGCGAACGGCGAGTCCTACGCCGGCAGCGCCTGGCTCGTGCTCGGCCCCGAGGCGCTCTCAGGCACGGACGTCCTGCTAGCGCAAGCCACCTTCGAGGGGGTCCACTACGGCCAGCAACTCGGCCGCTCGGTGGCCAGTATCGGCGATCAGGACGGTGACGGCCACGCCGACATCGTCGTCGGCTCCTGGAGCCACGACATGGCCGCGGACAACGGCGGCTCGGTGGCCTTGTTCTACGGCTCCATCGCCGGCTCCCACACCGCCGCCGACGCCGACGCGCTCTGGGCGGGCTCCGGCCGCTCGGACTCCCTGGGCGTCTCCGTCGCAGGAGGCCTCGACGTCACCGGTGACGTCTACACCGACCTCGTCATCGGAGCCGAGAGCGCCGACGGCGCCGCCGAGTACTCGGGCATCATCTACGTCGTGCCCGGCCTGGCGCCCTAGTCCACTGTGGCCGCCTCCAAGGCGCTGTACGATGTACACACCGTCGCCACCCGCGATGGCCTGCTCGGCCGAGAGCAGGGTGGACCAACTGGCTTTGATCCGGTTTCGTGGACACCTCGGTGTTGGCGATGGGGTCTCCACCCCTTGACCCAGAAGCTGATGCTTTAGGGAAACCCGCTACCGGCCGGGGGGAAGCCGGCAGCACCGTCCGATGAGAGACCGTCATCCAGGGCTTTCGAGCAGCACAAGTTCCGGTCCGGGGCTTGATGGCCACCCGATGGTGTTTGACGGCACATGATGGCCACCCGCGGAATTACGACGGTCAGAAGTTCTTAATGGCACTACACCGGGGGCGACAGACAAGTCCCCGTAGCTGCGCTCCATAGCGCCCTGCCGCATTGGATCCTGGGCGTCAAGCAGCGGCACCCGAGACTACAGCTACACCGACGTCCTGGGCCGTCAGCAAACGGGCACTGGCCACCGTGGCCCTGAGCCATCTCGTTGCTACAGCGATGCGGCAGAATGAGCATCCAGGTGACCAGGCCTTCGGACCACGATACCCTTGAAGGCGGTTGCACCTTGAGGAGACATCATGGCAGCTCCACATCTACCTGCAAGGCCGAGGGCGGAGACCTGGTCCATCGAAGACCTCGTTGCTCGCATCCGTGCAGGCGGTATTCGTATTCCAGCGTTCCAGCGTCCGCTGCGATGGCGAGCGAAGGATGTCGAAAACCTCATGGACAGCATCTGGCACGGCTACCCAGTCGGCAATCTGCTGTTCTGGCGTCGAGCTGGGCCAGCTGGCCGAATTCACATTGGCAACTCGATTTTCGATGTTGACGAGCGCTCAGATGCCTACTTTGTAGTCGATGGCCAGCAGCGCCTCATATCCCTGGCCAGCGTGCTGCTGCACCCGAGACCGACGCGGTCGAGCCGCGACATCTTCGCCCTTTGGTTTGACCTTGAAGAAGAACGCTTTGTAGGTCCGACACAGGCCCGACCAAGGAAGGAGCTTCTTCCTCTGAACAAGGCCTTAGATGCCGTCGATCTACAGACCTGGTGGGCGGAACAACACCACCTGCAGGAACGGCATGACCTGTTCAGGACTGCGTTAATGGTAGGGAAGCGGATTAGAGAATACCAAATTCCGGCCTATATTGTCGAGACTGATGAGGAGGAAATGCTACGGATTATCTTCACGCGGCTGAACACTGCTGGTGTGGGGATGAAGCTGCATGAGGTGTTCCGAGCGCTTCACCTTGAGGACGACGGCGACGACCCCCTGAACAGCGTGGCGCACGTCTTCGTTGAGACCGGTATGGGAACCTGGAATCGCGATGCGTTGCTTCAGTGTCTTCGGTCAGCGTCTGGCGACGATCTGAGCACCCCCATGAGCCAGGAATACGCCGCATACAGACCGAACGTGGACAGAAGCTGTGGAGCAATTTCGCTTGCGCTGGAGTTCCTGCGAGACGAATTGCACATTCCACACATCAAGCTCCTGCCAGGCAGGTTCCCGCTGATAGCTCTCATCAGGTTGTTTTCGCTGCATCCAGAAATTCCCGAGCGGGTGAATACGCTACTAAGAAGGTGGTTCTGGCGCGGCATCGTATCAGGGCGCCATATCGATATGAACAACGCTCGTCTTCATTGGCTCTATGAGAGCCTGACAGGCGACCTTGACATAACGATTTCGGCAATGCTTGCCGATTCGGGTTGCCCGACGGTGGATACCGTTAATTCATTTTCGCAATCCCTACTTAAGAGAACTCGTCTTTCCGCGCATGCAGTGAAGGTCAAGGTCGGGCTTACGATCCTTGCCGACAGGGGACCCAGAGACGTAGCCACGTCGGAGTTGATCGATATTGCGGGGCTTATCGAGGTAGCAGGAACCACAGCATACGGAAGGGTGGAAAGACCTGGCCACTGGCGCGTTATCCATCCTCGGATCGATCAACTCGCAGCGGTGCTTGATAGCGCCGACGTTGAGGTACAGAAATCGCATCTATGGGTCAGAAGGGACCGCAATGGAGAGGCCAGGAAGGCGCTGCTTCGAGATGCGTTCGCGGATCGCCTTATTGCGTGGTGTGAGCCAACAGCCTCAGACCATCTGCCTATCTTCGCAGCTCTTGCGGAGCTTGGTGAAGAGTGAGCCGTCCCAAGACCTTGCATGTGATGCTGGGTGACCAGCATGTGGGCTGGCTGGTGGAGGCGCACGGGCGCGTGGGAATGAAGTTCGATCCTGCCTGGCGCGATCGAGCGGACCGTCGAATCCTCTCCCTGTCGATGGAAGAAACCAGGCTGCAAGACATCCGTGCGGTACCTGGATTGCCCTCTTGGTTCGCCAACTTGATGTTCGAAGGTGAACTGCGTGCTTGGATTGAGCAGAGCGAAGGTGTCGAACGGCATGACCTGAGTTTTCTCGCGAGAGTCGGTGAAGATCTTCTTGGTGCTGTGACAGTGGTGGTAGCTGATGCCGACGTTGGTCCTCTATGTGCCGAAGCTACGCAGCGTCTTCGGAGGACACCCCTTGGAGGGCAGTTGCGCTGGTCTCTTGCGGGGGTCCAACTCAAGTTGAATCTTGCTTCTCGCGGTGACCGCTTCGCGATCCCCGTGCACGGGGAGCCAGGCTGCTTTATCGCGAAGTTTGCAGATATCAGATTCCCAGATGTACCCCTCTTTGAGCACGCGACAATGCGGTGGGCTGACGCGGCTGGTATCTCTGTTGCCGAAACGCGCCTGATTCAGCCAGGCGAAATTAACGAAATCCCGTTTGCTCTCCGCACCGTGGATGAGCCGGTACTGCTAGTGAGCCGCTTCGACAGGACTAATGATGGAACAGAGCGCATCCACGCCGAGGAGTTCGCGCAAGCGCTCAACATCCGGCCACAAGAGAAGTACGAGCGATACGGATGGCGTCACCATCTCAAGCTCGTAGCGCGCGTCTGCCCACAGGACATTGCGGAGTCGTGCTTATCCGGTTGACTCAGGTACGCCTCGCCGCGTAGCCTCCCTCCATGCCCACCACTCCTCTACCCCCTGACCTCCCTCGCCCGCGAACGATCCTCGACTTCGCGCGCATGTTCCCAGACGAT
>Ga0307987_1000902_pt1 | contig 16936 bp, 8 predicted proteins | sample EllFjometagen181_FD_203157 | JGI IMG/M metagenome (GOLD analysis project Ga0307987, IMG submission 203157) | Marine microbial communities from Ellis Fjord, Antarctic Ocean - #181 | ecosystem: Environmental > Aquatic > Marine > Unclassified | place: Southern Ocean | collected 2014-10-08
AGAAAAATTGCTTTCTGAATATTTAGAGAAAGTTAAGCTGAAAGATAGAAGATCAGATTTGAAACTATATATAAAAACGGTTAAACCTGATATTGATTTAAGAGATAAAATACTGCTTATTGAGAAAGGGGGTATCTCTAAAGAAGCTACTTTTAACAGTGAAGATTTCATGAATTTTACACTAAATCAAAAATCAATAAATACAGAAAAAAACCAGGTTATTGCCAGGGCAGAGGATTATGATCTACAGCATGAAAACACCTTAAAGCAGAGATTACAGAATTTTATAAAAAGAATAATATGATTAATGTTCTGAATGAGTATAAAAATTATAGCAGGTTTGCTGATTGTCCTTTTGAACTTCAGAAATTATTTTTATCATAGATAGAACCAGGACTATTTTAAGAAAGGGGTAATGTGAGGAAAAAACAATAAGTGAGATGCGTAAAATAGCTCAGGACAGAGGTGAGAAATGTCTCTCTCAAAAATATATAAATTCACGTACAAAGCTACAATGGGAATGTCCTGAGGGTCATCAATGGTCAGCTACATATTCATTCTGCAAAACTCAAAAACATTGTGTCCTGAATGCTTTAGGGACCAGAGAGAAACAGTTCCCAAACCAAATGTAAAGTTAACAATTGAAGAAATGCAGTCGATAGCAAAGGCACGAGGTGGGAAGTGTATATTTAAAAAGTATATTAATGCTCACTCAAAATTAAAATTTCACAGCAATGTTTGCTCTTATACATGGCGAAGCACACCTTCTTCTATCAGAAAGGGGGAGTTGATGTCCCAACAGTGGTGTATTGAGAACAAAACAAAATTTAGTTTCAATCATAAATAATAAAATAGATATTTATGTATTTGCTTCAAATCATAGCAATGACAGTGAGATTTGTGAAGATAATAAAGATATAAAGCATTTTTACCAATGTAAAGCAAGAAATGGAAGTAAAGAATATTGGACTATCGGAGACTTAAACTCAAGAGGTGTCTTAAATAAGTTAAAGTTTCAGCTTGACAACAATCCAAGCAGTACATTTAATTTTATTTCGGCTGTAGGTATAGTAAGTTTAAATGATATTTGTATAAGTGCTAGAAACTCAAATGATTATAGTGAAGATTTTTACAAGTATCAAGTTGTAAATCAAGGAAGTCCAAGAACTGGTTTATATAACAAGTTTTGTTTAGCATTATCTATAGATCATAACACTGCAAAAGGCAGAGCATTGGCTTTTGATTACTTAAAAAGATCATATTTTATACGTTTTGATGAATATGAAGGTAATGATATAAATATATCCAGAATTGGAATTGAATTTATTGGTGATCCTTCGTCTATTCTTGGCAATTTAGTAAAATTGATAGAAGATAATATCAGAAAGAAAGTAACTATTTCAATCATTTATAATTATCTTAAAGAAAGAGGTATTAACTCAAAACTGAAGAACTTCGATGACCGAATTTTCGTTGCAATAAATACACTCAAAGACAATTTTAAAAACTCTTTAAATTGTCAATTGATTAATGATAAGTTGATAAAAAGGCCAGAAACCGTTGAATTGACGAATCATTTCAAGAATTCAGACTCGATAATTGCAATTCATGGAAATGCAGGAGTTGGAAAAAGTATTGTGCTTTATGAATTCATTTCTTATTTAGAGACAGCTGATTGTGAATATATTCCTATAAGATTAGATAGACTAGAAACTGGAAATAATTCTTTTGAGTTTGGTGAAAAATTAAATTTAAAAATGTCTCCAAGTTTTTGCTTAAAAGAGTTATGTGGACTAAATAAACAAGGGGTAATCATAATTGATCAGTTGGATTCTTTAAAATGGGCTTCTAGTCAAGCGCTAACCTCCTTAGGAGTTTGTAAAGAGCTTATCAAAGAAATATCTATTTTAAATGCAGAGGGTTATCAATTATCAATTGTTTTTGCATGCAGAAGTTTTGAATTAGAACACGAGCCTGGCATTAAAGAGATATTTGAAGATTACAAAAAAAATCAGAATATCAACCGAAAGTTAAGTGTTATAAAACTAAAAATTGATTTACTCAAAGATAGTGATGTAAAGTCAATATTAGAATCTAACGACTACAATTGGAATAATTTTTCTAAAAAGTTGCTACAAATTATAAGAATTCCTCAAAATCTATATATGTTTGTAAATATACCCAATACTACTCATTTAAGTATATATGATTCATATGCAAAGTTATGTAGGGCATTTTGGAACAGTAAAATTAAGGCTATAACGACTACATCTGGTATATCAGAACAGGAATTAAAAAATGTTATTGATATTATTATTGAGTTTATTGAAAATAACTCAAAAATTTATTGTCCTGCTAGGCGAGTGACCAATTATCCTAAAACTATTTCAGAATTAAAATCAAATGGCATAATAAGAGAAGATAATAGCAAATTAATTTTTACTCATCAAACCTATTCGGATTTTCTTGTTGCAGAAAAAATAAATGAAGGAATAGATGACGATATTAACTATTTATTTAAATGGTTAGGAAGTAAAGAAGAACAAGTTTTAAGTAAAAGAGAACAATTGAAACTATCTTTGCTTTTGACCTTTGATGAAGATAAAGCTTTATTTGCAAAAAACATAGAAGGTATTCTGCAATCTTCAGATATTCGTTTTTATTTAAAACATTTAGCATTAGAAATATTAAATCAGGTCGAACAGCCAGAAAGTGCAATAACTAAAGTTTTTATGAATTTTATAAAAGATAATTATTGGCAAAACCATGTCCTTGAAACTGCCGTTTTAGGAAATGCAGGTTTTATAAAAATATTATCCGACTCCAACTTATTGATGAAATGGTTAATTTCTAATAATACTAAAAATATTAATAATTCGTTAATGATTTTAAGAAATTCTGCGTTATTAGTTCCTGAAGTGTTTGATACAAATTTAAAACCGTTTTTTAATAAATCTGATGCTTGGAATCTAAAAATTCTTGATTGTCTTCCTTGGGAAACTCATAAAGAAACCGATTTGATATTTGATTTCAGAGTAGATTTAGCTAAACTGGGATATTATAAAAACATTTTTACAATGAAAGATTTAGCTAAAGTAAAACCTAAGGGAACTATAGAATATCTGGCTATTATTTTTTCAGTAAAAAATAAAGAAGAAATTAAAGTAAATACTTCTAGAAAATTTGATGATTGGAATAGTGATGATAGTATTATTTTTTATCAAATATCATCTGAGTTTTATGAGCTTACTTGGAACTCATTTATCGATTCAATAAATGTTGCAACTAAAGACTTATCAATTTTCGACCTATATTCATTTGAAAATAAATGGTTTTTGTTTCAATCAGATTTACATAAATCTGATTCGCCAATGGAACATAATATCATAACTATGTGTATTAAGGCTGGTCGGGCTTATGCAAGAAAACAGCCAGCCATATTTCTAAAACAAATTGAAAAACTTAGAAAAAGCAAATCATTAATTATAAAGCAAATGATTTTAGAAACTGTAGTTGCTTTTCCAAAGGAAAAAGTTTATTCAGATTTTTCAATTAGATATTTACTTTCCAGCAATGACCTGTTAACACTTTGCTCTTCTCGTAATAAACATAAATGGACTTATTCAAGAAAAGTTATAAGAGCTCATTCCCATACGTGCTCAGATGAATTATTTAAAAAACTTGAGAATGTTATTCTAAATTATCATGATAATAATGAGTTAAGAATGGCAAAAATTGTTCTAAAACATTGGAGGGATGGTTACTTTGGAGAATATTGGGGTGAAACACAATATATGCTTTTACGTGTTCTCCCAAATAAACGGATTTCTAGCAAAACTTTTGATTTGATAAATGTTTTAAAAAGAAAATTCGACAGATATCCTGCTTGGCATTTTGTTGGGCATAGTGGTATATCAGGCGGATGGGTTGTCTCACCTGTACACGATAAAATAGAAGAATTATCTGATAATGCCTGGTTAAAAATCATTAATAATACGAAAAAAACATCTAAAAAAGGCAGTAGATTCAGACAAATTAATACAAAGACTGTAGCTGAATCTAACATTAGAGCATTTTCTTCAGATTTTAAAAGAATAGCAGAATATTATCCTGAAAGATTTGGAAGGTTGGCTCTAAAATTTAATACTGAAACTAATGTCGCTTATATAAATGCTGTTTTGAATGCAATGCAGAAGGATAAGCCAATTAAAGAATGGCCTGACAGAATTAAACAACATTGGAAACAATGCCCCATTGATATTGTTGAAAAATTTATTGATAAATTTTTATTATTAGATAATAGGGAGTCTGCAAAATACTTTTGTTGGATGGTTCGTGACAGAGTTTCTGAAGATTGGTCTTCAAGTACTCTTAACAAAATAGCTTATTTCGCTGAAAACCATCCAGATCCAGAAAATAATTCTTTAAATGTTCACTGTGATAAGGTTGCTGATGAAGTTGGAATCGAAGTTATTTTTCAGAATACCTTAAACTGTGTAAGAAGCATAGCAGCTATAACAATTGGTGAAATATTGTATGATAAACCAGAACTTTATACATTTTTCAAGCATGCAATAGAGTCTTTATCAAACGATTCACATCCAACTGTAAAAATGGCTTTAGTTCAAGTTATATTACCTCTATTAAATATTGATAAAGATTATGCTGTTAATATATTTTGTAGAATAAGTGAAAACGACCTGAGAATACCTGCATCTCCTTATTCAATTCATGTTTTTAATAATGCGATTTTATCTCATAAAGATAAATTATTTCCAATTATTAAAAATATGTACTTAAGCATGAATGAGGAAATCAGCAAAGAAGGGGCACAGGAAATAGCAGGTAGATGGTTACTTTATGGAATATTTGAAAATGATTTTTACCAATGTAATAATGGTACTTTGTCTCAAAAACTTGGTATAGTTAAAGTTGCATCTGAATTGTTTTTTGATTACAAGTATCATGAAAAATCAAAAGAGATATTACAAAGCTTTTTAAATGATGAGAATCAGGAAATTAGAGAAGTTATTTCAAGTATATTCGGCTCTGAAGAAATATTTAAATTAAGTAATATTAAGCAATTTATAATAGAATACATAGAATCTAAAACTTTCTTAGTAAGACATAATATGTTTATTTATTCTTTAGAAAAATATGCTGGAAACCTACTCGATTTATCTGATTTGATACTAAGTATGTTTGACAGATATTGTTCAATGGAAAATACTAAGCTTCAAAACCATGAAATTTATTACGAGATTAATCATTTAATTCCAATATTATTAAGGCTTTATGAACAAGCAAAAGCAGATAATAGAGGAAATATTGTAAATAGTGCATTAGATATTTGGGATAAATTATTTGAACAAAGAATAGGGATTGTAAGAGATTTGACAAAAGCTGTAGAAAATTACTAGCCTTACTGATAATTTTACAAAGGAGATCTTTATTAATGGGGTCAGATATTTTGTGATTCGAAGTTGATTCCCTACGATGACTTATTGATTATTTGTATACTCTCTAACTGTACTTTATCTAAGGCATGGGCAATTACATCTATTCCATAAACCTTAAAGGTACTCTTGCATACACTTAAAATTTCATGACTTATTTTATCCATATTTTTCTTATAAATATAAGCCGGTCCATGATCTGAATCATCGAAAGGGAATACTGTCTCAGGATCTAGGCCAAGTTTCGCTGCCTTGAACTTATCGCAGTAACCGGCTCCAATGTAACTTTTTTTATTACTTAAAGTGTACAGGTAATAATAAAGATTAGATTCATTCTGACAGCATTCCACTAAACTTTGCTGTATGGATATAGATTCATCTTTAAAAATCGCTGTCAGGTACTCCAGTTGATGAATATCACTTAATCTGTGATGAAGTATCACAGAAGAGGGAATCAACTGTGTATCCATCTCTCTCATATATGCAGAAATCTTACCGGTCCATATATAATCATCTGTAGAAACTTCAATAATCTTCAAACCCTTAATAACTCTGCTTATTGTTTCTATATTGTCTATTGGGAAACTGCTTATAAGTTGTGTTATAATAAGACCTGTTGTATATACCCGGTCAATCTCAAATGCTTTGTTAATTTTAAGTCTGTGTCTGGACGTTTTTCTTGAATTAAAATAATCCTTCCAGGTCTCAACATCGGGAAGTACTCCTATCATACAACAGCCTTTCTAATATCCCCCAATTTAAAAAGGGGGGATTATATTCAAATATAAATCAAATTAAAGAACAGGACAGTCTAAAGAATCAAAAGTTTCTCTGCTGCAGAACTTAGTCAGGTTGGTCCCGTCATCATCTTTTGACTTAATGCCGAATCTTTCCTGGATACCCTTAGCGGTTTCTTTCCGATAGATTACCTTGTTGCATTAGCTTTCATCAATTTCTACAGATTCACGTTTCTTGACATTATAAAATTTTATTGTCATTTTTCTCTCCCTGTTACAGTGTTAATATTAATAAAAATGAACGGCTGTTAATCTTTCTGAGTTTCCGGAACATTACCTTTGGAATCCTTTAAGTCTTTAAGGATATGAACACATCCTTACCAGGTATTACCTTTTGTGGTAAGAGCCTGGATCCACCATGCGCATTTTTTCCTGACACAGTTAAAACTTTCATGTGGATTGCTGATAATAGGACACACGGTACTCATGATTAATTCTCCTCTGTAATTTAAACATATTAAGGACTAATTATATTTTATTTATTCGGTCCGATAGTATCAATACTGCCTTCCATGGATATCAGCTTATCCCTTCGGACCTTTCTGCAATATTCTTCAAGAGCGGTCTGAAATACCGCCGTCTTGTTGGTTTCACTGGTGATGCTCATAATCTCTCCGAGCAGATCCATGTCCGTATTGACCAGTATTTTTTTAAATTTTCCAGATTTCATATCTTATTTCTTTCGGATATTTTACACTTAAATAGTATATATGTATAATATATACTGTTTATATATAAACACAATATATACCAATAATATATATTGCGTTTTCATCACTGAATACTTCCCTTTTACTGCAAATTCCAATTAAGCGTCCTACTAGGTCGCTTAATTACACACAAATAATCACAATATCCGTTGATAACCCGTTGTTTTGTGATATAATTTAATTAGAGAACTTTCAAAACTGTGACTTTTATCAAAAACACCGGAAACCAGGAACTGTTATGCCGAAAGTAAGAATATTTAGAGAAAAACTCAAAAACGGTAAACTGTGTAGATTCTACAGTTATGATTTCAGTATCAATAATGAAAGGTTTTATAAATCCACCGGCATCTCTGTTAAAAAAGATGCTCAGGTATTTGCTGATGATCTCTACGATAGAATAAGACTGGCCCATGCTGCAGACAGTACAATCAGATATGTAAATAAGAAAATTACAGGTAAGAGAACAATTCTTCTTAAAGATGCAGTTTTTATTTATCTAAAAAAACCTGTAAAGAAAAAAAGAAGCGAAGGAAGAATTCAGGACATCATAAGCCGCTGGAATGACTTTCTTTTATATCTTCATAAAACTGCACCGGGTGTAAAGGATATGGGACAGCTGAAAACAAATCATGCTGAGGATTATATATCAATGCTGCAGACTACCGGCAGGTTTACTGATCAGAATGATACTATGCTGGCTGTCGGGACCACTAATAAATTTATCAAGGATTTTAGAAGCGTATTCAACCGCCTGAGAAATGATGCCGGACTGACACTAAATCCCTTTGATGAAGAATATACACCGGTACAGACTGCGGATGTAGTACTCAGAGATGCCTTTGAAATTGAGGAATTGCGGCTTATCGGTGAAAATGCCAATATGTTTGTATATCATATCTTCATGCTCGGGATGAATACGGGGTTTCGTGAAGGAGATATATGTACTTTAAGATGGAGTGAAATTGACTTTAAATCTAACCGGATTGATAGGATAATGCTGAAGACAAAAAAGGAAGTTCACCCGCCTATTTTGTCTCATCTGCTAACTTATCTTGAGAGGATTTTTCCAGTTACCGGTGGCGGAGAATATGTCAGCCCTGTTCATGCGGAAATTTATCAATCACATCCAACCACAATATCTGCAAGAGTAAGAGTTGAGCTGATGCGGATGGGAATACACACACAGATAAAAGCACCCGGAAGATCCAGGATGCAGAGTGTTAAAAATGTGCATTCACTCAGACATGCCTTCTGCTATTATGCTATGGTCGAAGGAGTAGAACTTCCGATTGTTCAGAGCATAGTCGGTCACGTTGATGAAAGAATGACTCTTATGTATGCTGATCATGCTTCAGAGAAACTGATTCAGGAAAGAGTTAAAAATATTCCGGACTACCTCAACCCTAATGATGTAAGAATGATTGAAGATGAGGATTATACTCAGGACAGCTGCTATGATAGGAAAGTTGGGAATTACGGATAGAAGGTAATTGAATGCATTTAAATAGAGGGAGGTAAATGGATATTTATAAACAAATCGTAGTAAATCGCTACAGAAATTAATTAATTTTATCAAACTTTAGCCTCAAAAATGTATAATTAATTAGTTTTTATTACTTCCCATTTATTTGGTTAGAAATGTCTCTAATTTCTGGAAGTGATTTTAAAGGTATTTTGTGGCTAAAAATATGAAATCCTGTGGTTGTTTGCTACGGAATGTTTAGTTTTACCCAGTATTTTATGCTGAGTTTCAACTTTATGCTTGTAAACAGTGTTAAAAAACTTATATATTAAATAAATTGGTAAAAAATTAAAATTAAAATCAAATTTACGGGTTGTTTGAATGAAGGATTCAAGTGTTACTATAGCTGAAACATCACATAAGATTAACAACATGAACCATGCCATTATGCTTAATGCACCGATTATTAAATCTGCTTGGAATGATGTTATTTCTATGTTAAAAGAATATTCCGAAGAGCTTGAAGATTTTACTGTTGCCGGAATGTCTTTCGAGCAGGCTTGCTCGATTATTCCAGAGCTCATATCAGGAATAGAAAACTGTTCATTAAACATAAAAAATGCTGTCGGAGATTTGAAAAAATCAATCTCAGATTAATAATCAAATGAAGTAATAAATAATGGCAGAAAATCTAAAACTTTATCCATCTAAACCTATTCTAATCGTTGATGATGATTCGGAATTATTAAAAACTTTTAATGCAACTTTATCTTCAGCAGGATTTAACAATACTCTCTTATGTAACGACTCAAGAAAAATTTTTAAAATACTTGAGAAAAATGAAATCTCCCTTATTATACTTGACCTTATCATGCCTCATTTAAGAGGTGATGAGCTACTCGAACAGATAATGCCGATTTACCCGCAAGTTCCTGTTATTATAGTGAGTGGTGTCAATGATGTTTCTTCTGCCGTGAGATGTCTTAACAAAGGCGCTTATAACTATATGGTTAAACCTGTTGAAAGAGGTGCTTTTCTGCAGGCCATTAATAACGCCCTTGACAGTTCTGAAATTCGTAACGAAAACATTCGCCTTAAAAAACAGTTTTTTAGTGATACTTCTATAGAGAACAAGGCTTTTTCTCCTATTATAACAAATAATAATAAAATGAAGTATATTTTTCGTTACTGCGAGGTTGTTGCACACAGTTCCCAGCCGATTCTTATAACAGGCGAAACAGGAACAGGTAAAGAGCTGTTTGCACAAGCTATTTATAAACTTGCAGAATGTAAGGGGGAATTTGTTCCTGTTAATGCTGCAGGACTCGATGATAATTTATTTTCCGACACACTTTTCGGACACAAAAAAGGTGCATTTACCGGAGCATCTAAAACACGCAGAGGATTAGTAGCCAAAGCTCAAAACGGAGTACTGTTTCTCGATGAAATAGGAGACTTAAGCATCCCCTCGCAGGTTAAATTGCTTCGTCTACTGCAGGAACGTGAATATTCACCATTAGGTACTGATTTAACCAGCCGATCAAATGCAAAGATAATTCTCGGGACTCATCGAGACCTGCAGGAACAAATCAAAAAAGAAAAATTTCGCAAGGATCTATATTACCGATTATCTATGCATCAATTTCATCTCCCCCCTCTTAGAGAGCGCCTTGACGATATGCCACTGCTCCTTAATGAATTCCTTAAACATGCATCAAAAGATTTAGGGAAAAAAACTCCTGTGTATCATCCTGAACTAATAAATTTATTATCTACTTATTCTTTCCCTGGAAATATTAGAGAACTTCAGAGTATGGTGTTTGAAGCTGTTAGCAGACACAAATCCCGCATGTTATCTTCATCTGCTTTTGAAAAATATATCGGAAATACACAACCTGAAAACAAACCACAGGATTTAACAGACCATAACAACTGGGCATCAAAACTACAAATACTTCCTTCACTAAAAGATGTCACGGATATTATTGTAGATGAAGCATTAAAACGATCAAATGGAAATCAACGTATTGCATCAAATCTGCTGGGTATTACTCCGCAGGCATTAAGTAAAAGACTTAAAAACAGAAAGACATAGGAACTCGATACTCGACCACATAACTTGGGGAAAATATGAATCAGAAGAGAATTTTAGTTGTAGATGACAGCCTTACACAGGCATTGGTATTTAAGGCTTTTCTAGATGATGCCGGATATTATGTCGATATTACAAATGACGGTGTAGAAGCCATTGATTATCTTAACAGTGAAAAATTCATGCCTGATCTTATACTGACCGATATAATTATGCCTAACATGGACGGTTTTGAGCTGTGTCTTAAAGTCAAAGAGTCTTATAAAAATATACCTGTCATAATTCTTACAGTCCACAATGATGAAAAAAACCTACTTAGAGCTTTTGACGTGGGTGCTGTGGATTTTCTGGGAAAACCTTTTACGAAAACAGCGCTGCTAGTCAGAGTTAAAAACGTCCTGAAAACACAAAGTGCAATTACGAAACAGGTAATAACTAATTGTAAATTAGAAGAAAGCGAGAATCAATATGCAACTCTTATCAGAACAATTACCGGTATAATATACAGAGTAGATGCTAATGGGAAATTTACTTTTCTGAGCGAATCTATAAATCAGTTAGGTTATGATATCGATAAATTGATAGGAAAGCATTTTCAGGAAATTATTCATCCGGATGATTATGAAAAAATTGATCGTTGTATTGCCCTCCCTAAATATCAGAACAATAAAAATTCAGGTTCGCTAAAATTATTTAATGAAAGAAGGACAGGAAAAAGAGCTACAAGTGATCTTGAGTTAAGGCTAACTGTAAAAAATCAAGGAAAGAAACAAAAAGAATACCGATACTTTCAAATTGATTTTTCCGTAGGACAATGGGATAAGCCTGTTAATGATGAAAATAAAAAATTTCTTGGAAGTATTGGGTTTGCCAGAGATATCACCGAACAGATCCAGATGAAAAAGAAGGTAATGGATAGCGAGGATAGATATTCTTCCATCGTATCGAGCATTCCCGGTATTACTTACAGATGTGCGTTGAATAAAGATTGGACTATGCTTTTTATAAGCGATTATGTTGAAAAGATAACGGGATATTCTGCGAATGACTTTATTAATAATGAAGTACGCACTTTCGAAAGCATTATTCATAGGGAAGATACCGAATATGTTGAGAGAATCGTTAATGAAGCAATCAGTTCTGAAAAATCATGGAGTATTATATACAGAATTTACCACAAAGATGGGAGTATACGCTGGATATCCGAAAATGGGAGAGGTGTTTTCGATTCAAACAAGAAAATAAAATACCTTGAAGGTGTGGCTGTAGACGTAACTGAAAGCAAAAAGTCTGAAGAACAAATAATGAATTTAGCCAAATTCCCAGAAGAAAATTCAAATCCGGTTTACAGAATTTCCAAAGACGGTGTTCTGTTATATGCTAATTTAGCCAGTAGAAAACTGATTAAGGAATTCTGGACAAAGGTAGATAATAAGATACCTGAAAAATGGATCAAAATGATCAAAGACGTTTTTGATTCAGGGAAAAAACAAACAATAGAAATTAAACATAACGGGAAATTCTTTGTATTTGAACAGATTCCCGTGATTGAAAGCGGATATGTCAATGTGTATGCGACTGACATTACCGAACGCAAAAAAATAGATATCGCATTCAAAAAAATATTTTACAATGGCAAAGATGCATTGTTATTAATTTTCGGTAATAATTTTATAGATTGCAATAATGCTACAGTTAAACTTTTAAATGTAGAATCCAAACAGGATGTTTTGATAACTCACCCATCTCAGTTATCACCTGAAAAACAACCGGATGGTAGATATTCTTTTGAAAAAGCTAATGAAATGATGGATATTGCGTATAAAAAAGGATTTCATAGATTTGAATGGATGCATAAAAAGTTTACCGGTGAAGTATTTCCTGTTGAGGTTTCATTAACGACTATCGAATATGATAATAAACTTATGCTTCATACTTTGTGGAAAGATCTTACGGAAGAGAAGAAAAAAGAAGAACAGTTAAAGAAAAGTAGAAAACTTGAAAGAATGTTCCTTGATTCCCTGCCTCACCCGGCAATGATTATTAATCAAAAAAGGGAAATTATCGCTGCAAATAAAGTGGCACTGGAAGCTGGCGCAAAATTACAAAACTACTGTTGGAAAGAATTCGGGAAAACAGATTATATAAGCAGAGAAGATAAGCTTAGATGTGAAAAAGGAGATATAGACGGGATAAAATGTTCATTTTGTCTTGCTGATGAGGCTCTTAAAGAGCATACAATAACTAACAATCCTGAAATTAGCGCCTTTAGAAAAATTTGGGATATATATTGGAAGTATATTGGCGAAGATGACAATGGAGACAGTCTATTTTTACATTATGCCATCGATATTACTGAGCGCAAAAAGAAGGAAAGGGAACTGACAAAAATAAGATATGACCTTGCTGAACGTGTCAAAGAGCTCAATTGTCTATACAAAATTTCAGAACTCGTAGAAAAGCCAGATATTACATTACCGGAGATTTATCAGGGAACAGTTGATCAGATTCCTCTGTCCTGGCAGTATCAGGAAATAACCTGTGCAAGGATGATGATTGATGATGAAGAATATAAGACCGCTAATTTTTCCGAATCGCTGTGGAAACAGGAAGCCTATATTATTGTCAATGATAAGAAAATAGGAGTACTTCAGGTTTACTATGTTGAAGAAAAACCGGATATTTTAAAAGGATATTTTCTTAAAGAAGAAAGAGTTTTGCTGAATATCATAGTTGAACGTCTTGGAAGAATTAGTGAGCGTGTGAAAATGGGAAAGAAGCTTCAACAGAGCGAAAACCGTTTTAAAGATATTTCTTTTTCTACTGGAGGCTGGCTCTGGGAAGTAGATGAGAAAGGTGTGTACACATATTGCTCGGAAAACGTTCTTCAGCTTCTTGGCTATCACTACAATGAGATGAAAGGGAAAACACCGTTTGATTTTATGTCTCCAAGTGAAGCAGAAAAAATTGGTTCTTTATTTGCTGAGATTGCTAAACATAAAAAACCTATTGTTGATTTAGTAAATTGGAATATTACCAAGAACGGTAAGGAAATATGCTTTCTTACCAACGGAATTCCGATTATTGATAATAAAGGAAGGTTAATTGGTTATAGAGGGGTTGATAAAGATATTACTGAGCGAATAAAGAAGGAAGAGGCATTGCGGAAGAGTGATGAGAGATATAGCAATGTTGTTCAAAACATGCATGATGCGCTTGTCATTGATGATGTCCAAGGTAATGTGATCTTTGCTAATGATAGATTTTTTAAACTGTTCGGCTTTAACCGCAAAGAATTTTGCTCACTCAAGTTGGATGATTACATTGCACCGGAATACCTTTCATTGTTGCGCGAGCGACATTGTGCTCGCATTCGGGGTGAGAAAGTGCCGGCGCAGTTTGAATATGAGGGGTTGCATCGCGACAGAACGCGTTTGTGGTTGGAAGTGAATGTCGGCGTACTCACTGATCTGCAAGGTAGGGTGACGAACACCATATCTGTCATTCGTAGCATTACCGAACGGAAAAAGTTGGAACTGGCACAGAAAGAGTCATTAAATTATGTAGAGAATATTTTTAAGTCCGTAGTGGATATTTTAATTGTTGTTGATCCTGACGGCACAATAAAAACTGTTAATCAGGCAACAACTGATATTTTAGGCTATGAAGAAGATGAGCTGATAGGCATACCAATTGTTGCTATCCTTGAAGGAGAAGGAGAAGGAGAAGGAGAAGGAGAAGGAGAAGGAGAAGGATTCTTTAGTCGTCACGGGTTGAAGAACCTAATTAGTAATAGTTCAATCACTAATTATGATACTACTTATATAACAAAATCCGGGGAAAAAGTCCCGGTCAGTTTATCCGGCTCGGTTATGAGAGATAAAGAAGCTAAATTAACCGGTATTGTTATATTTGCCAGAGATATGAGTGAATTTAAAATGATGGAAAAAATTATTAACGACAGAGAAATAACATTAAGAAATATGTATGATTCTAAGTTAATGGGTTTTCTGCTGTGGGATGCTGATGGTGAGATTATTGACAGTAATGATACTTTCCTGAAGATGCTTGGATACAGCAGAGAAGAATTTTTTTCAAAGAATATCTTCTGGCAGGATATAATACCGGAACAATATGCGGAACGTGACAGTTTAATTTTATCGGAACTTGCAGCAGATAAACCTGTTTCTCCTTTTGAAGAAGAGTACATTTGCAAAAACGGAATCCGGCTTCCGGTACTGGTTGGCGCTACAGTTCTACCGGATCCCGGTATCGGAGGAGCAGCCTTTGTTTTAGATATGACTGAACGCAGAAAATTGGAAACGCAACTCCGTCAGGCAGAAAAAATGGAAGCGATAGGACAATTATCAGGCGGAATCGCTCATGATTTTAATAACATTCTTGCTGTTGTTCTTGCAAATGCCGAGGCATCTCTGAAAAATATTTCAAATGAGAATCAAATCAGAGACAGTTTGAAAGAAATCGTATCAGCAAGTCATCATGCTAAGAACGTTGTAAAACAGCTCTTGTTTTTCGCTCGTAAAACAGAAGTGAAAAAGATGCCGGTAAAAATTAATGTGCTGGTTAGAAATACATTAAAACTTGTAAGGGCTACATTACCGTCAACTATTATCGTACACACATATATTTCGAAAAAAACAGGAGCAGTTTATGCTGACCCCACACAAATTAATCAGGTACTTCTTAATTTGTGTACAAACGCTGCCCACGCAATGGAAGAAAACGGAGGCACTATTAGAATAAATCTTTCTGATATTGTAATTGATGAAATATCAGCTCTTAAGTACGATAATTTAAAACCTGGACGATATGTGCAGTTATCTGTTTCCGATACAGGACATGGAATTAAGCCAGAGCATAGTAAACAGTTATTCGAGCCTTATTTTACAACTAAGCCTATTGACAAAGGCACTGGATTGGGGTTGGCGGTAACACATGGAATTGTCAAAGATTTAGGTGGGGGTATTTTGGTTGAAAGCGGACTGGAGAAAGGCACTACCTTTACAATATTGCTTCCTCATACAGAGAAAAAATCCGTTTTTAAAGAACAAAAGGTGATTACAAAAGAACCTCTGCAAAGAGACAGTGTTAGTATTCTTTTGATAGACGATGAAGAATCAGTCTTGAGAAGTATGCAACTTATTCTCCAAATGAATGGATATAAGGTTATTGGAGAAACTAATCCTCTGAAGGCTCTTAAACTGCTGAGCACAGACTCAAATCAGATTGATCTAATCATAACTGATATGACAATGCCCGGTATATGCGGAGATGAGTTGACAATTAAGGCATTACAAATCCGACACGATATTCCAATAATTTTGTGTACTGGTTTTAATGATAGAATAGATGAAAAAAGAGCAAAAGAAATTGGTATCCGAAAATATCTCGAAAAACCTTTCTGTGAAGAAGAAATAATTCAGGCAATAAACGATGTACTGAATTAATGCTTGACCTGTACAGCGAAGCTCGTGTCGTGTCATATTTGAAATTATGTCTGAATCGACACTAGTATAATACTGTGCACAATACATAATTTATACAGCCATACTTAAAACTGTACGGACACAGTTCGGTGCAGTTATTGAAAGACTCTGCTTTCCTTCGGAGTGCTGTGATTCGTTTCACAGCTTTTAATTTGAGGCGATTAGATTCGCCGGTGCTTGTTAATTAGAGCTTCAATCGCATCAGTATCCCATTCTTCCTTGGTCAATAACTGGCGTGCCTTTTAAACCATCTTCTCCAATCTCCTGACTTAAACTCTATCAATATTAGTTGATATATCGCTAAATATTGATAAACCTGAAATATCTATTTTACAGAATTAATTCAAAACAGCACAACTGCATGATAATCGAACAGTTATTGATATTATGGTTCATTTTGAAGAAAAAAAATAGAATTTTGAACTTGTTTTATGGACTAATTATAAAGATCATCTCAAATAATATCAATATTAGTTGATAGAGTTCATGTGATAATAATAGTTTAGGATTAAGCGTTCAAAACATTGTTGTGATAGATGTTACACTTATTTATTTTTTATTGGCATGATTACTGCTCATAAAATCTTGTATTTCAAATAGATTTAACTCATTAATTCGGTTAAGTAAATTCTGAAAGTTCAGAGTTGCCTTATTACTATAAGAGAAGAATCAAACAAAGGTAAGGAGTCCATCATGGCCGTAGAAAAAACTATTGGTAGTTCAAGTCTCGTAGAAGTTATCGACAGAATACTTGATAAAGGTATCGTAGTTGACGCATGGGTACGTGTATCATTGGTAGGAATTGAATTACTTGCCGTTGAAGCTCGTGTTGTTGTTGCTTCAGTTGAAACTTATCTAAAATATGCAGAAGCTATTGGCCTTACAGCTACAGCAGCATAATTATTTAAGTTA
>Ga0307987_1000903_pt1 | contig 16930 bp, 12 predicted proteins | sample EllFjometagen181_FD_203157 | JGI IMG/M metagenome (GOLD analysis project Ga0307987, IMG submission 203157) | Marine microbial communities from Ellis Fjord, Antarctic Ocean - #181 | ecosystem: Environmental > Aquatic > Marine > Unclassified | place: Southern Ocean | collected 2014-10-08
CCGGTTCATTAACCGCGCCACGGTCTCATCCACAGCTCTTCCTTCAAACAGGACCGCATACACCTCATTGCAGATGGGAAGGTCCACCCCCAGTTTTTTAGACAAATTGTATACGGACCGGGTGGTTTTTACCCCTTCTGCCACCATTCTCATTTCAGAGATGATATCATCCAGTTTTTTCCCTTGTCCAATCTGCTTGCCAACGGTATAGTTCCGGCTCAAATCACCAGTACAGGTCAGCAAAAGATCCCCCACACCGGCAAGGCCCGACAAGGTTAACGGATCTGCCCCCATTTTACTGCCCAAACGATTCATCTCTGTCAATCCACGGGTGATCAATGCAGCCCTGGGGTTCAGCCCCATATTCATGCCGTCGCAAATACCTGCGGCAATGGCCACTACATTTTTCACGGCCCCTCCGATCTGGGTTCCCACAGGGTCATCATTGACATAGACCCTAAAGGTGGGACAGGAAAATACTGCCTGGACATATTCGGCCACCCCACGATTTTTGGAAGCCGCCGCCACAACCGTTGGAACCTTTGCAGCAACTTCCTTGGCAAAACTAGGCCCGGACAGAACCGCAAAATTTTCCTTTGGGATAAAATCGATGTTTTCGGACAGAATATCTGTCATGGTCTGGTGACTTACATTTTCAATGCCTTTGGAGGCCGTTACAACAATGGTATCCGGGCTGATAAATGATTTCATTTCCAACGAGACATTTCGCATGCAATGGGAGGGGACCACCACCAGGACCAATTCCTTGTTTTTCACAACGGTTTCAAGGTCATTGGAAGGGACAAGATTGTCCGGCAATTCAAACCCGGGAAGGAATATTTTATTTTCCCGTTCTTGTTCAATCTGCTCTTTCACCTCGGGCTCAAACGCCCAGAGATCAAGGGAGAACCCCTTATCAGCCAGCAGTTTTGCAAGGGCGGTTCCCCAGCTGCCTGCTCCCACAACCCCAATCCGTGTTTTGGCAATATCTATATCCATTATACCCTTCCTGACCTGATAAGGTCTTAATATCTTTAAAAAATCATACCTGGTTTATACCGCCAGGGCTGCGTTGTTTATACATTAAATTCTAATTTGCTTCAATCTTATTCTTAATTACCGGCAGCCATCCCCACCCCGTGGGAAACCTGGGGTCTTAAGGATCATATCACTTTGGCAGCGCCGGGTTTCACCCACCCGATGCGGCCCTTGGCCAGTCTGATTTTTAAATACCCGTTTTTATGGGCCTTTACCTGGACCCGGGTGCCGGCATGGAGTTCAAACAGCTTGGTTGATGTTTCCATTATCCCTGACCGCACAGCGGCTGTGTTCTGGACAATCACGGCCATATTTTTGGCCCGGCCCCTGTAATCTTCCATCCCTGACACCAGGGACAACACAACCAGCAACGTGATGAGCCACCAACCCATTCCGCCAAAAATGGCTTTTTGCCGAAACCGTTGTACCCCGGCCCAGAGGAAAAAAAGCCAAGAAGAAACAATGGCGCCTGTCTGGAGCCATTGTAAAGGCACCAGTCCCTGCCAGAAAAAAAGGATATCCGTCAAGGTCACAGGGGAATCTATCTTATCTTTGACAAGGGTATTGGCATAGGCCAGGTTAAACAGCAGGTCCGGGTCCTCAGGGGCGAGACGCTTTGCACGTTCATACCATAGGATGGCACTTCCCAGATCATCGGCTTTCAAGTAAGCATTCCCGATATTATAAAACAGATCCGGATTTACCACCCCAGCGGCAATGGTTTCAAAACTTGCTGCCGCATCTTTAAATTCACCGGCCTTGTATTGTTTTATCCCGTTAATAAAAGGCCCAGTAAGATCAGGCAGAGCAGGCAGATCCGCCGGGTCCATCTGACCGGCAAAATGCAGCGCACCAATAGCTCCCGCCGACTCCTTGGCATGACCCGGGGGAGGATTGTAAAGGGAAAACCCCAGGCAACAAAGGATGATACTAAGCAGCTTGATAATCTGCTTGACCCGCCCCAGGGAAAGGGGCTCTTTTGAATTGTCTTGTGTCCCCCCCCCAAATCGGGTGGCATCCAGTTTTTCAAGAAGGGTCACCACCTCATCAATAATCCCGGCCCTTGTCCCTGTTTGCGTCAAGATTTGTCTTGCCTCGTCACAGGTCAGGCTTTCCCCTTGTTTGTTGCCCTTTGCCAATATGGCAGCAACAAGCCCTGTCTGGGCATGATTTAAAAAAGGTTTGCCCGAAACCGCTAGTTTTTGGGCTGTTTTCAATGCGTGCCTGGCCCTTTGGCTCATCAGGGTTCCATTGGACTTTTCCCGGGTTTTAAACCCGAGCACAACGCAAAGGCATCCATAGAGAACTCCCGGCACAAACACCAGCAGAAGGAAGAAAGGAAACCCCAACTGATAGGTACTGGACAGGATGGAGATACTCTCTTTGATATCCAGTATATCCTTGTTGACCATCACCACTTCCTGTTTTTGTCCGACGGAATCTGTGTTATTGCCCCCGGGTCCGGCACTCCCCCCCAGGGCTTCTCCTGGTCTGGAATCTGTTGCCGCAGTAGATGCCGCCCCCATAACTAGAACAATTTCACGGGTTTTAATCGTCTTATATTCCCCTTTGGTCACATCAAAATAAGTCAGGAAAAAAGAAGGGATCACCAAGGTCCCTGCCTGCAGAGGCACCAAGGCATGCTTGAATATTTTTTTACCTGAAAACCCATTTTTTGTGGCAGCCATCTCTTCTGTGGGGGTGTCGTCATACACCTTGACCAGACCTCGATCCAGGTTCAACGGCGGAGGCCCGGCATCCATGATATTCCCCTTCCCCCGAATGGTAAGGGTCAAGGTGGCAGATTCCCCGGCTAAAAGAGTGGGTTTATCAATGGCTGCTCCCATGGTAAATCGCCCCACAAGACCTGAAAAGGGTTCCTTTCCTGTGTAGGCAGGAAGCGGTCTCACTTCAAGCGCAACCCCATTGGAAGCAACCTGGATAGAGCGTGTACGGGCAGATGAAAAAAAAGAATTATTAAAAAAGGAATTCATGGGATCGTTGCCGGAACGCTGTATCACATCTGCCATGATCACTGCCGGGTCAATCTTAAAACTGCCCGGTTTTTCCGCCTGGAGAATATAAAATATCTCGGTTACCTGATAGGGGATGCCATTGACGGCCTGGGTATAATTTTTGCGCTGTTCAATTTCCTGGGCCGCAAAGGAATCAAAGTCAGGTGTTTTAAGGGAAGCCCTGGCAAACCGGAGAGCGGTATAAAGTTTAATGGTATAAACGGTCTGCTGACCCACCACCAGATCGGAAGCGCCCGCACGGGCTTCGACAAATATTTGTCTGGGTTGATTTTCCGACACAGGTGTTTTTGACACCAGGATCTGGATTTCCTTGGTGACAATGGTCTCATTTTTTTGGGTAACCATTAGGGGCGGAATCTTGAGCACCCCTGTTTTTTTGGGTACCAGCAGGTATCGATAGATCACCTGGTGCTGCCATTGTCCATTGGTATAACTGCGACTGGTGGAGGTACCCGATGAAACAATCTTAAAATCTTGAATGGGAGACAGATCCACCACGGCTTGTCCCCCCGCCACGAAAACCTGGAGGGAGACCCGATCTTCCGGGGATATCCGTGTTTTGTCCACCTGAGCCATGGCCGTAAAGCAATTTCCGGATGCTGGCAGCAGCAATGCCATGGCCAAAAGGATCATGACAAACAAAGATATTCTCACTTGAATCAAATTTTCTTTCATGCCGTTACCAGTCTCGTTCAATGGTTCGTTTTTGGATCACGGGCATCATCCCCATGCCGGGTTTGTCCTCCAGCCGATTCAGCCGATTTTCCAAAAGTGCGGATTCAGCCTGCCCTTTTTTCTCACCCTGGCCCTTCTCTTCCTGGCCTTTGTCCTTTACATTATCAGCTGAGGCCCCTTGGGTATCAGCCCTATTCGAATCAGGGGTTTTCTCATCCTTTGGAGAAGATCCCTGATCCGTTTGATTCTCCTGATCCGGATTTTTCTTTCCCGGGTCCTGATTCTCATCTGAGGGCGGCTCTTTCTGATCGGGACTTTTCTGACCCGCTTTGTTCTTCTGACCATCCTGATCCTTTTGCCCATCCTGATCCTTTTGCCCATCCTGATCCTTTTGCCCATCCTGATCCTTTTGCCCATCCTGATCCTTTTGCCCATCCTGATCCTTTTGGGACTCGTTCTTCTTTTTCTCCTGCTCTTTTTTTTCCGCTTGCTTTTGTTTAACAAACTCAAGATTTTCCCGGGTTTGCTTGTCATCAGGAAAGGAGGCCAAAACGGCCTCATAATCCTTGATGGCCTGGGGAAATTTGCCCAACCGGTATCGAGTGTTGGCAAGGTTGTACGTGGCTTTGTGGCGCAGATCCGGATCAGGGGAATTCGCGGCCTGGGCAAAGTTTCGTTCAGCCTGGTCATATTCTTCGTTCATATAGGCAGCCGCCCCAATGTTATAATAGAGTCTCAGGTCATCGGGGCTTTCAAGCTGGGCATCAATAAAATGGGTTTTGGCCTGGTCAAAGGAACTATCCTCATAGGCGGCAAGCCCCTCTTTTACATGGGAAGAAAAAATCTTGGCCGAGGCAGGCCGGATTTGACTGCCTGTGCCCAGAGCCAGAACCAATAGTACCAGCCCAACCCGGGCAACTTTTTTTCTCAAAGGCAACATCATTTCCAGGAGCAAGAACAGGACAGCGGGGAATAAAAACCATTGGAACCGCTGTTCCCACACCTTTTTTTTGCCCTGGATCAATGTTTTACGTTCCATGGTGTTTAAAATATCATGGGTATAAATAAGATCCAGGTCCATATTGCCTGCCACGGACCTGACATACCGGCCGCTGGTGAGGCCGGCAATCTTTTCAAGACCTTTGTCATCCACCCGGGACAAAATAATATTGCCATCATCATCCTTTTTAAATCCCCCGGAGGAATCGGGTATAGGCGCTCCGGCAGGGTCCCCTACCCCAATGGTAAAAATCTTTATTCCCTCTGTTGCCATCTTTTTGGCAATTTCTTCCACTTCTTGAGCAGTGTTTTCCCCCATCGTATTTTCACCGTCGGTAATCAAAACAATGGCTTTATCCGTATCGGATCCTTTTTCAAACCCTGAATAGCAGGTTTCTATGGCGGCGGTCAAATTGGTACCGCCCACCGGCAGATAATCCGGGGTCAATACCCGCAAAAAAATATTAAAGGTGTCATGGTCCAGGGTCAGGGGGCATTGGAGGATGGCTTGGCCGGCAAAGGCCACAAGCCCTGCCCTGTCCGATTTCATCAATCGGATCAGATCGATGATCTCTCTTTTGGCCCGCTCTAGGCGGTTGGGCTTGATGTCTTGTGCCAGCATGCTCTTTGAGCAATCAAGGGCGATCATGATGTCCACCCCTCGCTGGTGGGTCTTTTCCCATCTGAAGCCTGCCTGGGGACCTGCCAGGGCAAAAACAGCCAGGATCAGTGCCACCAGAATCAGGATGGACTTTATCCATCTGATTTTAGGTCCAAACCCGGGCAGGATGTAAGGGTATACCGCAGGATCTGCAAACAGACCCAGTATAATTTTACGCTGCCTGATTCCATACCCCATGAGACCTGCAACGGGAAAGATTGCCCAAAGCAGATATAATATATCGGGATCCATGAATTTCATTCTATTTGTATCCGATTTTCATATAATTGTACCCTAGGGAATCCTTAAAAACCTGGTATGGCTCAGTGCCAGATATGCCAAAAACATCATAAGTCCTGCCACCAGAAGGGTTGAATATAATTCTTTGTACTCCACCCATTTTTCAACCTCTACCTTTGTTCGTTCAAGTCCATCGATCATCTTATAAATTTTTTCAAGGGACGCAAGATCTTTGGCCTGAAAAAAGCTGCCCGAGGTTTTTTCGGCAATGGTTTTCAAAGCATCCCAGTCCATATCCACCCGCTGATAAACATATCGCTGTCCAAAAACACCATCCACAAGAAAGGGAACCTCTCCTGTGGTCCCCACCCCAATGGTATGGATTTTCACTTTCCGTTGGGCGGCAATTTCAACGGCATCCTGCCAGGAAAGCTGACCTGCGTTACTTTTACCGTCGGTGAGTAGGATAATGACATTGGAGGCACTCTTTACATCTTCAAGCCGTTTTAAGGAGATACCAATGGCATCCCCGATAGCAGTTCTGGGCCCGGCCGCACCTATTTTTAAGCGATCCAGCATAAAGGCAATGGTATTATAATCCCGGGTCAGGGGCAGCTGGGTAAAGGCATTGGACCCAAACACCACCATGCCGATACGATCCCCCTGGCGCTCCATGATAAAATCAGCCACCACCCCTTTCACCGCTTCCAATCGGGTAATAATCTGGTTGTCACGCTTAAAATCAAGGGCTCGCATGGATCCGGACAAATCCAGGGCCAGAATGATATTCACCCCTTCGGTCATAACATTGATTTTCTCATCCCCGGACTGGGGACGTGCCAGGGCCAGGATCATGAAGCTTACCGCCAGCACCTTTAACAAGGGGATAAACGAAGAAAACCTTGCCCCAAGGCTGACCGGAACCGCTGAAAGAGATTCCAGACTGGAAACATGGATGGTATTTGTCTTTTCCTTTTTCAGGGTGTAGATCAAAAATCCCCAGGCGGGAATCAGCAGCAAAAGAAACCAGGGAGCGGCAAACCGGAACATCAGGAGCCCTCCTCTTCCAGCCGTTTGGACAGAACTGGTTTGGATAAAACTGGTTTGGATAAAACTGGTTTGGATAAAACTGGTTTGGATAAAACCCGTTTGGATTCAAGATCCTCTTCCATCCCGGTGATCAATTGCCGGACAGAGGCCAGGTCCTTTTTCACCTGGTCAGCCTCCGGCACCACCGGCCCATACCGAAAAGGGTCGGAAACCGTTAAAAATTGGGAAACCGCCTGGGTGAGCGACTTGTCCATCCGGGTAACCCGGATCTGCTTCACCAGTTCTTGGGTGGTCATTTCAAGGGCATTCATGGCGTAGGAACTGCCGATATATCGCTTGATAAGACCGCCCAGATCAAAATAAAAGGCCTTGGGATTAATCACAGTTTGGCAAAGACGATCCAATTCCCTCAGTGCAAGGGTATAGGGAGGGATAACTGGGATCTGGGCCAGTCCAGTCTTGCCGGATCTGGCTTTCCAGAACCACCAAATCAAAAAAATCACCAGGATCAGCAGAACCAGGCTCCCTGCAATGAGCAGGGTCATTTTGACAAGACCCGGGTCCAGGCCGACCATGACCGGGGCTTTTATGGGATTGATATCCTGCATTTATCGGAACCGCCTCTCCCGGAGCCGAAAGTATTGGGTCAGGGTGTCGGATATGGAATCACTGGTTTTCAAATCGATTAAATCTGTCTTTGCCTTTGAAAATATCGCCTGGGTCTCCTGGTGGACCCTGCGTTTTGCCCGTAAAAAACCATCCCTTGTTCGAGGGTTTGAAGCGTCAAAAAGAAGCGTCTTCCCAGTTTCGAAATCGGAAAACCGTACAATTCCTTTCAAGGGAAGGTGATAGGCCCCCTCATCATAAATCCTAATACCAATGGGCTCATGCTTTTGCCGGGTAATTTTCAATTGTTTTTCATATCCTTTTCCTAAGAAATCAGACAGGATAAAGACAAAGGCGCGTTTTTTGGATATCCGGGAATAAAACTCCAGGGCAGAACCGATATCAGTTCCCTTCCCTTCGGGAACAAAGGTGAATATCTCCTTGACCACCCGCCAGACATGGGCAGACCCTTTTTTAGGCGGAATATATTTTTCCACCCGGTCCGAAAAAAAGATCACTCCCACCTTGTCATTATTTTTAATGGCATTAAAGGCCAGCACTGAAGCCACTTCAGCCACTGTTTCCAGCTTCTGCCCTGAAAAGGTACCAAATTTTAAAGAAGAGCTCATATCAACCAGCAGCATGAGAATGGATTCACGCTCTTCCCGGTAGCGTTTGATAAAGGGCTTACCCAGCCTTGCAGACACTTTCCAGTCGATGGACTTGACCTCATCCCCCGGGCAATACTCCCGAACCTCCTCAAACTCGATGCCAGATCCTCTAAAAACAGACCGATACTGACCGGCCATGAGATTGTTCACGGTCCTTCGGGATTTAATATGGACCCGTTTGATTTTCTTTATGATATCTGCCGGAATCATTTAGAATCAAGGCACCTCAACCGAATCAAAAAGGGTGGTGATAATCTGATCGCAGGAGATATCCTCGGCCTCGGCCTCAAAGGAGAGCAAAATTCTGTGGCGGAGAACATCCGGCCCCACCCCCTTGATGTCCTGGGGCGTAACATAAGCCCGGCCCGCTAAAAAGGCATTAACCCTTGCCGCTTTGGCCAAAAAGATACTGGCCCTGGGAGAGGCCCCGTATTCAATGTATTGGCCCATATCCATGCCATATTCCTCTGGATTTCGGGTGGCAAAAACCAGGTCCACGATATATTCTTTCAGCTTTTCATCCACATATATTTGATCCATGAGCCCTGACATGACGGCCAGTTGTTCACAATCGATCACCGGCTGGATTTTTTCTTGCTGCTGGAAACTATTCTTTTTCAGGATCTCAAGCTCCTGGGCCTTGTCCGGATAATCCACCAGCACCTTGAGCATAAACCTATCCACCTGGGCTTCGGGCAGGGGGTAGGTCCCTTCCTGTTCAATGGGATTCTGGGTGGCAAGCACCAGAAAGGGGGACGGCAGCAAATAGGTCGTGTCTCCTATGGTCACCTGGCGTTCCTCCATGGCTTCCAACAAAGCAGACTGAACCTTGGACGGGGCCCGGTTAATTTCATCGGCCAGGATAATATGATTAAACAAGGGGCCTTTCCGGGTAATAAAATCAGCTGTTTTGGGTCGGTAAATCTCGGTGCCCGTGAGATCGGCCGGCAGCAAATCCGGGGTAAACTGAATCCGTTTAAAATCTGCCTGGACCGCAGCGGCAAGGGCCTTTACAGCACTGGTTTTGGCAAGGCCCGGCACCCCTTCAATCAACACATGCCCCCCGGTCAAAAGCCCTGTTAAAAGGCTGTCCACCAACTTTTCCTGGCCCACAAGCTGTTTGGATATTTCATTCCTGATCCGGCTGATCAACAAATGGCTTTGCTCAATAGCTTCCTTTATTTCTTCCATATTTCCCCATACAATACGGTTAACTTACCCATAAAATTTTAGCACTAAATTTTAGCACTAAATTTTAGCACTAAATTTTAGCACTAAATTTTAGCACTGGATGCACAATAATTTTAAATATAATAATAAGATTTTTAAAAGTGTCAAGAAAGAGACAATGGCGGGAAATTTTTCACGATTCCCTAATTGCCCAGCAGTTGATTTGAATACAGGGAAGAGGTAATTTTGACAATCTTAAGAATATGATCCCGTGCAGAATCCCTGTCTTTTAACGGGTTATTTCGAAAGGTCATTAAAATACCGGCAAGGGAGGCCACAAATGAATGGGAATAAATCCGTGCCATCTCTATTGCCAGGCCGTGTCGTTCCAAAAGCCTTGTAAACAAATCAAAAAAGATTTTGGTGACAGAATCAAACCGCCCCATGACCGGATGGGTCAGGTTGTCCTTGAGCATCATGTAGGTCATCATCTGAAAGGTGGATTCATTTTCAATGAGATGTTTCACAAATGTGATGGCAAAAGCTTCAATGCCAACAGGCTCATCATTTTCAAGCATCTTCTCAAACGCTTTACTGGCAGAGAAAATATCCTGGATAAAGGCTTCGTTAAACAATTCTTCCTGGCTGGGAAAATACCGATATATGGTGGCAGGAGAGATACCGGCTTCATCGGCCACCTCCCTCATCCCCACCTCATAAAAGGGTTTTTTCGCAAATAATGCCAGGGCAGATTCGATCACAATTTGTTTTCTTGCCTCTTTTTCCTTTTCTTTGAGTTCTGCAAATCTTGATTCAGCCACAGATAATAACCCTTATTTTAGTTTTTACTTTTTTTTTGGATTGAGCGCTTGGATTGAGCGCTTGGATTAAGCAAATTGGTGAATTTGTTCTTTCACTTATCATTTGTTCATAACTCTTACAAGGTAAAAGCCAAGATTTCATGGCTAAGCCTGATATGACTGGGAAAGTATGGCTGAATAGGATAAAAACTTTTTACCTTTTTGGGAACGCTTAAGTGAACACGATTTTTTTGCAAAAGAATACATCTTGTCATACTCCTTTTCTTTAAAGGCTGACAACGCCTTATCCAGATATTCTTCAGCCTGGTTCTCAATTTTCAACAATATATCCAAATCAGATTTGCACCGGTGGCATCTCCCCCGGCCCAGGTATTTTGCATTGCATGCAGGACAATTTTCCATTTTTGTATTCTTTACTCTATATAAAAAAGAATGTCTTCAAGTTCTTGACTAAGTTCCATTGCTTTGGCAAACTCTTTTTGAGCGTTCAGTCCTTTTATATCTTCCATTAAATTGATGATTTCATCCTTATCCTCTTCAGGTGCAATGGAAAGTTTTTCCTGGGCAAGGGCCAATGTTTCCATTACAAATACAGGAGGTGCTTCTTTTTGAATTCCCTTGTCCCAGGTCTTATCACCTTGTCTTTCGTCATTGAAAAGCGTATTGATTTTGTGGATGGACTCACGCATCTGCGCTTCGCTGGTATTGGAAAAAACATTTTCCAGCACAGCATTAATTTTCTTTCCCGTATCTTTTTCCACGGCTTCAAGCTTTAGGATACCGTTTAAATCAAGATCATATCTCAGGGTGATAACACTTCCAGCAGGGGCTCTTGAAAGATCAAACCAATAGCTGTTGATGAAAATATTGTCCAGGGCATTTTTATTTTCCCCCTGAAACACTTTTAGCAATGCCTCTTCCTGATTGTCCAGCATCGTCTGAAACGCTTCGGTTCTTGATGCAGGTAATTTTGTATTTTTTTTGATCAAAGGGACAAAGCAGTCATCAATGAATTCACCATCAACCACTCCACATGCAGCAGTTCCGAAGGTATAAGGCGTGATGTCAATGAGCATACTTGCAATATCTTTTCCCATTTCACGTCCGGCCTGTATTCCCGCACCAAGGGCAACGCACAGGTCCGGATCAACCCCAAGACTTGGCTCTATTCCCAATTTTTCCTTGAGAAGCTCGGAAACCATGGGGATTCTGGTGGAGCCCCCCACAAGCAAGATTTTATCGATATCATCCGGTGTAAGCCTTGCATCGGCCAATGCAGTGGTGACGGACATGATGGTTTTTTCCAAATATTCTTTTATCATCTCCTCAAATTGGTTCCGGGACAATTCATAGGACAAATGAAGACCTTCGGCAAGATGATCCTCCTGGATATCGGCAAAGGGCTGGGTCGAAAGCAGGATTTTCGCTCGTTCAGCACTGTTTTTCAGACGTGCCATTATTATTTTCTCATCTGCAACATCCTTACCAAAAGTGTCTTTGATGTGCTGAACAAGAGATTGAACGATCAGGCTATCAAAATCATCGCCACCGAGCCTATTGTCACCGGTACTTGCAAGAACTTCAACTATTTTATTTTCAATCCTTACGATGGAAACATCAAAGGTGCCGCCCCCCAGATCATACACCAGGATATTTTTGCGATCCACAGAATTGAACTCCTCATAGGCAAGTGCCGCAGCCGTGGGTTCATTGATGATCCTAAGAACATTAAGCCCTGCAATTGTACCGGCTTCCTTTGTGGCTTGACGCTGGGCATCGGTAAAATAAGCAGGTACCGTTATAACAGCCTGGCTTACCTCCCGACCGATGGCCTGCTCAGCCCGGGTCTTAAGCTCCTTTAAAATCAATGAAGAGATCTCCTGGGGTGAATACCCCTGGTTGCCAAGGATAAAATGAAGATTCTCCCCCATCTGCCGTTTAACCGCCAGAATCGTATTCTCAGGGAATGCCGCAGCCTGGTTCCTTGCCTTTTCCCCCACAATCACCCGGCCTTTGTTGTCGATCCCCACACATGAGGGAAGAATCCCGTTATCATTGTTTGCAATATCATTGCTTTCAATTATTTTCACGGCGTCATCAAAGACAAACGAAACCTCTGAATTTGTAGTGCCAAGATCTATGCCTATTACAGGTTCTACCATATCATCTCCTGTTTATCTGTTTACCGTTACCTGGGCAGGCCTGATCACCTTGTTTTTTCGGGTGAATCCGCCACAAATTTCATCTATTACCATCCCATTTTTGACACCGTCTCGGTGCTGGGTATCGACTGCCATCATGGTTCCCGGATTAAATTCCTTATTATTCGTATCAATGGGAAAGGTATCCAGCATGGCAAGAGACAGATCGAACTTTCTTAAGGCCATCCCATGGCCCTGGATAATATCAGCAATCTTTTTTCTGCCAAAAAGAAAAGATGCAGACCCTATTTTTTCCCCTGAATCAACCCCTCTCACCAGGGTATCCCGCACATCCAGAAACGCTTTTACCGCTGTCTCCATGGCATCTTCTTTTATTTTTTCTTCCAGGGCATTTAATTGATCCATTTTTTCATCCAGCAAGGAGAGTATGGCATGACCCTGTTGGGCGAATTCATTAAAATCCTTAAGGCCGTTGATATTTTTGGATTGCTCCCTGTTTTGAAGCTGGATCTGCTTTTTCAGGGATACGAATTCAGCAAGCAAAGTAAATAGATCACATTCGTCCATGGGGTCACCCTCTTGCAGACCAGAGCGATTCTCCACCTGGGAAATCCAGACTTTAAAATCGGCAATGGTTTGTTCCTTCCAGTCGCCAAGGCCTTTGTTAATTTCTCTTTTATGAATTTGCCGCCCTGAAAAATCATGGATTATTTTTAAAATCTTGACCATAATTTTAAGATCAAAATAAAGCCAGCCCTGTTTTATCAGGCGGGTTAATTTATTCATTTTTATCTGCCTCTATAAGAGCCCCCAGGCCTGGTGATTTTCTTTCCAGGTCAATTGTCTTGACAAGATCCGTTAAGGCCTCTGTCCAGACCCGATAATCTTTAAGACCCTTGAATTTTGACTTTATCCTTGATCTTTTGTCCTTAATTGCTTCATAGGCTTTTGTTATTCGAATAAAGCTTTCCGGATGCTGTTCAGGGGTAAATTTTCGTACCAGCTCCAGGTATCGGTTTCTAATCTCTTGATCTTTGGCATTTTCGTCCAGGCCCAATATTTGGTAATAGATAAACATGTTCTTCCTTTCTGATTCAGCGGTTGGTTCAAATCCCGGTTCTCATGCCCATGATAAAGTGCTGTGCTTCAGGAGAAGACAAATCATTCATCACGCTTGTGCACCTGTCAAGGGCCCGGATAATGATTTTTGCCGATTCACACTCAGCTGCAAATTTTCTACCGGTTTTTCTGAATTCACTTGTGGATTTGATACCTGTCTTTTTTATCAGGGAAATCAATTGGGAAAAATCATCAATAAATTCTGCTGTAATATCTTGCCTCCCTGACCTTTGAATATTCACCAGCAAATCAGCCGACTCCACAAGATCAATCACCACACGATGAAAAGATCTTTCATCACAATTTTTCCCAAACACCTTTTTCGGTTCAAAGTTTGGCAGATGTATACCAGGCATCGTTTGTCCAGTTGTTTTGAAATATGCATCAATTACGTCACCCAGTAAACTTTCAAACAATTTTTTATCCGGCAGGGTGAAATCTTCATCCATTACGTCACCCAGTAAACTTTCAAATAATTTTTTATCCGGCAGGGTGAAATCTTCATCAAAATTGTCTTCATCAAAATTGTCTTCATCAAAATTGTCTTCATCAAAGTCATCTTCGTCAAAGCCGTCTTCACTCAAACCGGGAAAAAAATTATAGGGATCAAGCCTCTGAAAGTCAAAGGTTTCAAAGGCACCCTTCATAAAAACGGGCGCTATTTTTGACAGGGTTCTTGATATTCTTCTCAGGCGTTCTTTTAGCGGATCATCTGCCCGACTGATAATCTCTTCAAATTGTGAAAAATCATTCATACCGCCCTGGAAATGGCAAAGAGCTGCATAATAAAAGTCAAAGATAACCGACAATTCCGCCCGGGCAGTTTTCCTTCTTTTTTCCAACTCTTTGATCACAATTTTCATATAATCATTTTGAACAAGATCCACAATCAGATTTGTAAAATCATCGTTGCTGAGCCTGGATAGAATATTTCCTTTTGCTCCCATCAAGGGGCCGGCAAAAAAAGGCTTCGAGAAAAGCGATCCAAAGAGTTCTTTCATCGGCTTTAAAAGGAAATACACCTCATGGGAAGACAGGGTCTCCACCCTTTTTTTAAAGGAATTAAAAATTGTCGCAAAGCCTCTGGTCTTGACGGATTTGATATGATCCGGGTCTTCCATATCAAGGGAAAGCAAAAGAAGGGTGTTCATGGTTTCACACAGACTGAACCCGCAGGTGATCGTTTCAAACATGTTTTTAGAAAATTTATGGGTTTCAATCGTATGGAAAAACAGTCGTTTTTCGGCAATCAATATTTTCAGGGAGTTGATCTTAAAATCTTCGGCTTTTTTAAGATCCCTGGTTACCAGAGCCCATTTTTTATGTTTCAGATTTCTTACACTGGAAATGATAAAGGACACTGCATATTTTTCCTGAACTTGAAGGTCATGGGGGGCTCTTGTATACGCCAGCAAAAGGATATTTTCCGCTTTCCTGACGGCATTTTTCATATAATAAAGTTCTGCAAGCTTTAGGCAAGCAAGATGGTCTTTATCAAAGACTTCAACCTTTTTCAGTAAAATCGGCTCCATGGATTTTCTCAAGGCAGGAGATCCTAGGGGAAGATCCATAATAATGTCATAGGCATCTGAATTTTCAGGATCAAGGTCAATGGCTTTTTTTGCAATTTGAAAAATAATCTGCCCCTCATCCTCATCCAAAACCTCATCGGGCATATCAAAAAAATCAAATATTTCCTCCAGTTCCTCATCATACTCCTCATAGGCAAATTCAGAATCATGGCTCAGGACATTTACAATCTCTAAAAGTACAATGGATTTGGCAATCTGCCGCTCCTCTCGATCAGGGAACTCTTCTTCCATGGTTTCTAAATATTTTACCGTATAAAAAGATAAAAATTTTACATTTAAGCTCACCCCTTTTACAAACATTCTGTTTCTTTGAGTTTCAGAAGGGATATTGCTTTTCAGAAGTTTTTTTACGGTATCAACCTTCATTTCCGTCTGGTCTATCCCTGAGCAGATAAGTTCCAAAATTGAAACCACTGCTGTTTCTGGTTTGTCAGGGCACAAAATTTCAGACAGAGATTTGATCCATTTATTGATGCTGTTTATATTCCCGGAATTAACGGCTCGTTCAAGATTGGATTGATAGGTCTGCCCATGGATATTTTCGCCCATTAAAAGCACGGCTGTTCCGGGGTATTTTTCTGTGGATTCAAACCTGCCACCGGCTGCATACTCTCTTAAAAGTATGGATACGCTGGAAAAGGGAAAATCATTGTTTAACATGCAAAGTGCTTTTTCTAAAGCCTTCCTATCATCCTTCAGATAAGAAACCATCGCCTTTGCAAAAACTTTCATATCAAAATAGGGAGATTTTCGCGACACAGCCCTCATTTCATGGAGTGCATTTTCCCAGTTACCTGCTTCCATTTGGGCTTTTGCATTTTGAATCGAGCCAAGGTCGCTTTTGAGCCGGGACCCGTCATTCAAGTCATTTGCAAGACAAAGGCTGTCCTCTGCCACAAGTCTGTTGGCAAGAGATATTTCAATTTCCGGTACGGGCGAATTTGTTTTTATATAATTTTTATAAATCTCAAGACTCTTTTGGACAGGAAAAAATAGAATGCAATCCTTTAATAAAACAGGCGTCAAAACAGGTATGCTGGAAAATATCTTAATACCCATCTCTAAAACGACCTCTGCTTCCTTGAACATTTTTTGGTCTTTGAGCTGTTTATGTCTCAGAGTATATGCATGAAACAACTTTGGCATGACAATATCAAGGGAAGCCTTGTTGATTTTTGCCTGTTTATAAGCCTCGAGGGCACCCCGAACATTTGAATTCGCAAGGCAGGTATCTCCCCTGGATATCAGTTGATCTCCAGACATATTTTTAAATTGCTGCTTTTCCTGTAATCTTTTTTTCCTGCCTGTTTTCTTTTTTTTCCCTTTTCCCATTTACCTTCCTGAATCTGTTATTTGTGGTTGCTTAAAAAATTCAAACCCCATGCGCCGTTGAAATTAGACCAACTCTTTTTTATTTTATGTATCTCAATTTTGCAATAAAAAACTGAAATCGGATACAACCCATTCTTTTTTGCAAACATCGGTTGGATATTGACGATCCGCAGTAACTTGATATATGATGATTATTTTAATAATTTAGATATGAATGCATATGGAAAATTCAATAAAAAGAGATCTGTTTGATTTTGAGATTGGTTATTTAACCAAGAGCCCCTGTTTGAACTGCGAAGACAAAAAGAATCTGCCCAAGTGCCATGACCAATGCGTGATCCTTGACAAAATCCAGACAACCCTTGCCAGGGGAATCTCCTCCCAGGCCTCCTCATATAGGAACTAAAACCTATGATGAAAACCATTGGTAATTTCTAAATTGGTCTTTCCTAAATTTCATCCAGCCGCAAGCTCCCTGGTAAAACAATATTTGACCCCGGCTATATACGAACAATTAGCCCCTCTGAAAACCCGGACAGACTTCACCTTAGAGGCTGCCATCCAGTCAGGTCTTAAAAATCCAGACAGCCATATTGGAATCTATGCAGGCGATGCCCTTTCCTATTCTCTGTTCGCAAAAATATTCGATCCCATTATCCATGCCTACCATGCAGTGGATAAAACTTTTGAACACAGTCCCGGCCTTGATCAAATCCGCCTTGCCCCCCTGGATCCGGACAAGGCATTTATCTTGTCTA
>Ga0307987_1000904_pt1 | contig 16922 bp, 9 predicted proteins | sample EllFjometagen181_FD_203157 | JGI IMG/M metagenome (GOLD analysis project Ga0307987, IMG submission 203157) | Marine microbial communities from Ellis Fjord, Antarctic Ocean - #181 | ecosystem: Environmental > Aquatic > Marine > Unclassified | place: Southern Ocean | collected 2014-10-08
TATTAATTATGATAAAATATTTTTATTATTATTTTTCAATTTTTAATATTAAATAGGTACAATTATTATGGTTGTTATAAGATTAGCAAGATATGGAAGAAAACATAAACCGTTTTATAGAATTGTTGTTATTGATAAAAGAAAAGCACGTAATGGATTATATATAGAACAAGTAGGTTGTTATGATCCTTTTCAATGTAAAAATACTAATATTAATTATGAAAAAATATTATATTGGAAATCTGTAGGTGCGCAAATGAGTAAAACAGTTATTTCATTAATAAAAAAAAAATCTATAAATAATTAATTTTTATAAAAAATGTTTTCAATTGATTATATTAAACATTGTAAACTTAAATGTATTAAAAATTTATGTATACCTATAGGAATACTAGGAAAACCCTTTGGAAATAAGGGTTTCTTACATTTTGTTTATTTTAATAAAAAAAGTTCTAGTTTAGTTAATAATATGTATGTTTGTATTTATAAAAATAAATTTTTTTTATCATTATTAAAAATATCATCAATTTCTAAATCCATTATTAGATTTGAAGGTTTTTATGAAAAAAAATCTGTATATTATTTAAATAATTCAATAATATTAATAAATAGATCTAATTTAGTTATTAATAAAAAGGATGATTTTTATTTAATAGATATATTAAATTCTGTGGTAAAAACATCATCAAATTTTATTGTAGGATATATATATGCTTTTTATAATAATAAAGAACAAACAATTGCATCTATAAAAACACCTTTTAATCTAGATATTGATATAATATTTAAAAAACCATTTGTAAAAAAGATTTTTTTTACAAAAAAAATAATTATAGTGGATATTAATTTTTTAGTATAATTTTTTTTAAAAGTATAATTTTATTAATTGTTGAAAAAATATGAGTTATTTTTTATTTAAAAATCAAATATATAGATTTAAAGGAAGTAAAAAATTAAAACATATATTAATGCAAAAACCAATTTCATTTAAAAATTCTATTATGTTAGATATAGGTGCATCAACAGGTGGATTTACATATTTATTATTAACACTTGGTATAAAATATATATATTCAGTAGATGTTGGAATTAATCAATTGTGTTTTGAAATTAAGAATAATTTTTGTGTTATATCTTTAGAAAATATACATGTTATGCAAATATTAAAAAAATATTTTTTAAAAAAACCAAATGTTTCTGTAATTGATTTAAGTTTTATTTCATTATATAAAATTTTACTTTTTTTATTATTATATATGAATAAAAAATCTAGATTATATGTCTTAATAAAGCCTCAATTTGAAGTGAAAAAAAGATTTATTATAAAAGGTATAGTTTATAAAAAGTATGTGCAAAAAATGGCAGTACAAAATATTATATATTATACAGGTATAAATCTAAAAACTAATATAATTAAACTATATAAAAGTTCTTTAGATAATATTAATAGAAATATGGAGTATTGGTTTATTTTTGAAACAATGTAATAATTAAATAAATAAATTTAATTTTTTGAGAAAAAAAGGAAAAATAATATGAGTAGGAAATGTTTAATTGCTCGTGAGAAAAAAAGAGAAAATTTAGTAAAGAAATATTTTCAAAAAAGACAAGTTTTAAAAATTGCCCAAAAAAATTGTAATTTATCTATTGATGATAGAATAAAAGCCCAAATACAACTTAATAAATTACCTCGTGACAGCTCTCCATCTAGATTAACTTGTAGATGTCAAATAACAGGATGTGCACGATCTGTTTATAAAAAATTCAAATTGAATAGAATATCATTTCGTCAAATGGCGTTGAAAGGACTTTTACCAGGTGTGACAAAATCTAGTTGGTAATAAAAAAAAACAATGCCCAAGGGCGGAATCGAACCACCGACACAAGGATTTTCAGTCCCTTGCTCTACCGACTGAGCTACTTGGGCAATATGCACACGCCCTGCAGGATTTGAACCTGCGACAATCGGCTTAGAAGGCCGATGCTCTATCCAACTGAGCTAAGGACGCATAACAAATAAAAAATCGGGGCAATAGGATTTGAACCTACGACCTCCTGCTCCCAAAGCAGGCACTCTACCAAACTGAGTTATGCCCCGATATTTAATTATTATTCATATAATAATTATTTTTTAGAGATATGCAAGTTTAAAATATATTAATTTTATAAATGGGTTTTAATAATTGATTTAATTAAAATAATTTCTTTATTAATTTCTATTAATTTATTTCTTGTACTTAATATTATATTACTATTTGCTTTTTTTATGAAATTTGAATTAGTAATTCTATTTTCTAATAAAATTTTTCTTTTTTCCATTATTAATAATTTTTTATTATTCTGATCAATAGATTTAATATTTTTATTTTTTATATCTCCTAATAAATAAAATTTCATTCCATTTTTAAAATAACATTGATTATTTTCATTTAATTTAATATTTTCTTTATTGTTTAATATTTTAATTTTTTCAATAGAACTAATATGTTTTATAAAATCATTATATTTATTTAATAAATTAAAATGTATTATTGAAAAAGTTTCAATTATTAAATTTATTTTATTTTTATCATAATAATATTTATTTTTTATACTACGAATAAATGAAATAGTTTCAGTGATAATATTTATTTGATTTTCTGATTCTAAATTAATAAAATTTTTATTTTGTATAGGATACTTAGATGTTGCACAGAAATTTGAGTTATCATAACAAATATGTTTAAATTTATTTTTAAGATTGCACCATATTTCTTCTGTAATAAATGGACAAAATGGATGTAATAATTGAATACTAGTTTGTATTACATTTATTAAAATGGAAATAATATTTAGTTGTTTATTAATATTAATAATTTTTTTATTATTTAAATAAAATTTTGAGTATTCTATATACCAATCACAAAAATCTGAATAAAAAAAATGATATATTGCATTACTAGCATTATTGAATTTATATTTTTTTATGAAAATATGAATTAAATTAATAGTATTTTGCAACCGTGATAATATCCATTTATCAAATAATGAAAATGTAGATTTTGATGATATCTTATTTAATTTAAATATATCTATAGTATTTGATTTTAAAGTTATAAACCTAAAAGCATTCCATATTTTATTTAGAAATGCTTTATATCCTATGATTCTTGGAATTGATAATTTTATTTCTCTATTATAACCAGATAACATAGATAAACTGAACCTCAGACCATCAGCAGTAACAGTTGAAACACCAAATGGATATTCTTTTTTAAGATCATTTATAATTTGATCCATTTTATTATTTTTAATGGGATATGTATAAATATTAGAAATCATTTTTTGTAAACTTACACCATTTATTATATCAATAGGATCTATTACATTTCCAAGGGATTTAGACATTTTTCGTCCTCTAGAATCTCTTATCATTGCATGTAAATAAATTTCTTTAAAAGGCAGTTTTTTTAAAAAATATTGTCCTAACATAATCATTCTAGATACCCAGAAGAATAAAATATCATATCCTGTTTCTAAAACAGTTCCAGGAAAATATTTTATAAAATCTTTAGCAACCATTGGCCATCCTAAGGAGGCGAATGGCCATAAAGCAGATGAAAACCATGTGTCTAAAACATCATCTTCTTGTATATATTGTATTGTTTTTAAGTTTTCAATACTTGGTATTGAAAATTTTCTTATTATATTATCATTTAAAATTTCTAAGGATTTTTGCAATAATTTTTTATTGGATTTTTTATTCAGAATATCAATTAATAATTTTTGTTGTTTTTTGGAAATTAAATTACTATTAATAATTTGTTTTAATTTAGATATATCATAATATATAGGTATTTTATGACCCCATATCAATTGACGAGATATACACCAATCTTTAATATTATTTAAAAAATAATTCCATGTTTTTTTCCAAAAAGATGGAATTATTTTTAAATTATTATTTTCTAAAACTTTAAGTGCAGGTAAAGCAATATCTTTCATTTTTATAAAATATTGTCTAGATATTAATGGTTCAATTATTGTGTTACTTCTTTGAGAAATCATAATTTTATGATTAATTTGTTTTATTTTTCGTAACAACCCTTTTTTTTTAATTTCTTTAATTATTAGTATTCGTGCTTCATTTATATTAAGACCTTCAAATGAATCACAATTATGATTAAGAAATCCTTTTTTATTAAAAATATTAATTTTGTTAAGATTATGTCTTTGAGCTACTGCAAAATCATTAATATCATGTGCGGGTGTGATTTTGACAGCACCAGTTCCATAGTTTTTATCTACATAATAATCAGATATTATTTTTAAAGTTCTTTTTTGCAATGGATGTTGTACTGATTTACCAATCAATTCTTTATATTTAACATCATTAGGAGATACTGCGATAGCTGTATCTCCTAATATGGTTTCAGGTCTAGTGGTAGCAATAATGATTTCTTTTATAGAACTATTTATTAAAGGATAAGCATAATAATATAAGTTAGTTTTTTCTTCACGATATTCAACTTCTTCATTACTAAGAGCTGTGGCAAGTGAAAAATCCCAATATATAAGTCGTTCTGCTCTATAAATAAGATTATCATTCCATAATTTAATGAAAGCAATTTTCACTGAATAAGAATAATTTGGATCCATTGTAAAGGTCTTGCGACTCCAATCTGTAGATGCTCCAAGGAGTTTGATTTGCTTTATAATAGTTATAGATTTCTTTTGATACCATTGCCAAATATTTTCTAAAAAATATGAATATCCTAATTTATTAATAGTTTTTTTATATTTTATATTTATATATTTTTCAACAGCTGTTTGTGTAGCAATACCTGCATGATCTAGACCTGGTAACCATAAAACATTTTTTCCCATCATTCTATTATATCTTATTAATATATCTTCAAGTGTGACAAATAATGCATGACCATTATGTAAAGTTCCAGTAATATTAGGTGGAGGCATCATTAAAACATAAGAAGATTTATTTTCTAAAAAATTATTATTAGCAATAAATATTTTAGCTTGATCCCATAATAATATCCATTTTTTTTCTATATCATGAGATTTGTATTCTTTATTTAATTTATGATGATTTAAATTCATTATAATTCTCAGTTTTTATTAAATGATTAATTTTAATTTGACAAAATAAAATAAAATATCGAAAATAAAATAACAATAAATATTATTATTTAAATTAAATAATTTGATTAAGGTTTTATAGTGAATAATAAAATTATATTTCTTTATAAAAAACATATACAATTAATATTTTTAATATTTTTGATAGCAATTTTTATTTTTTTTAATATAGGTTTATCCAAATTTATAACTCCTAAACAAATAATATTATCCGAAAAAATAAATAAAATTCTTTTAAATAATGAAAAAATATATATATTAACTTTTAATAAAAAAAGTGCTAGTGGATGGGGAGTTTTTTTTATATATGATACATTTTCAAAAATACTTAAATCTAACGTAAAGAATGGTTCATTATTAAATTATGCTTATTATCCTTCTTGGAATTCCACTATATTTCATACAAATATTTATAAATATCATAAAAAAGGAAAAATAATTGAAAGTGGAGTTGTTTTTCATTTAAAAAAATATTATTTTCTTAATTTTACATATAATATTTTACATAGAATATGTGAAAAAAACAAATGGATTACGTGGAAAATTGATCCATTGAAAAAATTGACATATTTTACGAAATCATCAGGGTTTTGGTTTATTAAGCATAAAATTAGATATAAGAATATAAGTAAGATTTTCTATTTAACAGAAATTAAAATAAAAAAATGGGTGCCAGTTTTACTTGAAGAATATTTAATAAATAATGGATTAAAAAAAGCAACTGCATGGATTAAAAATATTAGTGAATCTAATGAAAAATAATATTATTTTGTATTAAATTTTTAATTATCTTTGGGTCATATTTATTATTACTTTGTTGACATACTTCTTTAATAAAAAAACCAATAAGTTTAAGTTTTCCATTTTTATATCGGGTTACTTCATTAGGGTATTTATCTAAAATATTTTTAACTATAGTTTCTATTTTATTATTATATGAATATTCTTCTTTATAAAAATATCTATATTTAAGTAATATTGGAGAAGTTTTATTATTTTTTAACATATTATAAAATATTAATTTAGCTATATTTTTATTTATGATCATACTATCAATTAATTTAATAAAAATTGCCATATTATTTATAGATATGGGAATATATTTAATGTGATTATTTTTATTAGTATCTAAATGTTTTATTAGATAATTAATAATCCAATTACCTGTTTCATGAGGATTATTATGTATTTTCATTATAGATTCTATATAATTTAATAAAAATAAATTTTTAATAAAATAATAAATTGTATTTTTACTAAAATTAAGGTTTCTAATTCTATAATAAGGTAAATTTGGCAAATATTTTTTAATATTATTAATATATAAAGATGATAAATATAAAGACGGAAGATCAGGATCTCGTAGATAACGATAATCATTTTCTTTTTCTTTTACACGTAATAATTTTGTAGATTTTGTTTTGGAATTCCAAAAATATGTTTCTTTTTTTTGGATAATTCCTTCTTTTAGAAGAAGTGATTGTCTATTGATTTCATAATCTATTGCTTGACCTAAAAATTTTATAGAATTAATATTTTTAATTTCTATAGGTTCAGATATTATATTTAAATTAGATATAGAAATATTTAAATCAATTCTCATTTCTCCTTTTTCCATATTGCAAGATGATATATTTAAAGATATAATAATAGAACGTAGATATTTTATAAATTCTATAACTTCTTCTTTATTATACATATTAGGATCAGTTACTACTTCTAATAATGGAATTCCAGATCTATTATAATTTAAAAAACTAAAATTGGATTTTTCTATGTGAATACTTTTACCTGTATCTTCTTCTATTTGTATTCTGCATATTTTTATAATTTTATTATATTCTTTTAATGGTACTGTTACAGTTCCTCCAGTGCATATAGGTTTTTTATATTGAGTAATTTGATAACCTTTTGGTAAGTCTGGATAAAAATAATGTTTTCTAACAAAAGTACTATTTTTATTAATAGATGAATTTAAAGCATGTCCTAGTAATAAAGCAGAATTTACTACATATTTATTTACATTCGGTAGGGTTCCTGGAAGTCCTAAATCAATTTCATTAATAAAATTATTATTTTTAATTGTATATTGATTAGGAGATGTTGAAAAAAGTTTACTATTACTATTAATTTGAATATGACATTCAACTCCTATCTTTATTTTATAAGGTATATCGTTCATCATATTAAATCCATTTTATATTTATATTTTACTTGATAAATTGTTTATTAATAATTTATGCATATATAATATATTTTTATATAATTGTTGAAAATCAGTTGAATTTATTTTTATTTTTGTAATAATAATAATTTTTTTATGGGAAATAAAATGTCTATTTATTCTATAAATAAATCTAATTCTTCTTTTAATTATATTTCGTGTATATGATTTATTAATTTTTTTAGATATTATAATTCCCATATGTCCATTATGTTTTTTAGTGTATATTATAAAAAAAATTAACATTTTTAAAATAATTTTTATACCATTAATTTTAATCTTTATAAAATTTGTTTTTTTTTTAATCGCATAGTTTTTGAATAAATATTCTTTTTAATCATAAACAATATTTTTATTTTTTATAAATTGATGGAGATAATTGATGTTTTCCTTTATTTCTTCTTCTATTTATTATTTTTTGACCAGAAGAAATTAACATTCGATTTCTAAATCCATGACATCTAAGTCTTTTAATATGACTTGGCTGATATGTTCTTTTCATAATATTTTTTACCTTTATAAATTTAAAATTAAATATTTGTATAATTATATATTTTTTATTATTCTAAAAAACAATAAAATTATTATATACATTATTATTTAGATGTAATTATTTTTATATCATAAATATTATTTTATTTTTATATTTTATTATATTTTTATAATTTGATTTAAAAATATTAAAATCATACTTGACAATATTCGATAATAAATGTTAAAACTATGAACATACATTAAAAACATTGTTTTAAATAATGTTTTTTAATTTGTTGCTCTTTGAAAATTATAAAATAATAGAATAGTCAATCAAAAATAATATTATGAGTTTTTCTCTGTTTATTTTTACATGTTAATATATGTAATGTTTGTTTTTGAGAGTTTGATCCTGGCTCAGAACGAACGCTAGCGGTATGCTTTACACATGCAAGTCGAGCGGTAGTTAAGTTTTCTTAACGAGAGCGGCGAACGGGTGAGTAACGCGTGGATAACGTACCCTGTGGACTGGAACAACTCTTTGAAAAGAGAGCTAATGCCAGATATGCTCACGTTTTTACGGAAAAGTGAGGAAATGCGGGTTTCCGTGCCACAGGAATGGTCTGCGTCCTATCAGCTTGTTGGCGGGGTAAATGCCCACCAAGGCTAAGACGGGTAGCTGGTCTGAGAGGATGACTAGCCACACTGGGATTGAGATACGGCCCAGACTCCTACGGGAGGCAGCAGTGGGGAATATTGGTCAATGGGCGAAAGCCTGAACCAGCAATACCGCGTGAGTGACGAAGGCCTTCGGGTTGTAAAGCTCTGTCAGATGGGAAGAACAAGCTTGGGTAATGCCAAGCCCTGACGGTACCATCAAAGGAAGCACCGGCTAACTCTGTGCCAGCAGCCGCGGTAATACAGAGGGTGCAAGCGTTGTTCGGAATTATTGGGCGTAAAGAGTATGTAGGCGGTTTATTAAGTCTGTTGTGAAATCTTTTGGCTTAACCAAAAAACTGCAATTGATACTGGTAGACTAGAGTGTCGGAGAGGATGGCGGAATTCCCGGTGTAGAGGTGAAATTCGTAGATATCGGGAGGAACACCTGTGGCGAAGGCGGCCATCTGGAAGATTACTGACGCTGAGATACGAAAGCGTGGGGAGCAAACAGGATTAGATACCCTGGTAGTCCACGCCGTAAACGATGAATGCTAGGTGTTGCGAGCATTGACCCTTGCAGTACCGAAGCTAACGCATTAAGCATTCCGCCTGGGGAGTACGGTCGCAAGATTAAAACTCAAAGGAATTGACGGGGGCCCGCACAAGCGGTGGAGCATGTGGTTTAATTCGACGCAACGCGAAAAACCTTACCTGGGTTTAAACTGCTATGGATCGGTTTAGAGATAAACTTTCCCTTATGGGCCATAGCAGAGGTGTTGCATGGCTGTCGTCAGCTCGTGTTGTGAAATGTTGGGTTAAGTCCCGCAACGAGCGCAACCCCTATCAATAGTTGCCAGCGTTAAGTCGGGAACTCTATTGAGACTGCCAGTGTTAAACTGGAGGAAGGTGGGGATGACGTCAAGTCCTCATGGCCCTTATGCCCAGGGCTACACACGTGCTACAATGGCTAGTACAGAGGGTCGCGAAACTGCGAAGTGGAGCTAATCTCAAAAAACTAGTCTCAGTTCGGATTGTAGTCTGCAACTCGACTACATGAAGCTGGAATCGCTAGTAATCGCGAATCAGAATGTCGCGGTGAATACGTTCCCGGGTCTTGTACACACCGCCCGTCACACCATGGAAGTTGATTGCTCCAGAAATGTAAACGTTAACTAATTTATTAGAGGCTCAGCATTAAGGAGTGGTTGGTAACTGGGGTGAAGTCGTAACAAGGTAGCCGTAGGGGAACCTGTGGCTGGATCACCTCCTTTTAGATAAAAATTAATTTTTTTAATTTTTAGGTCGATAAACTCATATATTATATATTTTGCTTTTACTAAGAGATGATTGCATAATAGCTTTGATTGATTATTCTATTATTTGGGCTTGTAGCTCAGTTGGTTAGAGCGCACGCCTAATAAGCGTGAGGTCGGAAGTTCAAGTCTTCCCAGGCCCATGCTTTTTGGGGTTGTAGCTCAGTTGGCTAGAGCATAGGTTTTGCATATCTGAGGCCGTCGGTTCAATCCCGACCAACTCCAAGTTTGCAGTATTTTCTAATATAATATAGTGTAATGTAATTTATTTTTTTTACAGCTCTTTGACATTTTAAATTAATTGAATAATTTTATTAGCAACACAATAATTGTGATTTATAATCTATGTGTATTATAAAGATATTAAGGGTAATCGGTGGATGCCTAGGCATTGGTAGACGACGAAGGACGTGGTTTGTCTGCGATAAGCTTCGGGGAGTTGATAAACAAACTTTGATCCGGAGATTTCCGAATGGGGAAACCTGTCTAAAAATTATTTTAGTCACTACATGTTGAATATATAAACATGTTAGAGTTAACCTGGGGAAGTGAAACATCTCAGTACCCAGAGGAAAAGAAATCAATAGAGATATTCCTAGTAGCGGCGAGCGAAAAGGATAGAGGCCAAACTTTTTAATTTTATTAAGAAGGGTTGTAGGATCTTCAACAAAGTTATTTTAAGTAAATAGTCGAATCAAATTTGGAATATTTAACCGTAGAGAGTGAAAGTCTTGTAGACGAAATTGAACGAAATAACTGAAGACTCCTGAGTACCACAGGACACGAGAAATCTGGTGGGAAACTGGGTGGACCATCATCCAAGCCTAAATACTTACCAATGACCGATAGTGAACCAGTACCGTGAGGGAAAGGTGAAAAGAACCCCGGTTAGGGGAGTGAAATAGTTCCTGAAACCGTTTACCTACAAGCAGTCGAAGACCTATAAATTTTTAAAATTTAGGTTGACGGCGTGCCTTTTGCATAATGATGTGGCGAGTTATCCTATGCAGCAAGATTAAGTCGAAAGAGATGTAGTCGAAGGGAAACCGAGTATTAATAGTGCGTATTAGTTGCATGGGGTAGACCCGAAACGGGATGAGCTAGCCATGGGCAGGATGAAGCTTGGGTAAAACCACGTGGAGGTCCGAACGGGTGGAGGTTGAAAACTCCTCCGATGACTTGTGGTTAGGGGTGAAAGGCCAATCAAATTCCGTGATAGCTGGTTCTCCCCGAAAGATATTTAGGTATCGTCTCAGGTAAATTAGCCTTGGAGGTAGAGCACTGAAAAGTTTAAGGGTTTTAACGAACTACTGAGATCTTATCAAACTCCGAATGCCAAGAACTATTATCCTGGGAAGCAGTCATTGGGTGCTAAGGTCCAATGACGAGAGGGCAAGAGCCCAGACCAACAGCTAAGGCCCCCAAATTCTAACTAAGTGGAAAAGGAAGTGAAAATACTTAGACAGCCAGGAGGTAGGCTTAGAAGCAGCCACCCTTTAAAGACAGCGTAATAGCTCACTGGTCAAGTAGTTTTGCGCCGAAAATATAACGGGGCTCAAGTTAGGTGCCGAAGCTTTGGATTTATTTTTGCTAAGGCAATTTTAAATGGTAGGGGAGCGTCGTAGCGGCAGTGAAGATTAACTGTAAAGATAGTTGGAGCTTCTACGAGTGAGAATGCCACAATGAGTAGCGATAAAGAGTGTGAGAAACGCTCTCGCCGTAAACCTAAGGTTTCCTGGGGAAGGTTAATCCTCTCAGGGTTAGTCGGGACCTAAATCGAGGCCAAGCGGCGTAGATGATGGAAAACAGGTTAATATTCCTGTACCTAGTATTTTGTGTTGAAGCAAGCGGGGACGGAGAAGGGTAGCTGATCCATCTATTGGATGATGGTATAAGCCTGTAGGCAGAAAAGATACGATCAAAAGGTTTTTTCATGTTGCCGAGAAGTGATGTCGAAGTTTGTTTTTAATGAACCAAGTCAGTGATCCCATGCTTCCAAGAAAAGCCGCGTGTGGAGCTCTATATTAGCTCGTACCGCAAACCAACACAGGTAGGTAGGGTGAGTATCCTAAGGCGCTTGAGAGAACCCAGTCTAAGGAACTCTGCAAATTAGCACCGTAACTTCGGGATAAGGTGTGCCTTAATTAGATGAAAAGACTTGCTCTTGGAGTCGAAAAAGGTCGCAGTGAAATGGCGGTGGCGACTGTTTACCAAAAACATAGCACTCTGCAAAACTGAAAGGTGAAGTATAGAGTGTGACGCCTGCCCGGTGCCGGAAGGTTAAAAGGATGGGTGAGATTATTTCAGGCTCAGAATTGAAGCCCCGGTAAACGGCGGCCGTAACTATAACGGTCCTAAGGTAGCGAAATTCCTTGTCGGGTAAGTTCCGACCTGCACGAATGGCGTAACGATCTCCGCACTGTCTCGGACTGGGACTCAGCGAAATTGAATTTGCTGTGAAAATGCAGTATACCTGCGACAAGACGGAAAGACCCCGTGAACCTTTACTGCAGCTTGATAGTGATATTTGAATGATTTTATGTAGGATAGGTGGGAGACTATGAGTCTAATGCGCTAGCGTTGGAGGAGTCATCCTTGAAATACCACCTTGGATTATTGGAATATCTAACCTAAATCCGTTATCCGGATTGGGGACACTGTCTGGTGGGTAGTTTGACTGGGGCGGTCACCTCCTAAAGAGTAACGGAGGCGCGCTAAGGTCCCTTCAGCCTGATTGGAAACCAGGTATAGAGTGTAATGGCATAAAGGGGCTTAACTGCGAGACTGATAGGTCGAGCAGATGGGAAACCAGGCCATAGTGATCCGGTGGTTCCGCATGGAAGGGCCATCGCTCAACAGATAAAAGGTACTCCGGGGATAACAGGCTTATCACGCCCAAGAGTTCACATCGACGGCGTGGTTTGGCACCTCGATGTCGGCTCATCGCATCCTGGGGCTGAAGCAGGTCCCAAGGGTATGGCTGTTCGCCATTTAAAGCGGTACGCGAGCTGGGTTCAGAACGTCGTGAGACAGTTCGGTCCCTATCTGTCGTAGGCGCTAGGAGTTTTGAGGGAAGCTGACCCTAGTACGAGAGGACCGGGTTGGACGAACCTCTGGTCGACCGGTTGTCATGCCAATGGCATAGCCGGGTAGCTATGTTCGGACGGGATAACTGCTGAAAGCATATAAGCGGGAAGCCTCTCCCAAGATTAGAACTCCCGAGTTTAAAAACTCCTAAAGGTCTCTTGTAGATGACAAGTTCGATAGGTCAGGTGTGGAAGTGTAGCAATACATGTAGCTAACTGATACTAATAGACCGTGTGGCTTTATAAACACATCATAGATCGTAATTATTGTGTTGTTAATTTAAATTATTCAATTTTTTTATATTTGTTTTAATAATTTATTATTATTTGCTTGGTGGCAATAGTGACAGGGAAACACTCGATTACATTCCGAACTCGTAGGTTAAGTCTGTTTACGCCGATGGTACTGCATAATTATATGTGGGAGAGTAGGAGGCTGCCAAGCTTTTTTTTTACTTGTATATGAATAACTTAACTTTTATTAATTTGAATGTGTTATGGGATTTTGGGTAAAGATTTTTGGTGATAAGAAAGAAAAAATACTTAAACCATTTTGGGAACAAGTATTTCTCATTAATAACTTAGAACATGAAATATCAATATTAACAAACAGTCAACTTGTATCTAGATTAAATGCAATAAAATTTAAAATTCGAAATAATCTTACTAATAATTCTAATTATTCAAAAAAAAATATATTTTTTTTTAATAATCTCATTAATTCTTTTATTAATGAAGTTTTTGCAATCGTAAGGGAAACTGCTAAGCGTGTGCTAAATATGCGGCATTTTGATGTTCAAATATTAGGTGGACTTTTATTACACAATAGTAAAATAATAGAGATGAAAACAGGGGAAGGCAAAACATTAGTTGCAACATTACCAGCTGTTTTAAATTCTTTACTAGGACTTGGTGTGCATGTCATTACTACAAATGATTATTTAGCTTCTCGCGATGAAAAATGGATGGGTAAAATCTATAATTTTTTAAATATCACAACAAGTACATTGTCAGCAAATATGGAGTTAAGCAAAAGAATAAAAGCTTATAATTCTGATATCACTTATGGACAAAATAATGAATTTGGATTTGATTATTTACGTGATAATATGCAATTTTTTTCTAATAATTGTGTGCAGAAAAATCATTTTTTTGCAATAGTAGATGAAGTAGATTCTATACTAATTGATGAAGCACGGACTCCTTTAATCATTTCAGGGCTTAATTATAAAATCAGTGATAAATATAAACTTGTTAATAATATAATTTCTTTTTTAGTTGAAAGTAAAGATTTTATTATTGATAGAAAATTAAAAACTATTTCTTTAACAGAAATAGGAATTCAATCTTGTGAAAGATTATTGGAAATAGAAAATTTATATCAAAAATCTAATACTGAATGGCCACATCATATAAATCAATCACTTAGAGCACATATGTTATTTAATAAAGATATTCATTATGTTGTAGATAAGGATCAAATTATCATTGTCGATGAACATACTGGTAGATTAATGCATTCTAGACGATGGTCTGATGGGTTGCATCAAGCTATAGAGGCTAAAGAAAATATTAATATAAAACCAGAAAGTCAAACATTAGCAAGAATCACTTTTCAAAATTATTTTAGAATGTATAAAAAATTAAGTGGTATGACAGGTACAGCAGAAACTGAATCTATAGAGTTGCATGAAATATATAATGTTGATGTTAATGTAATTCCTACGAATAAACCTATGATAAAAGAAGATGAATCAGATAAAATATATAAATCTGAAAAGGCTAAAACAAAAGGTATAATAAAAGATATTATAAATTGTTATAAGCGGAAGCAACCAATTTTAGTTGGAACTACTTCAATAGAACAGTCTGAACAATTATCTTTAATATTAAATAAATTATTTATATTACATAATGTTCTTAATGCTAAATTTCATAATTTTGAAGCAGCTATTATTGCACAAGCTGGTAAGCTTAATCAAATTACAATTGCTACTAATATAGCAGGAAGAGGGACAGATATTATTCTTGGTGGTAATCCTGAATTTATTTCAAGATTTCAAGTTAAAATAAAATATGATTATTTTTTATTTAGTAATAAAGATTATTTCTTTTTATCTGGTAATCCAAAAATAATAGTTATAGATAAATTAATAAATATAGATATAGAAAAAATTAAATATATTATTATTATTATTTATAAATTAATTAACATGAAATTATCTGTAAATAAAAGCACTAAAATTCAGCAATTAATAAATTTATTTTTAAATATAGAAAAAAAAGAATATTTAAAGAAAATAATATATAATTATCTTAATAATTTTTATAATAAAATTATTATTACATATAATTATATTTTGAAAAAAAATATAATTATATGTAATAATAATAAAAATCAAGTTATAAATAATGGTGGGTTAAGAGTAATAGGTAGTACTAAGCATGAATCTAGACGAATAGATAATCAATTAAAAGGTAGAACAGGGCGTCAAGGTGATATTGGAACTACTTGTTTTTATGTCTCATTAGAAGATAATTTAATGCGAACTTTTGGTTCTGATAAAATACAAACATTTATGAATAACATTGGATTTTCAGAAGAAACATTAATTGTAAATTCATTAGTATCTAAATCTATAGAAGGTGCTCAAAAAAAGATAGAGGGAATTCATTTTAATTATAGAAAACAATTAATAGAATATGATAATATATTAGAGATTCAACGAAATGCAATATATAAATTAAGAAAAAATATTTTATATGAACAAAATATTGAAATAATAACTTTAAAATTATTAAAACAGTTTATTTATGATTTAATAGAAAAATCAAGTTTTAATAATAATATGGATGAAAATATATTAAAAATATTGAATAATAGCATAAAAAATACTTTAGGATTTATTGTTTTAAAAAATAATTGGAATAATAATATACATAGATATATTTATAAAAAAGCAATTAAACTTTATAAAAATAATAAACGTATTAATTTTTTTTCATTTAATGAAATGGAAAAATATGTTTATTTAAAATTAATAGATCAAGGATGGAAAGAACATTTACAATCAATGGATTATTTACGCGAAGGAATTCATTTAAGAAGTTATGCTCAAAAAGATCCTATACAAGAATACAAAAAAGAGAGTCATCAATTATTTACTGATATGATTATTAGAACTCGTGATGAAATTTTAGAGACTATATTTAAAAATACAGATACAAGTTTAATTTATCAAAAAAAATCTATAAATATTTTACAAGAAGAATTGGAAAAAATATCTATATTTAGAAAATCAAATGAAAATAAATTGATAAATAATAATATATCAAAAGATAAAGAAGATATATATCAAAAGTATAATAGAAAAAATCGACGATTATTAAAATCTAAACAACGTAAAAATAAATAAAAATAAATGTATTATAATTTAAATAATATTTATAATTATATAAATAAAAATAATTTTATAGCTAAAAAAAAAATGGGCCAAAATTTTTTATGGTCTAAAAATGATAATGAAAAAATAATTAAATTAATAAAAAAAATAATTATATTACAAAAACCTAAAGCTATAATAGAAATAGGACCAGGGTTTGGAACACTTACAGAATATTTATTGAAATTAGGATATAAAGTATTTTGTATAGAATATGATTATAAATTAGTTGATTTTTTACGAAAAAAATTTGTTGATTATACTTTTACTAAACAATTAACAATTTTATTTATTGATATTGAAAAGATATCCTTATATTCTATGATAAAAATAATTGATGGACCTGTTATATTTTGTGGTAATTTACCATATCATTTAAGTAAAAATATTATAAATAAATTAATTCCAATAAGTAATAATATAATTAAAGCTTTTTTTTTAATTCAAAAAGAAACTGTTAATAAAATTATTTTAAATTCTAAAAATAAAAATTATAATATTTTATCATCTAAAATACAGATTATTTTTAAAACAAATTTTTCGTATATTTTTAATAAAAAAGTTTTTTGGCCTAATCCTAAAGTTG
>Ga0307987_1000905_pt1 | contig 16911 bp, 10 predicted proteins | sample EllFjometagen181_FD_203157 | JGI IMG/M metagenome (GOLD analysis project Ga0307987, IMG submission 203157) | Marine microbial communities from Ellis Fjord, Antarctic Ocean - #181 | ecosystem: Environmental > Aquatic > Marine > Unclassified | place: Southern Ocean | collected 2014-10-08
GTTTTTTTTATGATGTTGTGCTGCAACGTTGCACGTTGCGTTTTTCATCGACGTGCAACGTCGAAAGTAAGTTTTACATTATAGGACAATATAAAACACTGAATCGTTTGGCAAGCAGTCTTTTTTGTTTGATTGATTTCGTATTATTAATTATTAAAAGAAAATTAACATAATTTCTATGTGTATGTTGTTAACGACAATTATATAGCTCAAATATCTTTAAAATAATAGCTTGAATCAAGGAGTAATCTTTTCAATTTAAGTTTGCTTTCTTTATCAAGATATTCATTTCCAGCTGGAAGAAATACTTTTTTATCTTTAAAATGAATAACTAAGTCAATTCTTTTCTTAATAGTATATCCACCTAATTGTTTAATCAAATATGCAGCATCCAATATTGATACATCATGATAATCATTACAAATTGAATTAAATACTAATTGTGTTTTTCTATCATATTTTAACATCAAAATTGAATTCATGAAATTGTGGATTGATTTATTAAAAAAAGGTTCTGTACCTTGATTTTGATCAGTTGCTAAATAACTAATTTCTTTATCAAAGAGTAATTCTCTTTTTAAACTATCCCAGATTTTAAAAGTAATAACAATTGATTTATTATCATATTGTACAGGTAAGTTACCAAAAGAATTCGTGAACATCGTCATATTCTCTGAAGATGTTATGCCAAAATACTGAAATTGTGAATAACATAAATAACGAAAATTGGTTACATTATAAATTTCATTTACATTCTTATTTTCTTTATCGAAATCATTGAAAATTGAATATTTTAAATTAGTTATAAGTATTGATAATGAATCAGAAAGGTCATCATTACAATCCTCAGAATATTGAAATAATGCTGGATATCCATTCGATAGATTTTTTTTAGTACATTCATTAAAGGATGCTGATAGATATTCAAAATTGGGCATGGAAAAAGTACCAATAAATAATATTTTCTCATTTAATAAACTATCAAAAGAAAAGTTACCATTTAAGAAATTAAAATTCGATAAATTGTAATATTGAGACATAACTTCATGTTGCATTATTATAAGACAACTTGTTAAAAGCAATGTCAAAATTAAGATTAATAAAAAATCGATTTTTCTTTTTCTCATATTCTACAATCCTCCAATGAATTAATATAATTCTCGTAAAACTTTCCCTAACTCTTCCATCACTTCTTGATATTTGTCTGTTGCATTATCAAATTTTTCTTTTGCAATTTCAAAGCTTAATGCAAGCGTACATTCGATATCTAAAGATCTCAAATTTTTGAGAGCTTCTCGAAGATTATTATTTAATATTCGCTCAATGTAAAGAAATAAATTTTTATCTGTTTGATACATTTTCAAATTCAAATCATCATCAATTAGGTTGCTATGCCATTTTTGAGTTTTTTCATATAATAGATTTATCATACAGATATGCTTTAGCCATATATCTTATAGATTTTTGCATATTTTCTTGAACCACTAATAAAGTTTCTTTTTGAAATGATCGAGCTTTTTCTTTTCGTGCAAAAGAGTCAGATAATTCTTTTACTCTTAATTCATTTTTGCTGCTAATTAAAGTAGTAATAATACTAACACTAGCTCCAATAATTACCCCTATAAAACTATTTAGAATTACCAATAAACCAATATTCATAAATCCCCCAAAGATTAGATTTAATGTAAAAAGACATTTAATTTCCAAAGTGAGTTTATTGTTGCTTTATTATTTCCGTCAAGTGTAAAATAACTTTACTATGAAATTTGAAATGGGAAATCTAGAAGTAATAAAAAAGAAAAAGAGGAATTACCCTTAATTGTCGAAAACCTTTTCACATTTTCTTGTTGATAAGTTGAACTTATCAACACAATTGCTTTCGCAAGTTCAACTTGCGAATGAGTTTTTCGGTCAATTCGGAGAATTGACACTACTTGCAAACAGGAAAAAATATGTCGCTTAAAGCGACTATGTTTTATTTCATAAAGCCAATATTAAATGTCTGCATTACTCTAATGTCATCCTCAGCTTGACTGGGGATCTTGTCTCTCAATATAATTTGTTTCCACGACTAAAGTCATGGGCTACATCTTTATTGTACCGCAACGTTGCACGTTGCGTCTATCATCGACGTACAACGTCAATGTACATTGAATCATCTTTTTTTCTTTCTCTTTTTAGTTGTTGTCCTCTGTTCATTATCCAAAAAGAAAGCTATCAGATCTTTCCTGCCGGCATTCTTCAAAGCTTCAATAATCAGTTTTTTATTTTGCGGAACAAACCATTGAACAAGTGCTTTCTGTAGCCTGATCTCTCTGCCTTTTGGAGTATTGATCTTCTTGCCATCAAGGTCAAGTCCAGTATAATACATCATTGTACTTTGCGTCATTGGCGTTGGCGTGAATTGCTGAATTTGTTTTAATCTAATCCCTTTCATCTTAAGGTAAGTAGCTAACTGAATAGTCTCCTTTAAACTGGAACCAGGATGCCCTACAATAATGTATGGAACAATAAACTGTTTTTTGCCAATATCGTTGCAATAGTCACTATAAATATCGTGAAACCGCTCATAAAGTTTAATTGAAGGTTTATTCATGTATTGCAATACTTCGGGACTTATGTGTTCTGGAGCGAGTTTGAGGAGTCCACTGGTATGATATTTAGCAACTGTTTTTATGTAATCAATATCTTTCAGTGCCAGATCAAACCTGATACCGGAAGAGATAAAGGAATGTTTTACTTTTCTTAATTTTCTAACTTCATTTAAAAGTTTTTTCTGTGCTCCATGAGAGGTCTCTAAATTGGGGCATATCTCAGGGAATAGGCAGGAAGTTATCTTACAGGTTTCACTTATACCAAGTTTACAACTCATCCCATACATATTTGCCGAAGGTCCACCAATATCACTTATCGTACCTTTAAAATTGTAATCAGCTGCGATTGTTTTAATTTCTTTTATTATTGAGTTAATGCTTCGCGAACTGATAGTTTTTCCTTGATGCTCTCCAATAGCACAAAAATGACATCCTCCAAAACAACCACGATGTGCAGTTACTGAATCCTTGATCTGAGTAAAAGCTGGAATTTTCTTACCATTATAATCTGGATGCGGCTGTCGTGTAAAATTAAGATCATAAACATCATCAAGCTCTTTGGTAGATAACGGTTTTGCAGGTGGATTATGAATGAGAAAACTCTTCCCAAATTTTTGAATGAGTACTTTATCACGGAAACCATGCCAGAAGATTTTATGCATTTTAAGAAAATCATTCTTTAAAAGATCTGAAGAAAATTCTGGTAGAACAATTGCATCTTTAATCTCTTTTCCAATTACTACAGTTCCATGGATGTTCTTCATATTATTGATGTCTTCACCGTTGTTTAATCTATTTGCTATTGAGGTTATAGTCCTTTCACCCATTCCATAAACAAGTATATCTGCTCTGGAATCAAATATAATAGAATTTCTTAAGTTATCGCTCCAATAATCATAATGCGGTAACCGGCGCATGCTTGCTTCTACTCCACCCAAGATAACAGGAGTATCTTTATAAATTGCTCTTATTTTTTGTGTGTATACAACTGCCGCTCGGTTTGGTCGTAAACCGCTTTTACCACCTGGTGAATATGCATCTTCAGAGCGTATCTTGCGAAGCGCTGTGTAGTGATTTATCATTGAATCCATATTCCCTGAAGATATCCCAAAGAATAATCTAGGACGACCAAGTTTTTTAAAATCGGCATCATTCTGCCAGTTTGGTTGGGAAATTATTCCTACTTTATAGCCTTCTGCTTCAAGAGATCTAGCAATGATAACCGGACCAAAACTGGGATGATCCACATACGCATCACCTGTTATTATGATTATGTCGAGTTGTTTCCAACCTCTATTCTTAAGGTCTGTTTGAGATGTTGGTAAAAAGTTATTCATAAAAAAAGCGACGCTTTGCGTCGCAAAAAAATTGCCATCACCAAATTATGGATTTAATCTGATAATATTAATTGCCTGAACGCCTCTATCTGTTTCAATTGTGTCAAATTCTACTTCTTCATCAGGTATAAGTATTTTTCTACCCAATTCTGAAGCTGTAACTATTGATTTCCAGTGAACGAAAAATTCTTTTCCTTCAGCTGTAATGACAAAACCATAACCCTTTCCTTCATCAAACCATTTTACAGTTCCTTTCATTTTTTACTTCCTTTTTTGTTTTAATTACAACTTTTAGATAATTGTTAATTAAGCAAGCGATTTATTTTTCGTCATTCTTAGAAATCTTCCTACTGTAACTTTTAACGAAGAATAAGGTGAATATATATAATTACTCTGGGTTTATCCTTCCTTAAGAGAGCAATGTATAAGACTCGTCAGTATGACGATATATAACAACGTGCAAGACCTGTCCAACCTTCGTCCTTCGACTGTAATCAGAATGATTATGTTTATTTTACAATTTGCACAAACACAATAATATGATTATCACCAATTCTTAGGATAAACATTATAACTGAGTTATCACCATTTAGTTTGATCTTTTTTCTAAATTGTTCGGTAGACTCTGGGAAACCGCGTGTTTTTACAATAAGTTCTCCAATTTCTTTTTCGCGAACATATTTGCGGACTTGTTTTAAATCATACTTCATCACTTTATCAACTTCATAAATATTCCCAAAATCACATTCTATAATTTGTGAACCGGTTAATAGTGCAAGTTTAGAATCAATGAGCATGTAATCTAATTCACTTCCCAATTCCTGCACCAATCCAGCCCTAATTATTGCAGGATCAGGTTCAAACATATATCTCTGAATTTCAGAAACATCTATCTTTACATCTGAATTTTGTAGCATAAGGTTAGGGGTTAGCAATACTGCTTTTCGTTTACAATTCTTAGTAGAAAGTTTTCCCATGCAAAGCAAGATCTCTTTTAATGTTCCATTTTCAGATACAAATTCGAGAGTTGAATCTTTGGGTAATTCTAAGTTTTTGTAATCTATTGCAGGAGATAGTTTAACTGCGATATTTCGAGAAAGTTCTCGAAGTTCAAGAATTTTAGAAAACGGAGGGGAATACTCTTCAGGAGCAATCTTACGAAAATTTCCAGATCTCCTGTCCGGATCAATAAATATTGCATCTACCTTCTTGTTAAAATCTTCAGCTTTAGCTTGCTCATAATTGATATTATTCAAACCTTGATTTGTGCAATTATACTCAGCTAACTTCAAAATATCGGCATCCAAATCAACCGCATAAACTTGCTCTTTAGCTTTGGCAATATTTATTAGATCAATCCCAGTTCCACAACATAAATCTGCAATTTTGTTATAATCTTTAAACTTCTTTGCATGATATTTTGCTATCGTCCAGGAACTTGCCTGTTGTGCTCCACGTTCTGTGAAGAGTAGCTCATTGGAGATCGGTATCTTTGAAGAATTTCTTCTTTGTAATATAATCTGACTAAGCATTTCTTTAATTGGTTTTTCAGGATTTGATAATACTAATTTTTGTGTTTCGTTTATGGTAATTTCTTTTAATTTCTGAAGCTCTTTAAAAAATTTTCTGTTCTTCTTTTCTTTTAAGAATTCTAGTAATTTATTAATATTCATAATATTGAGATTTGGTTCTTATACTTATCTGTCAAATAAAAAACGGGTGGAAATCCACCCGTCAATTATATAACCTAATTTTCTTATTTAAGTAAAATACATTTCTTCACATCTACTGTGGACTTATTAACTTCCAACTTGTAGAAATAAATTCCTGAACCTGCTTTCTTCCCATTATTGTCAGTACCGTTCCATTGAATATTTTGTATACCTTCAGATCTAAATTCTGCATTTACAAGAGTGCGAACCTTCTGTCCACGAATATTATAAACATTCAAATCCACTTTACTATCTGCTGGAAGGCTGAAAGATATATTCGTTAATGGATTGAATGGATTGGGATAGTTCTGATTTAGAATTGGCTTTGTAGGAATGATAGTAAAATCTTCTGCATCAGTAATAACTTTATTATCGCCATAATAACCTGTTCTCTTATAATTCCCGCGATAAGTAGACCAAGGAATTTTAGATCCTTTAGTAAGTTTACAGTCTATTATAAGAGCACCCGCAATTGTGCCTGAAATAAAATCGAAATCACCATCACCATCAATATCTTCAACACTTGCTGGTCCATAAGCACTAATATCAACAGTTACCGGAGCAAATGCTACTTCAGTTCCATCATTGTGGAAAGCGTAAAAATCATTGGCTACTGTGAAACACACCAACTCAACATTATCATCATTATCCAAATCAACTGCCATCGGTGGTTTTGATATTGTTCTTGAGATATCTACAGGCCAGCCAGGTAAAATATTACCTTCCTGATCTATAATATAAAATTCTCCATCAACCGTTGTAAAAGCTATATCCAGTTGTTCATCGTTATTAAAATCTGCTGCAATTGCAGATCCGGCAACTTTTGCATTCAACGATTTTGTAACCAGAATATCTCCGGTTGGGCTGATTATATAAAGCTTATTATCAATTGTACCTATAATTATTTTTTTATTATCAAGCACAATAGGAGCAGTTGCAGAAATTGCAGAAAGTGCAAGTGGGAATCCATCAATATTTTCACCATCATCTCCATACACATATAAATTTCCATCAAGAGTAGAGATTAATATTTCACTTTTGCCATCTTCATTTATATCTGCAGAAGCCATATCACAAAAAAGTGTGTTAGGAAGTCCTACTGGAAAATTAGGAAGCATATTGCCATTATTATCAAATACTGATAACTGGTTATCAAGGTCAAATGTAACGATATCAAGTTGATCATCACCATTTACATCTGTGATCATTGGAGTAAGCAAATTCTGAGAATTAACTGAGCTACTAAAAATTTGAGCACCTGTGTTATCTAGTGCATAAACCGAACCGTCTCTATCGGCTATTACCAGATCTGAGATATTATCATTATTTATGTCACCATAAGCTATACTCTTCCAAATATTTGCATTACCTGTCCATGGGAATCCACTCACCATCTGTGCATCAGGTTGAAGCAAATTAACGTTTGTCTCAGCATCAACAATAAGAATATCTTTCACTCCGTCTTCATTGAAATCTGAAATTATCGGATTTGAAAAAACTTGATTATTTGCAGACCAAGGCCAGTTCTGCTGGAATAAAGATACTTCAAATTCCATTGAATACTCTTGTTCAAATACTCCTCCACCAGTTACAGGTGCGGAGATGTATAATGTATAATTATAAGTATCATAACTACAGTTTTGGGGAGCTTGGATAATGAACGAAGGTCCTGTAAGCGTAGTTCCAACAGGAATATTCCCAAATTCAACCGTTCCATTGATAACCTCAATTGTGTTATCTTCAAACTCAATGGTTGCAGTTACATTTTCTGCATCAGCCCAGCCTTCCATGTTTTCCAATTCTATAAAAACTTCTATTTGCTCTCCCGGATTTGGAGTGTTATCGTCATCACCATATAGTGAGTCATCATAAAATACTCCTACAGGCTGAATATACGGGAACGAACCATTCGCATATTTCACTTCAACAGAAGGGTCGCCAAAAATTACTAGTTCATAATGTACCCAGCGCATCACACCACTATCCAAAGCCATATTTACAAGTTCAGTTCTAGATTGTGATAATGATTTTCCAAGTTGACGTTGATTATCGTTGAACATAGCTTCAAAAAATGCAATATCATAATATTGGGAAGGTCCATTTGTGTTGCCCGGGCTGTACCATCCATATCTTGTATTTCCAATAAACGCAAATAAACCATGTTCTGTCATTACAAGATTTTCGCCAATACTCTCATTTGATAGACTTGTTAATTCATCAAATGCTGCAGGATAACAACCCTGTGTGTAAGCGAATCCATAGTTTGTATTTGTATAGGAGTTAACATAACTGGTTGTCTGACCGAATACAATATTTTCGTTTGAGTGCCCCATATGATTAATAACAGAAAGTCCACTATTTATGGCATCACGAACCCAATCTGTATTGTATGTTCCATCACGTTCATAAAGTCTGTTTACATGGTAATCTGCATCCAAACTCGGAGCCAGGTCAGCAACTTCATCTTTGTAATCTCCACCCCATGTTACGGGACTGTTATTCAGATTTTCGCCTAATAAAGTAACAACATCATTAGTAAAGGTCTGGTTATCTACATAATATGATGTTTTATTAAAAATGTTCTCAAACTCTTCCTGAGTTTCAGCTGTAAACCTACCAACAGAAACCTCAGGGATGAGATCAACATCATCTGCAACTTCACCATAAGTTCCATTCCCATTTCCATCCCAGTTATTATCAAGACATCCATAATAAAGATCACAAGGCATGTTATAATCGTAAGTTCCCCAGCCTGTATCTATAAAAACAGTCCGGATCGGGATTATTTCATCATCACCACCTAGCAGAACGTATTCTAAAGGAGTTGAAGTTCCAGAATAAGTTACATATGCATCATTAATAAAATTCTTGATTTTTTCTTGTTCATTAACACCTGGATATTCAGCATAAATATCAGAAGTAAGGAACGTTCCGGTTACTAAACCGCCATCGTTTTTCCAATCTACAAAGTCCTGTAAATATGCTTCTCTTTCTGCATCAGTAATAACTATCATTGTATATGGATCTGATGGACTTACTAGTGTTCGGCTAGTACTGGAATAAGTTTTTCTATAATTATTAAGGGTATTAGGATTTAAGATCATCTGTTCTAGTTCTGTTTTATAACTTTCGATCATCATTTTATTTTGGGCATCAAATACTTCATTGTTAGATGCGGAATTTACTGTTATTTCTGCAGTTTTGAACCATGATACAATTTTTGTAACAGGATTGAATTTATATGGGAAAATATTGATAATAACTAAGTCAAATCCTTTCACTCGTTGAGTTCCCAACAGTTTATAATTCATTGCTGGAAAATTTGCATTTGCAAAATAGATTTCACTATCTTTGAGTGTGTTATCTGGTTTGGCTTGTGAAATGGGCTGCATCATTCTTGAATGATCAATATATTTTTCACCGCTCATTTCATTCAAATCTGTAAACTCTACATTTATAGAAGTAAGTTTCTCTCCCATTGGAAGTAGTACTTTTACAGATATGTATGCCATAGCAGGTTGACCTGGTGTAATCATTTGCGGAAGTTCATTTTGAAATGAATTCCTAATAACTATTGGATCTTCAATATTAAGATTAATTGCTGAGATCATTAGTGGTAAAATCAATATTGCTACTAAAATTGCTCTTCTCATTCTATGCTCCTTTTTTACCTATTTATAATTAATTTCTAATTATGCAATTTTTGAGCCAATCTTACGTCAAGTAAATAGTTTCTAATGTGTAATAATGTGGAAATTACTTGAATTGTTGACAACAATTAAGAAAGATGTAGCGTAGTTCGGTCAGCGCGTTCGGTTCTGGACCTAAAGGTCGTCCCGATGAATCGGGATCATCCCGACCAAAATTTTTTATACTATTTTAGCAAATCCATTTTAAGCTCCTTGTATTCTCTTCATATTCTTAATAATTTTAATAAGTTCATGTGCTAAAAGGAAGATCGCAGAAGCAACAAAGATCGAGATCCAATCGTTTAAGTGCAATGGAGCAAAAGCCAGAAAACTGTTAATACCTGGCAAATAAATTGCAAGTATGCAAATTGATATTGAGAAAATTATAGAGTAAAGCATTTTAGGATTGTTGAAGAAGTTTTTAGAGAATATCGATTTCAATTCATAACGTCTAGAAAGAATATTTACAAATTGAGTAAAAGCTATGGTTGTATAGCAAACTGTTGTAGCTCTAGCATATAAGATATGATCCGCGGTTAATACCACTCCCATTCTCTTAATAAAGAAACCAAAATTCAAAAATGCTAAAAGCCCCATAAGTATACCCAAAAAGATTATCTCTAAGGATGATCTTTTATTAACAATATGTTCCTTACGACCTCGTGGTGGAGAGGTCATCAACTCTTTCGCTCCAGGATCAAATGTTAGAGCTGTTAAGGGTAAAATCTCTGCAAAAAGGTCTATCGCTAATATCTGAATCGCCAAGATCGGAATTGGCCACTTAAATAACATCACTCCTAACAAGCCAAGCAGAACAACAGCTAGCTCAGCACCATTACTAGTTAAGGACGCTAATACTGTTTTCTTGAGATTATTATAAATTATCCTGCCTTCTTTAATTGCACTAACCAATGTTGGAAAACTGTCATCGAGTAAGACTAATTCGGCTGCCTGTTTAGAAACATCAGTTCCCATCTGCCCCATTGCAACTCCAATATGAGCACTCTTAAGAGCTGGTGCATCATTTACTCCATCTCCGGTAACTGCTACGATCTTATCCTGTTTTTTAAGTTGTTTTACAATGCGCAATTTATCTTCTGGTGATACTCTACTGAAAATTAGCGAATCGTTATCGTCCATGATCTTATTCAGTTCTTCATCAGTTAGCTCTATGAATTCTTTACCAGTAATTACAGGAACTTCAATATCTATTGCAGATAAATTTATTTCTTTACCAATCGCCTGGGCAGTTACGGCATGATCACCTGTCATAATGTATGTGCGTATGTGTGCTTCATGAGCCTTGTCAATTGCTTCTTTAACTCCTTCTTTTGGTGGATCGGTCATGGCTATTAGTCCTAAAAATACAACATCTTTTTCAATATCCTCTAGAATATAGTCCTTCTCATTTGCATCCAATTTTCTAAAGGCAATGGCAATAACTCTCATAGCCTGTTTTGAATACTCGTTGTTTATAGCTTCGATCTCTTCTTTATCCTTATCTGTGATCACTGCTTTCTTTCCGTTTTTCCAGATATGTTTACTTATGGAAAGGATACTGTCGGAAGCTCCCTTCATCTTGAGATATTTTTCATCACCAAATTGTCTGATCGAACTCATTCGTTTACGTACAGAATCAAAACTGAACTCATGAAGTTCTGGATTTTCCTCATCCTCTGTAGATGAATGAGTTCCCAGTTTAGTAGAAAGTGTTATCAAGGCAGCCTCAGTAGGATCTCCCACAGGATACCAATTATTATGATTCTCATCTGGAGCATGAATAACAGCATTAGAAGCCATTGTAGCAGCATCCAGCATTATCTCCATCTCCTCGATTTCTTGCTGTGTAAGTTCCTTATCATTCTTATCTAATATTGTTCCTTCCGGTTTATAACCTAACCCTGTGATTTTATAATGTTTCCCAGAAAACCATAGCTCCTTAACGGTCATTTCATTTTTTGTTAATGTTCCGGTTTTATCTGTACATATCACATTAGTAGAACCTAATGTCTCTACTGAAGATAGTTTTTTTACAACAGCATTCTCTTTAGATAGACGGTGAACGCCTTGGGTAAGAGCAACCGTGATCTGCATAGGAAGTGCCTGAGGTACAACCGCGACTGCAACCCCTAAAGCATAGATAAATGCAAAGTTAACACCTAACCCTTGAAGTGCACTACCAATGAATAGAAAAACGGCAATGATAACTGCAAAAATTGTTAATCGGTTAGCAACACTTTGAAGCTCTTGTTGAAGAGGTGAACGGGAATTTTCTTCTTCCTGTGTGAGATCAGCGATTCTTCCCATCTCAGTTTTCATGCCCGTTGCAATAACTATACCTTTGGCATTTCCGGAAGCAACAGTAGTTCCCAAATAAATCATGTTATCTCTATCAGCTAACTGACATTCCTCCTTAATGGCATTACTGTGCTTATCCTGTGGCATGGATTCACCGGTTAAAGAAACGTCGTTTGTACGTAGATTAAAAGATTCGATAATTCTGATATCCGCAGGGACCTTGTCACCCTCTTCTAAACTTACAATATCTCCAGGAACTAAGTCACCTTGATGTATTTCAGTTAGTTCTTCATCCCTAAACACCTTAGAAGGTGATTGAACAAGCTTCTCCAATGATTCCATGATCTTTTCTGCTTTGAATTCCTGCAAAAATCCTACTACCGCATTAATTAAAGCAATTGTTAACATTATTATACCGTCACTATAACTTTTTATAAAAAATGATAAACTTGCAGCGACAAGAAGGACTATCATAAATACATCTTTGAATTGAGCTAAAAATTTGATAAACGGTGACACTTTTTTACTTGTAATCAGTTCGTTCTTCCCATATTTCTCAGATCTTTTTAAAGCTTCCGATGAATCTAGTCCTTTTTGAGAAGAATCTAACAATTTAAAAATATCTTCTGTTGATTGATTGTAAAATTTAACTTTATCCAATTTAATTTTCTCCTTAATAATTTGCATACTATATTGGAAAGTTCTACATATTTGGTCAATTAGTTCATTATAAATCTTTGTTAAATCTCATATTAATAATATGATTTGACAATTAATGATTTTTTAAAAAACTAAAGGAGAGAGTTTTCTGAGATGATCGAAAAGCGACTCTTGAAAGGAGAGAAAAATGAAAAAATGTTTTGTAATTTCACTATTATTTATGCTTCTTACAATTAGCCTTTCAGCAGAGTGGAGCAATGATCCATCAATTAACAATGCTATCTGTAGCTTAACCGGAGAGCAAGCAATTCCAAAAGTTGTCACCAGCTCAACTGGTGATACTTATATCGGATGGTTTTCTAATGATTCCGGTAATTATAATCTAAGATTGCAAAGATTAGACCAATTTGGAAATGAGTATTGGGCAACAGATGGAATTGTTATTAGTGATAATCCTGCTATGACCTGGTTAACTGATTGGGATATGACAGTTGACGGTAATAACTATGCAATTCTCACATTCCAAGACATCAGAAATGGTGGAAATAATAACATTTACGTTTATAAAGTAGCGCCTGATGGTTCGTTTTTCTGGGGAGAAGATGGAATTGAGCTTTCAAATTCTGCTGCTTTTGATGTAGCACCAAAAGTTTGTGTAACGTCAGAAAGTGGTACTGTAATCACCTGGCAGTCAGATGATGCGATCATTATGCAGAGAATTGCAAATAATGGAACACTAGTTTGGGGTCCTACTGGAATAACGCTGAGTTGTGCTGATACTTACTCATGGCCACAACCTTTTGCTGTTGAGAATGACCACATTTTATTAAAGTTTTTCCATGATTCTGGTCCTGCCTGGGCACCAACTCGTCATTGTTATATTCAGAAATTTGATAATGATGGTAATGCAGCTTGGGCAACAGATACAATCGTTTCCAATGCAGATGGAATAACAGCTTGGACACAGGTTTTCAATATTATCTCTGATGGAGACAACGGATGTTTTATTTCCTGGCACGATAGTCGAGGTGGTGGTACAATTTCTTATCCGTTTGTACAGCATGTGAACTCGGATGGAACTGTTGCCTATATTGATAATGGTGTACAATTATCTACTGAAACAAATCGTCAAAATTTCTATCCTGAATCTGTATATGATTCTGTAAATGATGAATTAACAACTTATTGGTCACAAACAGATGGTAGTCAAAACAACCATGGAATCACCGGGCAAAAACTCGACACTAATGGAAACTTGTTATGGGGAGCAAACGGTAACAATATAATCGCGATCTCAGCTCTTTATGTTATACCATTTGCTGTACGTAAGACAAATGACGATACTATAGTTTTTTATGAAGAAGGAGTTACAGGTACAGATTCTTATACGAAAGTTATGCGTCTTGATACTGATGGCAACTTTGTATGGACAGGTGATTCTGTAACAATGTGTTCAGTCCCTTCCAGCAAAATTCATAGTGTAGCAAGTCAGTTTAATAATAATCAGATTATTGCGAGCTGGGAAGATGAGAGAGCTGGAGCAAAAGATATTTATGCTCAAAATATCAACTTAGATGGCACTCTTGGTGCTCCAACAGCTAACGGAACGATAGAAGGATCAGTAGTTATAAGCGGTGGAGCGGGATTTGTGGAAGATGTTGAGATAACAGCTGGAACAGCAACTGTTAACCCAAGCGCTAATGGAGATTACGAAATTTCGATTGCTCCCGGCACATATGAAGTAACTGCAGTATTAGAATATTATACGCCTCAAACGTTAATTGATATTGTGGTTACGGAAGGCATTGCAACTACAGGAATTGATTTCACACTCGCATGGATCCCAGTTTACAATCCACCTCAAAATCTTATTGTTGATCCATTAACTGGTATAGTCACTTGGGATCCTCCTGAACTATATCCCGGAACTGAAGTTCAAGGTTACAATTTTTATTTGGATGGAACTTTTGTAGAATATTGTGAGTTATTAACCTTACAATTAGAAAATTTAATTAATGGCGTGGAATATATAATTGGAATTTCTGCCGTTTATGATGGTGGTTGGGAATCTGAAATTGTTGAAATAATGTTCTTCTATACTGGAACAAATGCTGGTAATAGTATTGTAGCGGTTACAAAATTAATAAACAACTATCCTAACCCATTTAACCCAGTTACAAATATTTTTTATTCTGTTAAAGAAAGAGGAAATGTGTCTTTAGAAGTATACAATTTAAAAGGACAACTTGTTAAAACTTTAGTAAATGAAACAAAAGAAACAGGTGATTATACAACTATCTGGGATGGTACAGACCACTCAAACAAATCTGTTTCCAGTGGCATATATCTTTACAGAATGAAATCTGACAACTATATATCTACTAGAAAAATGATACTCTTGAAGTAAAAACTATATAAATAAAAAAGCCCTCCGAAAATGGAGGGCTTTTTATTAATCATATATTACATCAGGATTATTTCAATAACACCATTTTCTTAGTTGATGTAAATGAACCTGTTTTCATTTTGTAGAAGTAAACACCGCTTGCAGTCATTCTACCATTATCATCCATTCCATTCCAAATAACACTATGTGTGTCAGCACTTAAATTTTCGTTAACTAATGAACGAATCTTCTCACCCTTTACATTGTAAATATCTAATTCAACATAATCGGGATCATTTATAGTAAAGCTTATAGCTGTTGTAGGATTAAAAGGATTAGGAACATTCCCGTGTAGAATTGCTCCATTTGCTGGAAGAACATCACCTGCAGCAACAACTTCAACAACAAAATCATCTGTTAATACAGATTCATATTCATCATAATAAACTGCACTTACGTTGTATGTGTAAGAACCTGATGGAACATTGATGTCAATTTTAAGTGTTGTTGAACCATTCACAGTATATAGAACTTCTGCATTACGATAGATTTTATAATTAGTAACATTAGCTACAGTTTCTGGAGCAGACCATGTAATAAGTACATTACTTCCTGCAACACTGCAATCAAGATCTGTAGGAGGAACATATTGATTTTGAAGAGTAACATCTAATGTAACAGTAATGCCATCTTCAATTAATATATCTTCTTCTGTATAAGAATCAAAACCCAATAGTTCACAACTAAAATCAAATGTACCTACATCAACTAACATTTCATATTCACCGTCACCATTTGTTGTAGTTGTACTTGTTCCAAGTGTAATTTCTGCATTTGCAAGTAAATTGCCAGTATCAAGATCTGTTACAACACCTTCAATTGTTCCCATAGGTTGAGGAGTAAGTTCACCTGTATAAGCATAAACACCAAGCAGGCCAGGATTAGTTTGATCATTAAAGCAACCTGCCCATCCTGTTTCATCATCAATCCAAGAAGTAGCTAAGAATTGGATTCCAGTAGTTTCATCAAACTCGATCCAGTTGTGCCCACCATCATGACTAAATGATGCACCAGAGAATCCAGTTGCTGCTCCTGTGGAAACATAAGTATTAGCTGTTCCTGGAACATAATCAAGATCATTTGTAAAACATTGACCTGTATGTGTAACAGCTTGCCAAGTTACTCCACCATCAGATGTTTCAGCTATTGTACCAGAAGAAGAAGCCCCTTTATCCTGAGCCAGTCCATGTAAATTATCTTTAAAAGTAACATCTGTATATGTAGTTATTGGAGTTTGTGCAACTTCCCAATTCATTCCTTTATCATTTGAATAGAATACTCGTCCCATTTGAGTACCCCACCAAATATTATCACCCACAGCATCATAATATCCAACAATTCCCCATTCTCCACCTAATGGAGCAGGAATATTTTCTGTTGGAACTCTTACCCAGTTTGCACCACCATCGCTAGTTGTATATAATTCATAATATCCACCTACCGGGTCACCTTGAGCAAAGCCATCATCTTCATTAAAGAAATGCACTACATTTGGGAAAGAACCAGTAAGATTGTAATCTGCAGATTCCTGGCGAACCCATGAAGATCCACCATCTTCTGTATAATAGATACCTTGAGGATTTCCAGTATGAATTGGAACCCAAGCTTTGTCGGCGTCAATTGCATATATCATTGCAGCATCTCCACCCGTAGGAGCAGTGTCGATCTGAGTTGCTGTCCAGTTTGTACCACCATTTGTAGTATGTGTAACTATTTGATATGGTACAGTCGAGCCACTACCATCATAACCTGCAGCCCATACTACATCAGCATCAACTGCATTCATATAATTTATACCCGTTGAAGCATTTGGAAAACCTGAATTTTGATCTGCCCAATCAAATACTCTGCTGTCTCTTACGACATTCAAGGTTGCTCTATTTGCGGCTGGACCAGCCAACAGCATAGAAGCAATGAGAACTGTTAACAAAACTAATAATAACTTTTTCATTGTAATCTCCTTTTTTTTAATTCTCTAATTTTATTGCATTATCTGTTCCATGGTAAAATATTTTTGATATTAGAATAGTGTCAAATATAATGTTGTGACACGCATCCCCCGAAAATTTTTCAAAATTCTTGAATCCACAATTGCAGTGGTTCATTATGTTGTTTTTGAAATGTGATTTTCTGGTATAAGCTAATTTTATTGAAGCAATACTTAATAACAGTTGC
>Ga0307987_1000906_pt1 | contig 16903 bp, 8 predicted proteins | sample EllFjometagen181_FD_203157 | JGI IMG/M metagenome (GOLD analysis project Ga0307987, IMG submission 203157) | Marine microbial communities from Ellis Fjord, Antarctic Ocean - #181 | ecosystem: Environmental > Aquatic > Marine > Unclassified | place: Southern Ocean | collected 2014-10-08
AGGGGCATTCATGGGCAACGGCCTGCTCGGTGCCATGCTCTACACGCCCACCGGCAAGGGGCTGGGCTGGCGACTGGGGCGAACCGACGTGCAAGACCGGACAAACCGCGTACCCATCGGCTGGTTCCGCCTGGGATTCGGCGCGGAACCGACCGCGACCAGGATGCGCCTCGGCCTCTACGACGCCGAGATCTCCGGCGAAGCGGTCTTCCCGAACGGCAATCTGCGCTGGCGGACCTTCACCCATGCGGAGCAGCCGCTGATCGTGATCGAGATCGATGCGGATCCCGGCGTGGCATGGTCCTGGGGGTGGGAACGGGAGGAACCCATCGACCCACGCAAGCTCTACAAGAAGGAACCCCTCACCCGCCACAACCCCCCGGCGTCCGAGGGGGCCGACAACGACCTCTCCTTTTGCCACCAGCCCCTGGCGGACGGCCCAGGGCACACGACGGCGTGGAAGCGACTCAAACGAACTGGCGGCGAGACCATCTTCGTCACCATCGCCCGCACCGACAAGCCGGACACCTCCCTCAGCAAGGCCAGAGCGGGCCTCGCCCCCCTCACCTCCTCGTCGCTACCAGCTCTACGCCAATCGCACCAGGCGTGGTGGCACCGATTCTACCAACAGAGCTTCGTCTCCCTGCCCGACCAACGTCTGGAGGGATTCTGGTGGACGCAGATGTACAAGCTGGGTTCGGCCACCCGCGCCGACGGCCCCATGCTCGACCTGATGGGGCCCTGGTTCCGCGAGACGCCCTGGGCCAAGATCTGGTGGAATCTGAATGTCCAGCTGACCTACTGGCCCGTCTACACCGCAAACCACCTGGAAATCGGCGAATCGCTCTGCCGTACTCTGGATGAGAATCTGGACAATCTCATCCTGAATGTGCCCAAGGAATGGCAGCACGACTCCGCCGGCATCGGGCGCGCCACCACCTACAACTGCCGTGGAGGGGTCGGTTCGGAAAAGGGGAATCTGATCTGGAGTTGCCACAACTACTGGCTGCAGACTCGCTACGCAGACGATGCCGAACGCCGCAAGACCAAGCTATTCCCTCTTCTCAAACGCGCGGTCGCCTACCATCTGCACCTGCTGGAGGAAGGAGAGGACGGCCGCCTGCACCTGCCCAAGACCCACTCCCCGGAATACGGCGATGCCCCGGACTGCAACTACGACCTCGCCATGCTCCGCTGGGGATGCCAAACACTGGAGGAGATCTGCCGAGAAGCCGACATGGACGACCCGCGACGACCCGAATGGCGGCGAGTGCTGGCCAAGCTGGTCGAGTTCCCCGCCAACGAGGATGGCTGGCTGATCGGCCGCGGTCTGCCGATGAGCAAAGGACACCGCCACTACTCGCACCTGATGATGTACTACCCCCTGCATCTAGTCACCTGGGACCAGACCGAGAAGAGGGACCTCATTCGCCGCTCGGTCGAGCACTGGCTGCATTTCCCCTCCGGCAAGACCGGCTACACCTACACCGGCGCCGCCGCCATGTACCTGCGCATGGGGGAGCCGGACACAGCCCTCAAATACCTGAACGCCGGTCTGAACCGCCATGTGAAGCCGAACACCATGTACCTGGAGGCCGGCCCCGTCATCGAGACGCCCCTGTCCGCCGCCGCCGTCATCAACGACATGCTCCTGCAAAGCTGGGGTGGACGCGTCCGGGTCTTTCCCGGCGTCCCCAGCTCCTGGCGGGAGGCATCCTTCCACGAACTCCGGGCGGAGGGGGCCTTTCTGGTCAGTTCCGCCCTGCGCGATGGCCGGCCGCAGTTCGTCCAAGTGCGCGCCGAGACCGGCGGGAACTGCCGCCTCGTAAGTCCATTTGCCGCCACCGCCGCCCGCTTCCTGCCCTCCGGACGGCAGGAGAAGCTCTCTGGCCAGGTGGGCCGGCTGCTGGACCTGAAGCTGGCCAAGGGCGAAACCGTCCTGCTGACCCCAAGCGGTGCGGATACCTCCTTGGCAATCACCCCCGTCCAGACCTACACGGCCAACGCCGGCTACCGCTACGGCACGCCACCCGCGATTCCCGAGCACCAGTTCGGCTTCGCTCCCGCCGTGCCCGGGGTGCGCTTCGTCCGAGTCGAGATCCCCGGCGAGAAGCAAACACTATCCCTGGCCGAAGTACAGGTAATCGTAGGCGGCAAGAGCATCGCCAAGGGAAGCAAGGCCAGCCAATCCACCAGTGCCTATGGAGGCGTTGCGGCGCGCGCCGTGGACGGCAACTGCTCCGGCGTCTGGAAGGAAGACACCGTCACCCACACTGCCATCGACAAGCCCAACCCCTGGTGGGAGGCAGACCTCGGCCAGGCCTTTGCCGTCGATGCGGTCCGGCTGTTCAACCGAACCGACGCCTGCCCCGAACGCCTCAAGGGCTTCGTGCTCAAGCTCCTCGACGAACAGCGCAAGGTTCTGGCGACCCGCAAGGCCGGAGACAAGTAGGCGCGCCGGGCCCCGGCGCAGTCCTCGCTCCCCGGCATCGACGGCTCACCATGGCGCTCTGCCTCTGCAAGAGACGCGCCATGGATCCCCGGAGCTTGGCACCCGCCGCGACCGCCTATTCCTCAGCCATGTGGATACCGACTACACTCGGCCACTGTACCTGGTCGCCAACACCGTAGTCGTAGATGCGGAGCCAAGTTCCCTTGGGGAAGGCCGCAGCAAGAGCAGCGGGATCGGGCTTCTCGGCAAGAAGGACGAACCTGCCGTTGCGGACGCCAGAGACACGGTACTCCGCCGTGCCCTTCGGATTGGTAATGCGGGCTCCGTTGTAGTAGCGGCAGCCAGCAAGGCGGAAGGGGGTGTTGGTGAGCACGCGGTCGGGACCCGTGCCGGTGACGCGCCCGATGCCGATGAGGGGGTCGAACTCGAGGGCAAGAACAGTCTTGCCATCCTGCTCCCGAGCGCTCTCGACACGGAGACTAACCCGACGGTCTGGGTTGACAATGTGAACCACGCGCCCGACCAATGCGGCCCCGGGCACAAGGCGGTCGAGGGTAATCTCGACCTTCTCGCGATCCACAGATTCGATGGCGGCCGTGTCCCAGGCCTTGTCCGCCTGGCAGCCGAGATCGTCCTTCTTCAGAAGAGTGCCGCCCACCAGGGACGCGGCCGTGCCCTTGCCGCCGCGTTCGCGCCAGAGCCCGAAGCGACCTGAGAAGCGGATGCCGTCCTCCGTGCGCCATTCGCCTGCGCCAGTGGGGGAGGAGAAGATCACATCCCGGCCATCGGCCAACTGCACTTCCAGGGCAATGCCATCGTCGGGACCGGAGAGCTCGAGTCGGCGGACACCGCGCACGACTGGCTCATCCTTCCAGACCTGCATGACCGACGCGAAGCTGGCGGCCACGGGCGGTGGGGTGTTCTTGTGCATGAGCAGGAACTTCATCTCGTAGGGGGAACTCCCGGCCGGGGACTTGGCATCACAGACAATCACCTCGGCCCCATCGCTCTCGGCCACGTGGATGCCGAAGTGGAGACCGTCGGCGCCCTTGAGCTTCCAGTCCGCAGACCAGACGCCAGGGTTTGAATCCCGCTGCACATTGTAGAGGTGGGCGAGGCCGAACATGGGGCCGTTGAAGCCGTAGACATTGCGCCTGCAGCCGCTGGCCTTCAGCCACTTCTCGTCACCATAGGGAACGTCCTTGCCAGCGACGGTGCCCTTCCCCTGGGAAACCAGATCCAGGCCATCGATGCGGAAGCCCTCGTCCTCCTGCGCGTGGAAGGTCCAGTATACCTCGCGGCCGCCATGGATGCGGTAGAGGTCCACCGCGTAGAACCGGTCCTCGTCCACATCGATCAGGGCAAGGGTCCGGCGCTGGCGGGTCTCGCTGTCCACCACGTACGGTTTGCCGTCGGCTGTGCCGTCGGCGAATTTGGTGGCCAGAGCCTCCGCCACATGCACGGGACCGGCGTCGGCGAAGAGTTGGGCGGTTGCGGTCATCTGCACAAAGGGGATCTGCTTGGCCAGGATCTGGGTCGTCCAGCTCTTGCTCCAGTAGTTCCAGTTGCGGGGGTAGCCGAGGTGTCCCAGGATCTCGCTCTGGAAGGCGTCAAGCCCCATGTGGAGCATATCGTCATGGGTGTGGCCGCGAGCACGTCCGTACATCATCCACAACGAGCGCTTGCGGTCCCCCTCGCCACCGCGCAGCATGGCCATGCCGTACCCGTCGGTGAGACGGCTGGCATCGTTCCAGCCATCCTCCCACTCCGCCGCCTGACGCTCGATCTCCTCGCGGGTGAACGGGAACTCCAACGACGGCTTCCAGCCCGCGGTGTTGGCCAGTGCCCAGGCGAACTTGGGATCCTGAAAGACCCGGTAGGCGTGCTCGAAGCCAGCCTTGCCGCCATTCTGGAAGGCGCGTCTGCCGCGTTTGCTGTAGCGGGGCTGAGCGCCGTCGTCGCCGACGCGCGGATAGACGCGGTCGATGTTCACGGTGTTCATGGAGAAGTCGAAGACATTGTGGTAGCGACGGCTCCGACTGAGGTCCGGGAAACGACCATCGTTGTAGGTCTCCGGCCGTAGTTCGAGGATGTGCTGGACGGACTCGACGATGGGGCCGAGGGCGACCACATGCATGCCATTGTAGCCGCCGCTGGATTCGTAAGGCGCCCCATCCCGGAAAAAATCGTTGGGCAGGAAGGTACGCATCTTGCCGCCCTTGTCGTAGAGCCAGTCCATGAACTCGGTGCCGCGCTCGTAGTTGAGCATTTCGGCCATGCGGGCCAGTCCCCATTGGGCGTAGGGCTCATTGGAGGCGGTGGAGCCATCCATGGCCCCCTGCATCCAGACCGCCATCAGATTCTCCTCGATGAACCGCCGCACATCCTCGCCAGTCTCGACGGCGAAGCCCTTGCCACGGAGGAACTCGACAATCTCCGTATCGGCGTCGATGGCGGGCCAGATGGCGTCGTATGCTTCGGCGATCCGACGCTGGTAGCCGGGCTGATCGATGGCATACACCGTGAACCCGGTGCCCCTCGTGGTCGGGCCTTCGGAGAAGGGCGCGGGGCCAAGACGATCCACCTGGGCGCGGGTGTTGCGGTGGCGATGCTGGGTCATGGTGCCGAGGTAGGCGTATTCCACAGCCAGACGGCTGAGGGCGACGAGAGCCTTGTGGACATAGCGCGGGTCGCCGGTCCTGAGATAGCCGCTCGCGCACTGGGGGGCAACGCTGAGCATCTGGTGACAGTAGGCCTGGGAGATCTCGGCGATGAAGCCATAGCGCTTGCCCTTGTGCAGGCAGGCGCCGCCGAAACCATCGTCCGGGAACGGACCACTCGTGAAGTCACCCTCACCGAGGCGATTGGAGGGATAGAGCTCCCCTTCCACCGGGCACACCATCTGCCAGGGGTAGGGCAACGAAGCGGTGTAGGTCCGAAGACTCTTCTTGCGGTCGTTCAGCCAGGGGTAGAAGGGGCGCGTCTCATAGACCTTCGTGCCGTGGGTCGGGCAGCCTTCCTTCACGTTCACCCAATGCCAGCGGGGGATGGTGGAGTCGGGCTGCATCTGCCAGATGGTCTCGTCATCCAGCTCCAGCCAACGCTTGGCCGCCCCCCTCCCCTTCAGGTACTTCTTCTGGGCTTCGCTGGTGATGGTCTGCCCCTTCTTCAGCTCGGGCAGGACCTCGCCCAACGGCCAACGACGGGGAAGCTGGATGCCCTTCAGCGTGCGGTACTCGCGCAGGGCGTCGAAGGACCAGATCTCGATTTCCACCGAGGCGCTGCCACCCTCTGCCACGAAGCCGATCTCCGCCTTGGGGGTGGGTTTGAGGGCCTTGAAGTAGTACTTGCGCAGAGTGGTTTTGGCAGGCAGAGGCGTACGGTCGAGAAGCTGCACGCTGCCTGGCACGGCAAGCTTCACTGCCGGGGTTTCCTTGGGCAGCTCGAGGGCCACCATGAAAAGTCGTCCCTCGCCCAGGATGTCCGGCTGATAGGCAACCTTCATCGAGCCATCTCCGCGTGTCGCCAAACCCAGAATCGTCGCGGCAACTGCCACTGCGCGTGCAAGTCTCATTGCTTTGCTCCTAATTCCCGAACCATGATCCGGCTGAAGTTGATTCGGGTCTGGTACCCGCCGATGCCGACCGTATCCGTGGTCAGTGGTTTCTCGTCCGTGTAGGAGAGCACTTCGACACCATTGACCAGTCCCCGGATGCGATTGCCTTGCCGCACCAGGCACAGGCGGTTGCGGCGCGGACGGTAGGGCGCATGCCCGCCGCGATACTGAATGGGAAAGCGATAGTCCTGCCGCACGCTGGCGACTTCCTTGCCGGCCCGGTAGAGCACCGTCCTGGTGCGTTCGCGGCTGTTCACCTCCAACCGGTAGCCATTCTCCAGATCCTGCCCCCTGCCCAGGCAGAGGACCACGTTGTCTGCGGGGTGATGGATATGGCTGGGATCCCGTTCCCAGCCTAGCCACTCGGTATTTTCCTCGATGTTGGTGGCCAGCAGAACATCGCCGGTGATGCTCGCCTTGTGCCAGAGCATGCCGCGCCCTGCTGGTGCGACCAGACTGACCCAGTTCGATGCCAGCGCACAAGACACGCCGCCATGGTCGATCCAGCCCGGCCCGGACCGCACCCAGTCCGTCTCCCGCCGGTCAAAGGGATGGAAGTGCTGGGTGCCCTGCCGTCGCGGCACCGTGATGTCCACATCGTCAAAGGAAACGTCCCGACCACGCGTTTCCAGGACCAACCCGCCCCCGATGCCACGCGCGATCTTGCGGGACTTGGGTGCGGACCACCCAGGCAACGTCGCCCCCGCCGGATCGGCGGGAATGGACCGCGTCTGCGCAACCACGCTATCTGCATCGAGCGCAATCCGGCATTCCGTCCACTGGCCGACTTCCACCGGGATGGCGAGGTCATCGCTTGCGGTGCGGGCGCCCTGGGTGTGGAAGGCGACCGAAATCCCACTGCGCTCGTGCTCGCCAAGCACCACTCGGGCCAGCGACTTCGCCGCGCCCAGCCGGACCCGGAACTGGAGCGTATAGGCACCATCCAGGCTCTGCCAGAAGCGGATACGCCCACCATAGCGAGCCTTGAGAACGCCGTCCATCACCCGCCAATAGCCCGATTCCATCCCCCAGATTGCGTACTGGTTGCTCCTGCCGACCACCTGGGTTTCCTTGGCCTTCCGGGCCAGCTTGTCCGCGTCGGGAGAGGTACGGATGGCTTCCCACTCCTCGGGGGTAAAGTCCAAATAGTCGCTCGGATCGGGAATGGTCTGTGCATCAAAGCGGTAAGGCCCGATTCGAAAAGTGTCCTGCGTTGGTTCGAACGAGCAGACAGCCAGTCGGTCGATTGTCCCCGGCGCCTGTAGCCGCCAACCTGTGCTGCCTGACGCGAATCGATAGGCGGTGCCCTGCTCGAAGGAGACTGCCTCCGCCCCATCCGCGCCAAGCTGTCCCGCTTCCTGGCCATGCCAGACGACGATCTCCCGCGCCGCAGCCATCCCTTCTCCCGGAAGCAGTTCGCCGCGCACGCCCCGCAGAGCCGAGCCCTTCCCATTGGCTCGCAGCTGCCAATCAGCGCCAGCGGCCAGCTGCCAGGGCATGCGGTAGGTGGCCGCATCCTCGGCGCACCAGGCGACCTCGCGGACACGCACATCGTCGAACCGGGCCTCGCCAGCGGCCAGGACCAAGCCCGGACGGTGGATCGCCGGCGAGACATCGTGGTGGACCGCCACCTCTCGGCCATCCACCAGGAAGCGCCGAGTCCACCCCCAGGCCTCCACGGTCAGACGACACCATTGGTGGGGGGCCACCCGAGGCAAATCCACCCCGGTGTTCCCTGCCTGGACCACGAAGCGCTCGACCCCGTCTGCAGTCTCCAGCGCGATGCCGCAGCGCGCGCCGGGCTCGGGGAAGATGCTGACCGATGTCCTGCTCCCCAGCCATTCGGGGCCGTCCACCACGACCAGCCCTTCGCCGCCATCGGCTGCGAGCTTGGCGTGCAACGAGTACTGCATCGGTACCCGGTTGGGATCAAGCGAGAACTCGAACTGCCACGAGCCAGAGCGTTTCTGCCAGGTTCCCAGACCATGGCCGGGCGACCGGTCGAAGCGGTCGCCGAACTTCCTGAATACTCGCCCTTTGCCCAGAGACAGCGGGGGCGCGGGCGCTGCATCCGGCGCGCCAGCTGGGATGATCCCAAGGCCCATCAGTTGCCATGCCGCATCACCAAGTCCGGTCAACTGGACCCGTTCCCTGCCCTGTCCATCGGCAAGGAACTCGCCCAGATCCAGCCATTGCCACTCTCCCGGCGACCCGGCCGCCAGCTGGGCTGTGTGGACCTTGCCGTTGGCGTGGGTCAACGACACCCGCACCTCGCCCCGTTCCGCGAGCGACCGCACGCGCGCCCACACCCGGTACGAACCGCCGGTCCCTGCCGGCTTCCCACCCGAGGTCCAGGAGAACCGCGCCTGTCCCGTGCCCTCGGCACCGAACCGCAGGACACTGCCGTTCGCACTGAGAGATAGCTGCCGCTCCACTCCAACCAGACGCTTCGCTCTTCGTGCAGGCACATAGATCGCCGGGCGAGCGGGAGCACGGTTCCGCACCGGCTCGTAGACGGGCGTGCCAACCTGCGGCTTCGGTCCATGGGCAGGCACGCCAACCTGGCGGACAACGGCTACCGCGATTGCGGTCAGGACGACGAAACCACCGAGGATGGTGATCTTCATGCCAAATGGAGCACGGGCTGGTGTTTCCGAAGTCGTCATGGGGTATATTGAGCCGTACGGGGCGAACCCGACCCCGTGCGTGTCTGTCTCCTAGTAGGAAATCCGAGTCGTTGGTGCCCTAATCTGGTGGCACTATCCCAGGTGGCAACCCATCCCGAGGAGTCTTGAATCATGAAACGCTGTCTTGACGTCCTGATTGTGACCGTTCTCGCCCTATCCCTTATTGGCTGCAGCAAGGAGAAGGAGGAGAAGACTACCATCCAGACGGAACCCACGGGAACCGGAGTGGAGAAGACGATCAAGGGCGCTACTGATGCCGCGGCGAAGGCTGTCGACGATGTCACCAAGCAGGCGGAACAGGTCACGGACAAGGCGGGCGCAGCGGTCGCTGACGTCAAGACCCAGGTGGCGGATGCCACCAGCCGGTTCGACAAGATCGTGGCTGCCATCAAGGCCAACCTCGACGCCAACGCCTTCGACAAGGCCGCCCTCGGCTTGAAGGAAGGCTTCGCCCTGCAGGGACTGAGCGGCGAGCAGAAGGGAATCCTCCAGCGGCTCCAAGAACTGATTCAGAAGGCCCTCCTCAAGAACACCGTTGGCGATGCGACCAAGAACGTCGGCGGAGTCACAGGTGACGCGGCCAAGACGGTGGAAGGCGGGGCCGATGCCGCCAAGAAGAAGGTCGGCGGTCTCCTCAAGGGCTTCGGTACCAAGTAGCAGGAACCTTCCCTGACGACGAACGCCGCACGGTTCACCGACCGTGCGGCGTTTCCTTTCCCCTCCCCTCCCCTTTCCCGCGCGCGGCGACTCCGAGGGAGGACAGCCTGGCCAGTTCAACCCTTGCTCTGCCGCCGCTCCGGTCGATGGGGTTCGAACACGTTCCGGCGGGAACGACGCCCACTGGCCAGCGCCTTCGTGACCATCTCGTACAGTGCCCACTGCGCGCGCACGGGTTTCTCCCCGGCGACCAGGCGCTCGTGGCCCCCATCGGGAAGCAAGCGCCGCGCCTTGCACGTGCCTTGGAGGCAGGTGTCGAGGATACCGATCAGCTTTCTGCGGCAGCCGGGATCCTCCACCGGCACCAGTAGTTCCACCCGTCGGCGCAGGTTCCGCGGCATCCAATCGGCGCTTGAGATAAACACCCGCGCATCTCCGCCATGGTGGAACACGAGGATGCGGGCGTGCTCCAGGAAGCGGTCCACGATGCTCACCACCTGGATATTCTCGCTCAACCCCTTCACCCCTGGCCGCAGGCAGCAGATCCCGCGCACATTCAGCCGAATCTTGACGCCCGCCTGCGAGGCCCGGTAGAGCGCATCGATCACGTCGGTATCCGCCAGGGAGTTCATCTTGGCATCGATCCGGGCCTTCTGCCCCTGGCGACGGCGCTCGGTCTCGGCCTCGATGAGCTCGATCAGTTTCTCCCGCAATCCGATGGGTGACACCGCAAGCCGCCGAAACGCCTGCGGGGTGGAGTAGCCCGCCACCGCGTTCAGGAAAGCCGAGCTGTCCGCGCCGAAGTCCTCGTTGCACGTGAAGAGGCTGATGTCCGAATACAGTTTGGCCGTCCGCTCGTTGTAGTTGCCGGTGCCAAAATGCATGTAGCGCACGATGCCGCGCGGCTCACGCCGCACCACCATGCAGATCTTGGCGTGGGTCTTCAGCCCCTTGACCCCGTAGATCACCTGCACCCCATCCATCTCCAGGCGGCGCGCCCAGTCGATGTTCCGGGCCTCGTCGAACCGGGCCTTCACCTCCACCAACACCGTCACGTATTTGCCGCTGGCGGCGGCTTGCCGCAAGGCCTCGACGATCGGGCTGTCGCGGCTGGTCCGGTAGAGCACCTGCTTGATGGCCAGCACATCCGGATCGCTGGCCGCCTCCCGCACAAAGCGCTCAACCGGCTCGAAGCTCTCGTAGGGGTGGCAGAGCAGAATATCCGCCTTGGCGATCTGCTGGAACATGGGCAGCGAGGAGTCCACGCTTGGCGACGCCTGTGGCGGCATGCCAGCGTAGCGCAGCGACTCGTCCGCCTCGATTCCGGCCAACGCCATGTAGTCGCCCAGACTCACCGGGGCACGAGTGGCGTACACCTCCTCGCTGCCCACCCGCAGCGCGCGGCGCAGGAACTCGGCCATGGTCTTGGTGGCCTGCGTCTCCATCTCCAGGCGAATGCACTCACTGAAGGTGCGTGCGTCCAGCACGCCTTCCATCTCCGCCAGCAGATCGGAGGCACCATCCTCGTCCACATTCATCCCGGCGTTCCGGGTCACCCGGAAGACCACCGCCTCGGCAACCCGTTCGCCGGGGAACAGTCTCTCGGCGAAGATCCGCACCACTTCCTCCAGCAGCACGTATCGCCGCGTCCCTTCCCCGGGCAGGGCCACGAAGCGCTGTAGAGATCCCCCCAGCGGAATCACCGCATAGCGCGCGCGCTTCTTCGGGTCGTCCGCTCGGGGACGTAGGCGAATGGCCATGTGCAGGCCCAGGTTCGCAACCAGCGGGAAACGGGCCGCATCCTGCACTGCGGCCGGGGTCACGATACGCCCAATCTCCTCGTCGAAGACCTGCGAGAGGTACTGCCACTGCTCCCCGTACAGGTCCCCCGCCACAGCCCGATGAATTCCTCCCGCAGCCAGCAATGGCTCCAGTTCCTCTAGCAACAGCCGCTCCTGCTCCGCAACCATCTGGTGGACCCGTTGATGGATCGCGGCCAATTGCTGCTTCGGGGTCAACCCCGACGGATCCAGAGTCGTCCTGCCCTCGCCCGTCAGGAGCCGCAGGCCACCCACTCGAACCATGAAGAACTCGTCCAGGTTGCTGGCGGTGATCGCCAGGAACTTGAGTCGCTCCAGGGCCGGCACCGAGGGATCGGCCGCCTCGTCAAGCACCCGTTGATTGAACTCCAGCCAGCTCAGTTCGCGATTGAGATAAAGGGCTTCTTCGGTCATCGTCTACTCATGGTTGTTGCGCCGGGCGAGGACCACGCGGAGGCCAAAGACCCGTTCGAACAGGCTGCTCTTCTCCGCCAGAGCCATCTGCTCGTAGCTGATATCGGTTAGCCCCAGCGCCGTAATCAGCAGGGAATCGCTGCGCCGCTCAAGGTCCAAGCGGGCGATGCGTTGGGTATGGGTTCGTTCCAGAGCATCGGCCACCCGCAGAATAGCGGCCAGCTTGCTGACGGCGATCCGCTCATCCCGGCGCAGACTGCTGTAGGCGTCGTGGCTCGCCTTCGGCTCGGCCCGCCGATGGTAGCGGCCAACTTGCGCCACCAGCTCGATGCTGCGCGATCCCAGCCCAAAGATGTCGCTGTTGGCAATCACGTAGTAGGAGTGCTTGTGATGGCTCATATTGCTGATGAACATGCCGACCTCATGCAGAATCGCGGCGAGGGTGAGGATCAGCTCGTACTTGGCCCCCAACCCATGTTCGTCGCGCAGGAAACCAAACAGCTTGCGCGCCATCTTCGCCACATGCTCCGCGTGGGACACATCCACTTGGTAGCGACGGGCCAGGAGAATGGCGGAACGGATGATCTGCTTGGTGAATTCGCCCTCCCACACCGTGGGCTTGGTCATCTCAGCCAGAACCCCGTCGCGCATGGTCAGGGCGGTCACGTAGATCCATTTGAGCCCGAACTGCTCGGCGAGCAGCGCATAGGCCAGCAGGGCCGGGCCAAGGGTCTCCGCCGCAGGATAGGTCAGGTGGTAGTGCTGCACCAATTCGTCCGGCGACACGCCCGCAATCTCCTCCGCCAGAGCCCGCCAACGACGGGTCGAAAGGCGAATGTTCTCACGTCCAAGCCAGTCGGGGTCAAGCTGGCGAGCGGCAAACCGGGCATCGCCCCCCATCGCCACCAGGCGGACGCGGCGGGCATCGGGCAGTTCCGGGCGCACGGTATCGGCGATCCTGCGGGTCTGGTTCCTGACCAAGCTATGCCAGTCAGTCTCCGCAGGCTGGCGGTCGCCCTGCCCGTGCCGAACCCGCAACGAGCCCAGGCTGTGGGCCTGGGAGAAGAGAACCGTGGGACCACTCAGTCCAAGAATCTCCGTCCCTCCCCCGCCGATCTCCACCAGCAGCGCCGCCTCCTGCGTGGAAAACGGGCGTTTCCCAAGGAAAGGGCGGATGCCAAGGTATGTGAACCGCGCCACCTCGGCGTTGTCCACCACATCCACCTCCAGCTTGGTGGCGATGTAAACGCGGTCGAGAAACGCCTGTCGGTTCGCCGCCTCGCGCACGGCACTGGTGGCCACCACCCGCACATGCGGGGAATCCACGTCCAGCCGGTACTCCTCCAGGATGCGCAGGAAGTCGCGGAGCCCGCCAATGCAGTCCTCAACGGATCCGTGGGCAATCGTGCCACTGGTGAATGCGTCCTTGCCCAGGGTCACGCTCTGCTGCAGGGCCTCCAACTCGTGGACTTGCCCGTCCTTGTCCACCTGTGCCACCAGCATGCGCATGCTGGTCGCCCCGATGTCAATGACCGCCAACGGGGAGTCTGGACTTCCGCCCGTCTCCTCAGCCAGCGCCGCGTGTAGCTCCACTTCCTTGACCATCTTGCCTTCCACCCGCTAGGCCTTTCCCGATCCGACCTGGGCTTCGGCCCAAGCCGCTGCCCCAAGCACCGAGGCATCGTCGCCCAGAGCCGCAGCCCGGACGTCGAACGCCTTGCGAAAGACCGGCATCGTCCGCTCCCGCGCCGCCAGCCGGACCTCGTCGACGATCAGCTTGGGCATGGCCTCCACCAGACCGCCCCCCAACACAACCACGTCCGGGGCCATCAGGTTCACCACGTCGCCAACCACGCTGCCGATCAGTCTGGCCGCACGCCGGACAATGTGCTCAACCGCCTGATCGCCTGCCTTGATGGCGCGGGCCAGAGTGCCGCTCCGAATATTGCTTACATCCATGCCTGCTTCCTTGAGCAGATGGGGTGCCTCGCCTCGGTAGGCCGCCACAGCGGCGGCAGACGCGATGGCCAGGCGACTGGCCACGGCCTCCAAGCAGCCCGTGCGGCCGCAACCGCACAGGGGACCATCCGGAACGGCCTGCATGTGGCCAATCTCGAATGCCGAACCCGTCTTGCTGCGGATGAGCTTCCCTTCGTACACACACCCGCCCCCAATCCCAGTGCCGGGAAAGACCCCGACCGCGCAGTGCGCGCCCTGGGCCGCCCCAAAGCGGAACTCGCCATATACGCCGGAATCCACATCGTTCATGATGAACGCCGGGCAGCCAAATGTGTCCTGCAACGTGTCCCTCAACGGGACATCCCGCCAACCGAGGTTCGGCGTGTCGAGCAGAATCCCCTTGTCCAGATCCAGCGGTCCGGGACAACCGATGCCGATGCCTGCCACCGCATCCCGCGTTAGCTTGGCATCCGTCAGCGCTTCGTCGATCGTGGCGACGATCCGCGCCACACCCGCTTCCACGCCGTCCTGGCCCTTCGTCCGCCGCCGCCGCTTGCCGACCACCTTGCAGTCCGCATCGAACACCACCGCAAGCATCTTCGTGCCGCCGAGATCGAAGCCAACCCAGTGTTTCTTCGTTGATCGCTTGGCCACAGGTCAGTGTCTCCATGGGGATGGGAAGTCTGGCAGGATGATTCGATGCGAAATATCGCCCCTCCCAACAAAAGGGGGAACATCCAGACGTGTGAGAATCTGGTTAGGCGAAGGGGTGCCGCACTACATCGCGTACGGGGCGCGGAAGGGACGGCTCAGCAGCCGGTTGGCACCCGCGTCTTCCGCAAATGCCTCGCCTGCGGGATCCCAATGAAGCTCGCGCCCAAGCCTCGCTGCAATCATCCCCACATGGCAGACCGAGGCGGAGCGGTGCCCCACCTCCGGGGGGGCTGCGGTCTCGCGACGAGACAGGACGCAGTCGATGAAATTGACGTGGTGGTTCGGGCTCTCGTAGAGCCGAATTCCGTCCGCTGGCAACGGTGCCTTCAGCAACGCTGGGTCGCTGGCCACCACGGCCGCAGAGCCGGGCTTCTCCACGTGGAGCCAGCCATCCTCGCCCTCGAAACGCATGCCCAGCGTCACATCCGTGCCGCAGACTAGGCGGACATCGCCCGCGTAGGTGTAATCGATATGGAATGCCGTGGGCGCGTCGTAGATCCCGTCGGTTGGGAAGGTTGCCGTAGCGCGCACAGTCTGCGGCCCGGTCCGGTCCGCGCCCATGCCCCAGTGAGCCACATCCAGATAGTGTGCTCCCCAGTCGCTGATATAGCCCTCTCCATAGTCCAGGATCCAGCGGAAGTTGAAATGGCAGCGCGCAGCCGCGTAGGGCGCGTACGGTGCCGGCCCGAGCCACTTGTCGTAGTCGAACCAGTCGGGAATCGCTTCCGCCTTGCGGTTCGCTGCCGAGCCGCCGTTCCGGATCTGGAATCCGCGCGGCAACCCCACAACCACCGTCTTCAGCTTGCCCAACACCCCGTTCCGCACCAACTCGCAGGCATGGCGAATCCGCGCATTGGAGCGGCGCTGGGTTCCCGTCTGCAAGATACGCCCATAGCGCTCCGCTGCCGCGACAATGCGCCGGCCTTCGACCACCGAATATGCCAACGGCTTCTCGCAGTACACGTCTTTGCCCGCCCGCATGGCCGCCACGGAAAGCAGCGCGTGGGTGTGGTCCGGCGTGCCGACCATCACCGCGTCCACATCCTCCCGAGCGAATACCTCCCGGCAGTCGCGGTAGGCCTTGCAGGCACTCTTCTGCCCCCGTTTGGCGTAAGAGGCATCCACCGCCTGACGGGCAGACTCCGCCCGTCTGGCGTCCACATCGCAGACCGCCACCACCTGCACCCGCGCATCGGTCAGGAACGCGCTCATATTCGCCCGGCCCCGGCCGCCAACCCCGATACAGGCCAGCGTGATCCGCTGCCCGGGTGCGCCGCCCGCTCCCCAAGCTGGCAGCAGGAGGAATCCAGAAGCCCCAATCGTGCCGCCGATGAACTGCCGTCGTGTGACCGTGGCCATTGTACCCGCCTCTTGCTGCACGTGGAATGGTCCTGAAACCCTACACGCCCCCAAGCCCCGGCGCAATCGCTCGCGCCATGCCTTCTTGACACCCTTCGCGCAGAGGCTAGCCTTGGGGCCTACTCACAATCGGTAAGGATAGGCACATGGCCTTTCGGCTGGCAATGCTTCAGATGCGTGTGGCAGGGGGTGAGAAGCAGCGGAATCTCGCCCATGCCGAAGAGATGATCGCCAAAGCCGCCGAAGACGGTGCGGACCTGGTGCTCCTGCCAGAGGCAATGGACCTGGGCTGGACCGATCCCTCGGCCAGGAACCAGGCGGAACCCGTGCCGGATGGCGAGCCCACCAGGAGACTGGCCCAGGCAGCGCAACGGCATCGTGTCTTCGTCTGCTCCGGTCTGACGGAGCGCAACGGAGAACGCGTCTACAACTCGGCAGTCATCATCGACCGGGATGGCCGACTCCTCTGTCGACATCGGAAGCTCAACGAGCTGGACATCGGGCACGAGTATTACGACCAAGGCGACCGACTGAACGTGGTGCATACGGAGCTTGGCACTCTGGGACTGATGATCTGCGCCGACGGATTCACCAGGGATCGGGTCCTGAGCCGGGCGCTCTGCTACATGGGTGCCGATGTGATCCTCTCGCCCTGCGCCTGGGCCGTGCCCAGCGACCATGACAACGACAGCGCCCCCTATGGCGATACGTGGCGCAACGCGTACCTGCCCGTCGCCAGGGAGTTCGCCGTCTGGATTGCGGGCGCAAGCAATGTGGGACGCATCCCGGCGGGACCATGGGCTGGGCGCAACTGCATCGGCTGCTCTCTACTCGTCGCTCCCGGTGGGGAGGAAGTACTTCAGGGACCATACGGAGCCGATGCCGAAACCATCCTCTACGCCGATATCACGCCCCGGGAACGCCCCGCCCGGGGTTGCGGTTGGAATCAGCACTGGCAGGCCGAGGGACTCTGAGTTGGGCTTACTCACTACGCCAGGTGGGGTAGTCGCGTGCTTGTAGAGCATGCGAAACTTGGGGACATGCGAAACTTGGGGACAGTATAGATAGAATTGAGGACAGTATAGAAGCTCGCGGAAGCTGGGGACAGTATGGAAAGAGATCGTCAGAACCGGGGACAATACAGAACCGCCAAAGCTGGGGACAGTATAGGAGAAGATCGTCAAGACTGGGGACAATACAGAACCGTCAAGTCCGGGATGGATGT
>Ga0307987_1000907_pt1 | contig 16898 bp, 13 predicted proteins | sample EllFjometagen181_FD_203157 | JGI IMG/M metagenome (GOLD analysis project Ga0307987, IMG submission 203157) | Marine microbial communities from Ellis Fjord, Antarctic Ocean - #181 | ecosystem: Environmental > Aquatic > Marine > Unclassified | place: Southern Ocean | collected 2014-10-08
CCTGTCGCATTGCTCCTCCAAGCCGTTGTTTATGGTTCCACGCCTCTTTGATAAATTCCTTGGAACCTGCTAATACTGCCCCAACAGGAGCCCCTAAGTTTTTCGTAAAGTCTATCCATACTGAATCAAAATGAGCTGCATATTCTGATGCAGAGATTCCTGTAGCTACTACAGCATTCATGAGGCGAGCGCCATCCATGTGTCTGGCAATTCCCAACTCTGCAGCCCGCGCACAAATCTCTTCAATAGACTTTAGGGGCCAAATTGACCCGTTTCCCAAATTTGAAGTTTGTTCAATTAATACAACACGTGATTTAGAAAAATACCGACTTACGGGTCTAACAGCTGCTTCAAACTGCTCCAGTGTAAATACGCCATTTGTCCCATCAAGAGGATAGATAGTCGCCCCAGCAATAGCTGCAGCTCCACCAGCTTCGTAGTGAATTGTGTGGGCCGTTTTATCACAAATAATCTCATCTCCATGGGAACAGTGAACCAACGAAGCTATTAAATTACACATCGTTCCCGAAGGTAAAAACATAGCATCTTCTTTGCCTAAAAGTGAACACACTTTTTCTGTTAAAGCGTTGATTGTTGGGTCTGTCCCTTTCTGTTCGTCACCAACTTTAGCATTGGCAATAAATTGACGCATTTCTGGAGTTGGCACCGTAGCGGTATCACTAAAAAGATTGGTATGTATATGACTCTTGTTTTGTATCTCAGCTGTTCCCACCATTGTTTGTATATCCTTTTAACGTAATCATAAGTATTTGGGTTTGATGTATTATTTAGCCAAAGTCACTTTGCTTATTATAGTGCCTGTCAATTGAAAAGATATCATTTTTGAGTCATAAGGTTCTGATTTTAATAGACTTAAAACCCCATATTGGTATCAAATCATGTGCCGGAGCTATAATATGTCTATCTACAAAATATTCTTTAAAAAAGTTTTGGTTCGTTCATTCGTTGTGTGGTTAAAAAACTCATCAGGGGGAGCGATATTTATTATTTCACCATTATCCATAAACGCAACTCTGTGGGCCATCTCTTTCGCAAACCCCATTTCATGAGTCACTACCACCATTGTTATGCCTTCTTTTACCAAGTTACGCATAACATCTAAGACTTCGTTAATCATCTCTGGGTCAAGGGCCGAAGTCGGTTCATCAAAAAGCATTATTTTAGGATTCATGCAAAGGCATCGTGCGATAGCTACTCTTTGCTGCTGTCCTCCTGAAAGCTGAGTGGGATACGAGTTCGCTTTGTCGATAAGCCCGACTTGTTTGAGCATTTTTAACCCAAATTCATTCGCATCCTTTTTTTTCTGTTTTTTTATTTTTATGGGTGCGATTGTTAGGTTTTCCAGGACAGTCATATGCGGGTAAAGGTTAAATTGCTGAAAGACAAAACCGACATCTGCTCTTAATTCCGTGAGATTCGTCTGACGATCATGGACGTCTATCTCACCAATCTTGATTCGTCCTTCCCCTATGGGTTCTAACAGATTGATACAACGAATGAGAGTACTCTTGCCAGATCCGCTCGGGCCGCAAATGACCAGTACTTCACCCTTTTTAATTTTTAGATTAATATTTTTCAAAACATGAAGGTCACCAAACCATTTATTTACAGACTCAAAAGTGATCATAATATCCTCTGTTTATAATTTTGAGCGTTGACTAAAGTATAATTTCTCTATGAGTTGTCTTTTCTTCAAATCGAGCAATAAGTCTACTGGTTGGATAGCAAATGGAGAAATAAAAGAGCGCCACTAAGCTAAAAACTAAAAGGCCATTCGGAATGCGTTGAACCGTTAACCATCCCACACGGGTGACATCCATAACACCGATGACAGATATGATTGCAGACTCTTTTATGCCTGATATATATTGCCCCGTCAGCGGGCCTAGAATCCCCGGCGTTGCTTGCGGTAGAATAATATATCTCATTCGCTGGTAAGGGCTGAAACCAGATGCTTCCGCCGCTTCCCATTGCCCTTTTGGAATCATTTCAATACCAGCCGCAACAATTTCGCAAATAAAACCTCCATTTAATAGAGTCAAGCCGACAATCGCCGCTTCCATCGGTTCAAACTGGATGCCGAACTCTGGAAAAATGAAATAGATGAAAAAAATTTGAACAAGAAATGGTGTTCCCCTTGTAATATCAGAGTAGAATCCAGCCATGAATTTGACTGGTTTGATATTGCTTATGCGAAGTAAACCAACCAGAAACCCTAAAATTGTTCCAGTAACAATGCAAAGGCCAGAAAGCCATACCGTTACCCAAAATCCTTCCAGAAAAAATGGGAACGCCGCTATTAATTTTTGCAGGTAAAAGCTAAACATCACATTCTCCACAATTATAGTGTTTCTTTAAATATTAAACGCTTTTGCGACCAAAGGGACAGGTGCTTTAAAAAATAATATATAAGCAGATATAAGGCTGCTGTTGTGACAAAGCCTTCGACCGGTAGAAACCTTTCGTGTGTTAAAACTTGACCAACCCTTGTAAGTTCCAACACGGAGATGAGCGAAAGAAGAGAGCTGTCTTTTACAAGACTGATTGACTGGCCTAAAAGAGGGGGGACTGTCGCACCGATTGCTTGGGGCAAGATGATATATCTAAGCCTTTGAAATAAGCTAAAGCCAGAAGACATTGCCGCCTCTATTTGCCCTTGGGGTATTGAGGAGATTCCTGCACGGAGGATTTCAGAAATGTATGCACCGCTATGCAGTGAAAGTGCTAATATCCCGACCTCAAACTCGTTAAAATCAATGCCGAAATTGCCTAAGCTAAAATAGAAAAAATATACTTGAACAATGAGGGGGGTCGAACGCATTGCATCAATATAAAAAGTTACTATACGAGAAATCGCCTTGTTTTTGCCTAACTTCAGTACACATAAAACAACACCTAATATACCCCCAAGGATCAATGCAATTATGGATATTCCAAGGGTATTCAACAGGCCTTTTAAATAAAGATCTGAATAATCAAATAATGCACGGTAGTTGAAATATTCAATCATGATTCACCCTTCACTTATGTTGAAATTATTATTATTGGCTCGGATATAGAATTTTAACTTATCAATTAAACTGGAATTTATTTTATCGTATATTTGGCATCCTTCAAAAGTAGTTTGCACTTTTTTAGATCATTTCCCATTTGTAGGGGCTTTTCCCAAAAGACTGTAAAGCACTTTTGAAGTAATATGAGGGTTGCCGTAGATTTCTCTAAATTTTATCAGTTCGTTAGGGAGTCATTAAATTTTTAATCTACCGTTTAATCGATATAAAATATCAAATTTCATAGTTGTCTGGATTTCATAAACGGTAAATCAATAAGATCTGACTCCCTTACGATAAATATTTAATCAGGCGGGGTTGCGCAAAGTGTAATATTATAGATTATCTATTTGCCATTGCTCAGATTCGACCCAATAATTTAAATTGTCTTTCATCCGTCCGTCTAAGTCGATCCAGTCAAAAAACAGGTCAACCCAGTGTAAAAGATGACTATCTTCTGGACGAACCGCAAAAGATAACGGAGATTTGTCATAATCTCCCTCTACAAATTCAATACTTCCTGGAGGAAATTGTGCTCGTTGAGCCACACATGCGATAAGATCATTAAAACCAAAGTCTGCTTTCCCTTGTAATACAGCATTTATTAGCATCCCACCGCCACCTTTAAAGGATTTCAATTCTGCATTGGGAAACCTTTTCTTAGCATTGGCTTCGCTCGCACTACCAAGGAGAACCGCAATCTTCACACCAGGCTTATTTGCATCTTCCATGGAGTTAACCCGGTTGTTTCCTTTTTTCTTCCAAAGAGAATCGTGGGTGTATAAAAAGGGCGTTGAAAAATTGACTCTCAAGGCCCGTTTTAGTTTTGGCGTCATATCTGCCGCAATAATATCTGTTTTTTTGGACAGAAGCGAAGGAATCAAACCGTCCCAGTCATAGTTAATTATTTTTAGTTCAACGCCCATTTCTTTCGCCATTAATTTAGCAAGGTCCACGGAACTGCCAACAAACTCGTTGTTTTTGTTGTAAAAGCTGAACGGAGGTCCTTGACTATACATTGCAACTCTCAATTCACCTCTTTTTATAATGTCTTGCAAATCAGCAAATGCCACCGCATTTGTGCAAAACAAAATTGCAAAAGCTAAAACCAAATAACCAAGACCACGAAAAGCGCTTTTTTTAAGTCTGTTCATTTTTATTTCCTTTTAATTTTCTTGTGCATTCAACCCCGCGTTGATTTCAACCCTTTTGGGTAAAAACATCATAACTCTTAATGCTTTAAAGGTTGGACCACTAATACTATATTAAATTTAGTTTGTCAATACTTTGACTTTTAAATTTTTATTAAAATAAATTGTTATAATTGGCTGTTAATACATGATATATAGGAAATAGTGTTTCCTAAAACCAAACCTTCAATTAAAATTTTTTAAAAAAATTTAATTGAATTCAAGCATCAGTACCGGGAAATAGATGGCGAAGCACGGAGAGAGATCGCCAGGCGGTCACGAAAGCAATGCGAATGTAACGGAATTTTTATTCGTGACGATATAAAACAGGATAGGGTCGATTAAGGTAAATTTTACTTTTTAAATAATTATATCATATGATAATTTCCTTGAAAAAAATATATCATATGATATACTATGTTTCTAGCATAGATTGAAATCTAAACAGGAGCTTGACTTTGAGTGGTGACAAACGAACTACAGTTGCGCAGTTCTTGAAACAATTCAAGCAAATAGCCAGAACAAGAGGAGTCGATGTGATCCCCCGCATAAAAAACAAGCTTGATCTCATTGCCCTCGGCATTACTGAAAGAATAAGAGAGACAATAATCCTCTCTCTTACACCTGATGATTTTTGTAAAGGACCTGAACCCGATAGAGATAGACCAGGAGATCTCTGGTTTTTCGGCAAAACAGAGAATGGAGATAATGTTTACATCAAGCTGAAAATTGCAGATGTAGATGGAATTCACATTGCAAAATGTTTATCATTTCATAGAGCAGAGTATAAGTTAAAGTATTTTAAGTATTAACTGAATATGGAAGTTATGTTTAAATAAAAGGGGCGTGTCATGAAACATATTTGCCCAATTTGTGAAAAAGAGACTACTGTTAGAAAAGCTAATCGAGAAGAGGTGTATAATATTCGCGGGGAAGAAATTATTATTCCCGAGGAGTTTTTCGTATGTAGTGAGTGTGAGGAAGAATTTGATGATCCCAAATCAAATAATAACCCTGTTGAAGAAGCTTATCGAGAGTACCGAAAACGAAAAAGAATGACCCAACCGGAAGATATTAAGGCTTTTCGAAAGAAGTTTAACCTAACTCAAAAAGAGTTAAGCTCTCTTCTGGGGTGGGGTGGTGCAACCCTTAGCAGATATGAAAATGGTGCATTGCAAGATGACTCACACGAGAGGATGATGAAACTTATTCTCCGTGACCCATCAAATCTGATGACTCTATTTGACCAATCCCCTGATATCATTGCGCCATCAAAGAAAGAAAAACTGTTATCACGAATTGCATCCTACCAAAACGAACCATTAACAATGATAGAGTGCTTTAGAAGCACTTGTTCAGAATATACCCCTGATATACAAAGTGGATTCAAATCACTTGATATTGAAAAACTTTTAAATTGTATACTTTATTTTTGCAAAGGGGGTACGCTTAAAACAAAAATCAATAAATTGCTTTTCTATGCTGATTTTAAGTTTTTTAAGGAAAACTCGAATTCAATCACAGGACTTAGATATACAAAATTTCAGTATGGTCCCGTACCAGAAAATTATCATTATTTTTTTGCATTTCTGATCAATGATGAAGAGGCTATAAATGTTGAAGAGATTCAATACCCTAATTGTATTGGTGAAATTTATCATAGTGTTAAAAGTCCAGATCTCACACTTTTCTCTGAGAGCGAATTGAAAATAATGAATCAAATTAAAGAGCATTTTGCTCCCTTCAATGCAACTCAAATAAGTGATTTTTCTCATAAGGAAAGAGGATACATTGAAACTCTTGATAGAGCCAATATATCTTATGACTATGCAAATGTTCTATCTCTATAGCCCAACTATTGAGTCTGTGCTCAAAAATGGTCCATCTATTCGTACAGGCTTCTGCACCTTATCCATCATATCCAGTCTCCTCAAAAATGATGGAACGTGGAATTAAATTTTGACTTCCATAAAAGAATCCTGACAAATTAGCGCTGACGTCGTGACTGGGCATCAGACATCACAGAGACCCAGTTGCGCTGCTCAGAAGACAGTATCCTTCAAAAGTAGTTTATACTTTTTTAGAGTATTCCCCATTTGCAGTTGTTTTTTTCAAAAAGACAGTAAAGTACTTTTGGGGTCATATGAAGGATGCCCAGAAGACGGTATTATTTTAGCGTGGAAAGAAAGCTGGCAAGATTGATTTTCTGATTGATGATTCCCAGTTTTTTACGGATATAGTTTCGGTAGGTTTCAACGCTTCGGTGGGAGATATTAAGTACCTTGGCAATTTCCTTTGAGCTGAGGCCGGAACGTATCATGTTGCAGATTTCGTTTTCCCGGGGGGTGAGTCGGGGCATACGCCGGGCTACGTTGCTTCCAAAGGCGGATGTCAACTGTTTCAGCGTATCCTTCAGCAGGGTGAGATAGCCAATATCAATCTGGGAACCGCTGTTTTTCAATTTATCCACAAGGGGGAGCAGAAACTGGTCCACATTGTCCATGACCCGCTCTTCCAGATTCTTTTTTTCCATGATAACTTGGTTCATGATCTCCCTTAAGGCGATGTTTTTTTCCTTAAGGAGCTGATTTTGATTTTTCAGCAGCTGCTCACTTTCAAATAGCGCTTTTTCAGCTTTCTTCTGTTCGCTGGTGCGCCCCAGTCGTTCGGCAATGGCATTGATGAGGGAGCGCTCTTCCTTTAAAAATGGTCCTTCATGGCTGTCTGGCATTTTTTCCAGATAGCAGACACTGATAACACCAATAACATCCCGGTAGGCAATAATATCCGCCGACTGTTTCCAGATGGTATCTTTGTAGTTATCTGTCTGGTAAATGCTTCCGTGGATAATACACCGGGCACAGGTGATTTCTGGAAACTGCCAGGAGCAGGGGATAAGCGTCATCACCTTCTGATAAATCTCTTCCAGGGAAATATCATCCTGCTCAACAATTTTTGAAATGCCGTACAGGCAGTTGATCTCTTTGATTCTTTCGTTTAACTCATGGGCCTGGCGTATAAATCTGGCTTCAGGGGTGTTGTCCATGTCCATAAATCCAGGAACGCGTTGAGCAGGCCCGGACACACGATCCAGGGGACGCTTATGTTTCTGTGTGTTTTTCTTCATTTTTATTCCGAATACTTCCCATTATCGGACAAGACTTTTTTCGTACCATTATTACGCCAGTTGCAAAAACCGAGGTAAAAAAAGGCCATAAAAATCCTGTCCGACGGTTCTACTACAAACGGACTCAGGTGTAATGACTGTCTACAAAAGTATCATAACCGATTTGAATCTGCCATATAAAATTAGTCAAAAATCACTTCAGGGACAACACCGACGTCGGAACAGTAGAGCCGTTTGAATCAAGCATGTTATACCAGTCCTTGGTCCAGCATGGCATTGACTACCTTGACAAAACCGGCAATGTTGGCACCGGCAACATAATTGCCTGGTTTACCATATTTTTCCGAGGCATCTGTGCAGGAGTGATGGATACTTTTCATGATTCCCTTGAGGCGTGCATCCACCTCTTCCCTGGGCCAGTTGAGGCGCATGCCGTTCTGTGACATTTCCAGGCCGGAAACAGCAACGCCGCCAGCATTGGCAGCTTTACCCGGTCCATACAGGATTTTGTTGTCCAAAAATATATCAACGGCATCCGGCATGGAGGGCATATTGGCACCCTCTGCTACCAGAGTTACTCCGTTTCGGATGAGGTTGGCGGCATCTTTGGCATTGATCTCGTTCTGGGTGGCGCTGGGAAAGGCGCAGTCTGCTTTATGGTCCCACAGGGGATTCATATCCTGGGAGGCATCCCGCTGGGAATAAACAGCTTCGGGATACTTCTCGGTATACTCTTTAATCCGTCCCCGTCGAACGTTTTTAAGGTGCATGATAAAATCTAATTTGTCTCTGTCAATGCCCTGTTCGTCGTAGATATATCCCCCGGAATCTGACAAGGTGACGGCTTTTCCGCCCAGGTCCAGAATCTTTTCCACCGTGTACTGTGCCACGTTTCCTGAGCCTGAAACCAGGCAGGTTTTTCCTTCCAGTGTCTGCTCTCGGGTGTTCAGCATCTCCGCCGCAAAGTAAACACACCCGTATCCGGTAGCCTCGGGCCTGATAAGACTGCCACCCCAGGCAAGACCCTTTCCTGTCAGAACACCGGTAAACTCGTTACTCAATTTTTTATACATGCCGAACATAAACCCGATTTCCCTGGCACCCACCCCAATATCTCCTGCTGGAACATCGGTGTTTGGGCCAATATGACGGAAGAGTTCCGACATGAAACTCTGACAAAAACGCATGACCTCATTGTCGGATTTTCCCTTGGGATCAAAGTCAGACCCCCCTTTTCCACCGCCCATGGGCAACGTGGTCAGGGCATTCTTAAAAACCTGTTCAAAGGCCAGAAACTTCAGGATACTTAAGTTTACCGAAGGGTGAAAGCGGAGCCCTCCCTTGTAAGGACCGATGGCACTGTTCATCTCAATTCTGAATCCACGGTTTACATGGACCTGACCGGTGTCATCCATCCATGGGACCCGGAACATCAATGTTCTTTCTGGCTCTACCATTCGTTCCATAATTTTAAGCTGGCGGTACTCAGGATTACGGTCAAGAACCGGCCCAATGGTTTCCATAACCTCAATAACTGCCTGGTGGAACTCTTTCTCGTTGGGATCTTTTTCCATAATCGTTGTTAAAACATCTGACATTTGGTGTCTCCTAAATAATGTTAAATAACTGTCATGGGTAAATCAAGGTGATTCACCGGGGTCTACCCACAACAAAAAAATGAAAGCGAATGCTTCGGTTTTTCAAATACTTTCATATATTATGATGACCGGTGCAGGCCATTGCCTGCTCCAATCAATGGGTTCTGTTGTTGCATAATGGGGTCCCTTCCCCATGCGTCATTAGGGGGTGGCTTGTTATAGTGCCGGTCAATTGAACCGATATCATTCTTAAACCATAAGATTTTGATTTTAATAGACTTAAATTTCCGTATTAGTATCAAGTCATGTGCCCGGAGCTATAGGCCGGTGTTATTTGCTGATAATGACGCATTTGGATTTTTTCCCGTTCATTTTAATAAGTAGGGGGTCCGACAACCTGATATGGCGTAAGTATTGGGTTTCACAGACAGCCTCACACGCGTCAAGCCAGTCCCAGTTTATGAAATCCGGGTCGGGTTTCCGGGAGCCCCGGGTTAGTTCATTCACCGTGATATAGGGAATACCAAGGGAGGTGATGTTGTGAAAAAAATGAGATCCCTGGGAGGGGTCTGCATTGAGCTGCTCGTTTCTGAGCTCAATGACAGCACCGATACCGGAGATATTATGCCATTTCACCGGTATGCCCAGCCACCGGTCTGATCCGCCCCAGCGTCCCGGGCCAATGAGCAGATAACGGCGGCCCGCTTCAACCAGCCCGGCATTGATTCGTGAGATCTCCTCAGCAATGTCAGGGGTTGCAGACACAGAAAAAGCCTGGGGGGTGACATACACGATGTCGGTGATAGTTTCTAATATCCCGTTGCCAAGGGCAGTGGACGAGTAGCAGAAGGCCGAATCTATATCCGCCTGGGTGATGTCTGTTGTCTGCTGTGTATTGTGATCGGCCATGGGGCGTATCTGTAGGAAATAGAAGTCACTGGGCCGTTGGTCCTGATAAAGATTGACGGAAAATTCAATTTCAACCGGTCCGCCAAAAACTTTGCCGCCAAGCTCAAGAAGGTCGCACAGCAGTGGTGAAAGCGGTGGGGTGCTGTATTTCAGGATATGGGCAAAGGTCAAAAGCTTTGGACCTTCAACACCCCAAGTATCACGAATGCGGTATTCTTCTGGAACATAGGTGCTGGACAGAGCCTGCACCGGATAATCGTCCAGGGCTGCGTCCAGGCTGCGTTTTTCAAGATTGGAATACCGGCCGAAATTGAGTTCATCGGCATAATCGTTTGTCTTCAACGCATAAAATGTTGTCTGGGCATTTTTTAAGATATCGTCAACCAAAGAAAACTGGGGTAAGATTTGAGGGTTGCCCGGAGAAAACCGTAGGCTCTTTTCTCCGTCCACCACGGTCTTTCCAAGCCCCAGGGCAATGTGGGCAATGCCATCTTCTGGTTTCATGTTGGAAAAGGGATAGTAATTAATGGATTGGGCCACCCCTGATACGGCGGGATAAAAATAGTCTCCATAGTGTTGCCCTGCGAGGGCCTGGACAATTACCGCCATGGAATCATGGAACGGATTGCTGGAGGTACTTTGGTGGAACGCTTTGGCATCATCGTAGTAGGTGGAGGCAAAAACAAGCTTGATGGCGTTGGCCAGGTGGAGGATACGCATGGACAGATCCGGGTGATTGTTGGGAATCTTATACGTTTTGTAAAGACCTGCATAGGGTTGAAAATGGGCATCTTCCAATTGGCTGGATGAGCGCACCGCCAGAGGCACCTTCATCTGGGATAAAAAGACCTTGAGCTTCCGAATCAAGGATGACGGTAATTCTGCACGGAGAAAAACCTCAACCACCTCTTCCACGGGGTGCTTTTGGCTTTCAAAATTATCCAGGTTATTCTGGGTGATGAATGCTTCAAAAACATCCGTACACAGGACCAGGGTTTTTGGTATCCGGATCATAAATTTCGGATGCTTTTTATGGAGTTCCTTTTCCTGCCCCAGAAGCCCTGACATAAAAGCCAGTCCCCGGCCTTTGCCTCCCAGGGAGCCCTGGCCGATTTTGACAAACTCCTTGACGTTTGAATCAAAATAATTCTCGTTAAACGTCGACACCAGGCCCTTATGCTGGGATTTTCTCAACTCGTGGATATTGTTTATAACAAACTTCCTGAGTTCATCAGGGCTCTTGAAATCATCGCTTTTGCAGGCTCTGAATTTCAGGGCAAGAGCAATTTCCGAGCGGGCCATGAGCCATGAAGAAAAATGATCCCGGTCGGCATGGTAGATGAGGGATTCATCGGGAATGGTGGGAAGCTTTGCTTCCAGCTGCATCAAGTTGGTTGCGATGTCTATGTTGCGGCCGTTGGGCAAGCAGAAGACAAAATTTCCAAATCCCAGATGGTTTAAGAAAAACATACGGGTTACATGGAGCAGGTTGGGGTGGTTCTTGTCCAGAAACAGGGCTGGGATCTGCTCTGCTTTTTTACAATTGCCCTTTTCTGAACTCATCAAGAGTAAGGGAATACCCGGGGTTTCACTGCGGATGGTGGAAAAAAGCTTAATGCCCGCTTCTGGATCAAGGCTGCCGTTTTTGGGAAAACGGGTATCCGAGATGACGCACAGCAAAAAATCCTTGTAGCGTTCATACAACTCCAGGGCCTGTTCGTAATTTTTTGCCAGGAGCAATTTAGGCCTTGCACGCATGGTTAGAAGCTTAATGCTGTCATTTAAGTCCGTTGCAAGAAGCGCCTGGGTCTGGGTAACAATCTCCTTGTAGATGATGGGCAGCATAAAGGAGTAGAACTCTGGACAATCCTCCACCAGGATGACCACCCTTACATTGGCAAGTTGGGTATCGTTGTCTACATTAATGTGATCTTCAGCATTCTTGATGAGAGTGATGAGAAGGTCGGAGTTGCCTGACCAGATGAAAATGGTGTCAATGCCGCTGGCATCATGGGAATCATGGTCAGGGGGAAGTGCTCTGATGCTTGGGGAAAGGAGAATAACTCTTAGATTTGGCTGAACCAGCTTGATTTCCCGCCCCAGGGAAAAAACATCCGTTTCCTTGAGGTGGGGCACGATAAGAACCATGTCAAATCGTTTTTCACTCAACAGGCAAAGGGCTTCCTCAGCTGAAGAGGCCCCGGTGATCACAGGAGGGTAGCGTAGGTTCAGCCCACTGTATTCATTGATTATTTTTGATGTAAGACTTCCATCCTCTTCCATGTTGAACATATTGTAAGGGCTTGAAATTAAAAGTATTTCTTTTATTTCATACGCCATGATATCCCGATATGTGTCGGGCCGGGCATGAAACTTACTGAAACATTCTTTATTTTTTTCGCTCATCATCATGCGGTGCCTCAGTCGGAAAGTTGAATCCCTCATGGAAAACGGGGTCAGACTTAGTTTATGGACGTTATTGATTACGATCTATGTAAGTCAGGAACTCCCAGAAATAGCGCCCATAAGCCGAGCCTGACCCTTCCCCAAATATCGGTGAAAAAATTAGTCGTCGAGTATTGGGGTAATAATGTATGAAAAATTCACGTAGTAAAGCTTGATATGACTATCTGATATTAAAGATTTAGGCAACGCGATAAAACTACAGTAGTAATGCGGTATTTTTTTACGCATTCTGTATATGTATCGGTATCTATAACACAGCTAACTGTCTGGAATATAAATAATTGTAAATGCGTTAAGATATCTAACGTGATAGCCTGCGAAATTACAATTTTGGGTACGAGTTAAAGACCCTGGTATTCTGATGGGATGGTTCAGCTTGCCATACTGTTGTGACCAAGCCCGGCAAAAAGTTTTGGAGAATAATAATGACGCACCCTGTTTCTACCTTTTCTATCCCTAATATCAGACGGTACATAGCCTTTAAAGTGCTGTTTAATTCAAGGTTTTACTACCCGGTTTTTACCATATTATTCCTTGATTTCGGTTTGAGTGTGGCACAGTTCGCAACCCTTAATGCCGCCTGGGCTGCCACTATTGTTATGGCTGAGGTCCCTTCCGGTGTCCTTGCTGATGTGATTGGCCGAAAACGCCTTCTTGTCTTTGCCACGATTACCATGGTGGTGGAGGTGGGGTTGATCAGCTTTGTACCAACCTCTGATCCCACTCTGGTTTTTTATGTGTTTTTAATAAACCGTATTCTAAGCGGCCTGGCCGAGGCATCTGCCAGTGGAGCCGGTGAGGCAATGGCCTATGACGCCCTTAAAGATCAGGGTAACCCCGATGACTGGGGACGGGTTCTTGAAGTATTGGCAAGGTTTCAGTCCATGGGGTTTATCATCGCCATGAGCATGGGGGCAGCCCTCTATGACCCCCACCTGATGGAAAGCCTTTGTCGGTTTTTTGGATTTTCCATCTCCCTTACCCAGGAAAGCACCATGCGGTTTCCCCTGTATGGCACCCTTGTTTTAGGCATATTTGCCTGTGTGGCAACCTTGGGAATGGTGGAAACCGCCCCGGAAAAAAAAGATGGACAGGGAGAATCTGGCAAAACAATTCGCCTAAGTCGTGCATTTGGCCTCACCTTTCAGGCCGGGAATTGGATTCTTAAAACGCCTTTTGTCCTGAGTGTTATTCTGTTTGGAATGCTCTTTGACGGAATAATTCGCATGGTCACCACCCTCTCCAGCCAATACTACCGGATGATCCAACTGCCGGAGTCTATCTTTGGCATCATTGGGTCCCTTGTTGCCATGCTGGGTCTGGTGGTTCCCCGGCTTGCCAGAAAAATTGCAGAAAACGATTCCCCTGCCAGAGGGCTTTGGCTGACAGCAGGCCTGGCTTTGCTGGGGCTTGCCAGCATGAGTTTTTTCTGGCCCTGGGCAGGCCTTCTGCCTGCCATTGTTACCTCGAGCGCCATGTATTTTAATGGTTTTTTTGTCAGTTTCTATGTTAATCGGGAAACGGCTTCTGAACAACGGGCCACGGTATTAAGTTTTAAAGGGCTCTTTTATAACCTTTCTTACGGCATGTTAGGTATGGGGTACGCTCTTTTGTTAAAAACCAAAAAGTTGGCCCTTGAATCAGAGATTTCTTCTTATGCTGAAAATATAAACCCGGATCCTGCCATGATTGAAAACTTGGTTTTCCGGGACAGTTTTATCTGGTTTCCTGGAACATTCATTGTTGGTTTTTTTCTTCTTTGTTTGGTCCATTTTCTTTTTTTAAAGAATCGAAAGAGAAAGTCAACAACCCAACCCTAAAGGCTGGGCTTGAATAGTTTCGGCCTTATATCCCAAGCCTAAAGGCATGGATTTTACGGCCGAGCTTACAAAGCATATACATATATATGTATAATAATCAAAGTAAATAGATCACATATATATGAGTTGACAATGTGGGATTGATCATATATATATGTTCTAATGTTAACTAAGAGTATATATAATTATGAACGAAACAAAAAACAAACAAAAAAAAATATTTCGAGAACAATTGGATGACACCTTAAATCGTTTTTCAAGTATCGCTTCGGCAAATAGACCGATTAAGGGATGGATTCGTGCGATACGGGATGCTTTGGGGATGAATATGCGACAACTTGCCCAGCGGCTTGGGGTCAGTAACTCTCGAATCCCCCGAATAGAACAAGACGAAATCACAGGAAGTCTTACCCTTAAAACCATGCATCGAGTTGCCGATAAGCTTGATTGTGTTTTTGTTTATGGTTTTGTGCCTCGGACAAGCTTAGAAAATACCGTCAGAAAACAAGCCTCAATTGTAGCTCAAAGACGAATGAACAGGCTTATGCATACTATGGATTTGGAAGCTCAGGGACTTTCATCCCAAAATGCTGAAAAAGCATTTAATAATATGGTGGACGAAATAGTTGATATGCCTTCGATGTTGTGGGAGGAAAACAACTAATGATAGAGTATGCAGACGATGCAACCCCTCTTGATTATGACGAACTCAAAGGGCTTTTACCGACACATATTACAACCCGTGGCGAACTTGATTTTTTAGAAATGGGAAATATCAATCAGGCGATCATTTGGAGTGAGAATCTGAAAACGGCTGATATTTTAAATATCGATTTTATTTGTAAACTTCACCAAAGAATGTTCTCCAATGTCTGGAAATGGGCAGGAAAATTTAGGAAATCACAGAAAAATATTGGGATTCCATATGTTCAGATTGAAGTGGAATTGCAAACATTGTGTGATGATGCTCAAGCATGGGCAGAGTATAAAACTTATTCTTCTGATGAATTCGCAGCACGATTTCATCACAGATTAGTCTTTATACATCCATTCTCAAATAGAAATGGTAGGCATGCACGACTTATGGCAGATCTAATTCTTGAAAAATTATTCGCCGTTAAGGTTTTCTCCTGGGGAGGAGCCAATCTTACTGATCAGAATAAAACCAGAGAAGAATATATTAGAGCTTTAAAATTAGCGGATGAACATGATTATTCCCTGCTACTTAAATTTGTTAGATCCTGAAATTGAAGTGTCTGTATCAACGCTTTTACCTTCAGGTGGATCCTGGGGCAATACCAGGATGGTCCCAGGTCAGCAAAAAAGCCTTGATGCTCCGGGTTTAAAAAATAAATTATGAGTTATGCAGGCTTTCACTTTCTGTTCTGATATTCAACAGATCAAACACCACCCGGGCAAAATCAGCGGCTTTTAAAGGATCAGACAGCAATTGCATCATCTGATTCTGGTGAGCCTTGTTGCTGTCCATCACCGCATCGTCCACGGCCCTGGAAAAATCGCCCAACATTGCCTGTTCCGGGGAGTTATTGGCGATCTGCATCATCACCTGTTTATTTTCATAGACCTTATCTCTGATGGTATAGGCATAGTTCACCAGATCTTTGTTTGTGAGTTCATCGGTGATAAACAGTTCGTTCAAACGGCTGATAATCTGTGAAATCAATTCTTCTTTGAGATCTTTGGGCTTTGCGGTGCCCAGTCCTTCACCCGGGGTCAGCTCAAACCCCTCCGTCTCTTCACACAGTTTCAGGTCCTGGCGGCGTATCTCCGACAATCTGTAGTGGCTCAATACTACATTATCAAGATCAATATCATCCTCTGTTATCAGGCTTTCCCGCAGCATGGGCCGTAGATTTCTGGCATAGATGCTGAGTTTTTCAAGATCCCTGTCGTCATAATCAACGATCTGGGACATGAATTCATAAAAACGCACAAAGGTGCCCAGATCCTTTTTAAAGATTTCCAGGGTATCTTTTTCCTTTTTGCACTCCTTGAAGCTGTTCTCCGCATTGGCAATTAACACCGCATCTGCCGTTTTTTTGGTGCGTTCAAACATCTCTTTGGCCAGATTATAGGCCTCAATGGCTGATTTGTAGCGAATCTTCCAGCGCTCCACGGCAGGCTTGCAGATATTGGCAATGGCTGCATTGCTTTTGCTCTTTTGTAAAAATGCCTCGCAAAACTGCTCCACCTCCTGCCACAGAAAAATATCGGCACCCCGCAACTTTTCAAACAAATCAAATATCAGATCCGGATTGGAGACATCGCTAAGTTTTGCTGTTTGATAGTAGGGCTGGAAAGCATCCAGAATATCCTGGGGCTCGTTGAAAAAATCCAGCACAAAGGTGCCGCTGTCGGCCTTTCCAGGATAAATTCGGTTCAGGCGGGACAGGGTCTGCACGCACTCCACGCCGCCCAGTTTTTTATCCACGTACATGGCGCATAACTTGGGCTGGTCAAACCCTGTCTGGAATTTATTGGCCACGATCATCACTTGATAATCCCTGGAGTTAAAGGCCTTGCGCATGTCACGGCCCTTGAGGTTGGGGTTCATATTGTTTTCTCTGAATTTTTCCCCCAGCAACCCTTCAACATTGGGATCATTCTCATCAAAGGCCACTTCACCGGAAAATGCCACCATGGCATGGATTTTTTTATAGCCTTTTTCGCTGATGTACTTATCAAACCCCAGCTTG
>Ga0307987_1000908_pt1 | contig 16894 bp, 13 predicted proteins | sample EllFjometagen181_FD_203157 | JGI IMG/M metagenome (GOLD analysis project Ga0307987, IMG submission 203157) | Marine microbial communities from Ellis Fjord, Antarctic Ocean - #181 | ecosystem: Environmental > Aquatic > Marine > Unclassified | place: Southern Ocean | collected 2014-10-08
AATATGAAAGACAAGAAAATTAAAAATTTTCTAATACGGACGCCGGGGACGGCATCCCTCCCATGTGAACATTGCAGGGTAATGTTCAATTGCAGCTTTAACTGGGAGGGTCATCGTCCCCGATGACCGAAATGAAAGAAAAACAGGGGGATAAGGCAAAACAGTCTGTATCCCGTTGATTTAGAATATAATAGGTCTTTAAAAGTAGAAAACTTTTGACAGAACCAATAGCTTTGATAGGATAAAAGCATGAAACAGAAAAAAATATATATAATTGATGTAACAAACAGAGATGGTGTTCAGACTGCAAATTTAGGCTTGGCAAAACTTGAAAAGACAATGTTGAACATCTATTTGTCAAAGATGGGAGTTTTTCAATCAGAATTTGGTTTTCCTGTAACAAACCACGAAACCAATTACCTTCAGGCAAACCTTCAGCTTTCAAAAGATGGTGTCATGAAGAATATGCGTTTAAGCGGATGGGCACGCGCAGTCTCAGAAGATGTTATTCTATCAAAAAAACTAGTTCCAGAACTTGAATATATGAATCTTTCCATGTCAACATCAGACCAGATGATTGAAAACAAATTTAAAGGACGTGTTGATAAGGCACAAATCATAAAAATGGCTGTTGACTCAGTAACGGCAGCCAAAGATCTTGGTATTAAAGAAATAGGCGTCAATGCAGAAGACGCATCCCGAAGTAATATTGATTAATATCGAAAGACAAAAGAAATAAAAGTCCTGATATATGGGTAACAAAATGTGGAAATGGCTCTATCATTATTCGCTATATACTTGTTTTTATCGGAGGGATACTGGCTTTATTTGGATCAAGAATGGCTGGAGGCTGCACAAGCGGTCATATGATGAGTGGTATGATGCAGACATCTCTAAGTGGATATCTTTTTGCCTTTGCAGCTTTTGCATTTGCAATACCAACCGCTTTTATTACATACAGGAAAAGAGGAGATAAATAATGCAAATTTTCTTAGCAATCGTTTTAGGACTCTTTTTTGGTTTTGTTCTTCAGAAGGCCGGAGCGGCTAATCCACAAAAGATTATAGGCATGGGTTGGGCAATAGCAGGTTTCTGTCCAGGAACAGGTGTTGTTGCTGCAGGTGCCGGAAGAAGAGATGCAATTGTTTTTGTTATCGGCGGCTTATTTGGTGCATTTATATTTACACTGATATATGGTTCTATTAAAGATACATTTATCTTCAACAAGATTGGTGGAGGCACAGCAACACTAGCTGATACAGGCATTGAAAAATATACTACACTTGTACCTGCAATTCCTCCAGTACTTCTCGCAGGTGGAATAGCAGTTGTATTTATTATTATTTCTTTGATTTTACCTGGCGAGAAGAAATCTTAACAGGAAGCCCTATGTAACGGGTTTCATACAATTGATTAAATCTTCAACACCCACTGTGGCAATTCCGGAATGAATATCGGACATGGCATAGGGAATGACAAGCTCATTGCCATGGATGATTGCCCCGCAGGTATATACTACGTTGGGAACATAACCTTCTCGTTCTTCCTCACTCGGCGTAAGCAGCGGTTTTTCCAGACGACCAATAACTTTGGCTGGGTTTTCAAGGTCCAGCAACATAGCTCCAATGCAATATTGACGCATAGGTCCAACTCCGTGGGTAAGCATTAACCAGCCAGCATCGGTTTCCAGCGGTGAGCCGCAGTTGCCAACCTGAATGAACTCCCAAGGATTTTCAGGTTCCTGAATGATTTCTGATTCCTGCCAGAAATGAAGGTTATCAGAAAACATAATGCGATTATTTTCACCGTCCTGACGCGAGAGCATTACGTAGCGTCCGCCTATTTTATGGGGAAATAGAGCCATACCTTTATTGTAAACGGCTCTTCCATTGAGCGTAATTACATTGAACGTGACAAAATCCTTGGTTTCTATAAGTTGCGGTAAAATACTGAAGCCATTGTAGGCAGTATAGGTGGCATAAAAGGTTATCTCGCCATCGTCATCAACAAAACGCACAAATCTGGCATCTTCAATACCGCTGCTTTCATTCTTCGAGACAGGGAAAAAAACTCTTTCGCATATCGGGTACTCAGGGCGAAACGTGGTTTCATAGTTAGACTTGGCCAACCAGTCAATTTGAGCGATAGCTTCAATCTGCTGAACGTTAGCGAAAGGATGTTCATTCTGAAAGCGCTGCAGAACTTTCTCCAAATCGGCATATGTGAAACCACACTGCATTTGACCGAGCACCCATGCCGTGGTTTCATTGCAGATTCCCATTTCGTTAAGTTTCAACTCAAAGAGGTGACAGTCATAGTGTGAATCCATCTTCAGGGTGGGCGTTTCGACATACGCACTAATCGGATCAAAAGTAAGCAGATTATCAGCGTCAAGAATTCCACTTCTGAACACAATCGATGATATATGCCCTTCCCCAGTGGCTCGCAGACTGATGATAAAGCGCAATTCGCCGGGGGCAAGATTGCTCTGATCTGGATGCGGAATAATTGAGGGATTGAAGAGCGCAGCCGATTCTATCGAATATTCCTTAGTAAAATAGGCACCAATCAATTTTTGTTTGGTTTTGCTAAGCTCAACACCCGGCAGCTGATATCGCTTCACCGCCTGATGATGCTGCTCAAAGATTCGCAGAATATTGCGATGGCGTTCAGCAAAATCTAGCATCACCTGTTCGAACAGAGTGACAGCTGTACTCTCTGGAAGAGTAATAATTCGTTCTAAAAGTCGTTCAATACGATCCGAATTTCCAGGCAGATTCAAGCGGGCAATAACTCGCTCTGGGTCGCCCTGTATCTTTATTCTTTTTCGTTTTATTTTTGGATTCATCTATTTTCCTTCATCTTTCTTTAAGTCATTTGGTATAGTGTTTTCTGCTAGTTTCAATTCAAGCAAAGTCTGAATAAAAGCGAGCGTGGACTCGGCTCCCTGATTTTCATTACAGCGATCTTTGTGGAGGCCATCTCGGCATCCACCGGTGATTGGATCGTAAAGAGACAAGTTCAGGTCGTTTCGACCAAGAAACCATTCGAAGGTACGGCGCGCTTCCTGCATCCAGCGTTCATCGCCAGTGCATCGGTAAGCCTCTAGACAGGCAGAAGCCATTGTTTGCGCCTCCACTGGTTGCTGATCAAAAGAAGCCCGCTCACCATCTCGCGTATAAAATCCGTTAGAACCTATTGGTGTAAAATGTCCATCAGGATCATCGGCACACTGCTGATAGGCCAGCCATGCCAGCGATTCTAGCCCTATTTTGGTTATCTCGGCATTATGAATAGACTGACCGCATATAAGCATGGCATGCGGCAGCACGGCGTTGCAATATGTCAGACTATCTTCATACCATAGCCATTCTTTCAAGCTGTAGGTCTTATATGATGTGAGCAGTTTATCCGCCAATTGATCACGTATCCGGCTAACCAGCAGATCGCCTTCAAAACGCCGTAGATATTCGTGGATACCAAGCAGAGCAAAGGCCCAGGTGCGAGGACTAGTGGTTTTTGGAATGGCAGATATCGCATTTTCGAAGAGTTCGCCTGCGATGCCGCGCAATGATTGAGTTGTGGAGCGACCTATCACCGTACCCAACGCCCAGATAGTACGACCTTGACAATCTTCCGAGCCACTCTCCTCCAACCAGTTGCGCTGGTAATCCATAAAATTGCGAAATCTACCTGTTTCCGGGTTGAAGGCGTAGGATATAAAAGCGAGATAGCAAGATGCCAGTTCCAACGACTTACTGTTGCCCAGTTCTGTCAGTAGCATACAGACAATCAACGCACGGGCATTATCATCGATGCTGTAGCCCTCTGCATAATTAGGAACAAGATATTTTGCGTGCTGAATCATACCAGTGTCATCCGTCAAACGGTACAAATGGTTAAGATTGAGTTTCGGCAGATCAGCGGGACACTGATCCAAAGGCTTGACTGCATATTCGGAAGGGACAGCGATGACACGCTGTTTACGGGCGTGTTCAAAGCATTCCATATAGCGTTGGGCAACATTCGGCCAAATCATTTGCCGACCAAACATATAGGCAGTCTTTCGCATTGCATGGCGTTTTGACTCATGGTCAAGCAAATCCAGAACTTGTTCTGCCAGTGCAGCGGAATCTCCGAAAGGAAACAGAGCACCACGCCCTTCGGCGAGCAGCTCCTCTGCGTACCAGTATGGCGTCGAAACCACAGCCTTGCCTACGCCAATCGTATAGGCCAATGTTCCTGAAGTAATCTGTGCTGGATTGAGGTAAGGCGTGATGTATATATCCGCCACATTAATAAATTCAATCAACTGCTCAAGCGTGACAAAACTGTTGTGGAATATTACGTTGCCAGCCACTCCAAGTTTTTTAGCAAGACGTTGCAGTGACAGTCGGTACAACTCGCCTTCATTCAGCAGTACATTAGGATGGGTTGCACCAACAATCATGTACACGACATCCGGATGGCGAGCAACAATCTCTGGCAATGCCGAAATCACAGTTTCGATGCCTTTATTGGAAGAGAGCAAACCAAAGCTCAACAGTACCATCTTACCCTCTACTCCAAACATATCCTTATGGAAACTTGGGTCAACAAAGGGTACGTCAGGAACGCCGTGATGAATCATATCGATTTTATCGGCCGGCACACTATAGATTTTCTTCAGGAAATCCACGCCACGTTGACTCATTACCACCACCCTATCCGACAAAGCCACCACCTCTTTGAGAACACTTAACTGTTCGGGCAATGGATTTTCTAGAACGGTATGGAGTGTGGAGACAACAGGCATGCGTAGTTTGCACAGAAGAGCAAGAATATGACTACCCGAAGGACCGCCGTAAATGCCATACTCATGCTGCAGGCAGACCACATCTACATTGTTTATATTCAGGAAGTCGGCGGCGCGTCTATAGGATGCTATGTCCTTTTCGGATAATTCAAACCGCACGCGTGGTGGATAGTTGTAGCCAGCTTCAGTGTCGTTAACCGCCATTGCCAGACAAGTGGTGGTGTCGGCATATTCTGCCACTACCGCTTCACACAGATCAGTTGTAAAAGTAGCAATGCCGCACTGCCGTGGCAGATAGTTACCAATAAAGGCCATGCTATTGATTGTAGAAACTGTTGTGTCTTGCATTCTTTATTTCCTATTCCATTTATAATGCTAAGAAGCTATCAAAGCAAGTATTTGATTTACATATGCATTCGAGATTACCGAAGCATATGATTTGTATTAAACTTACTTTCTTAAGTTATATCAACAAATATGTGCTTTGACAAGGAATAATTATTGTTCTACCTATTTTTCTAGGTAAAAGTTATATAAAAGGAGATTGTATAATACGACGTTTTTTGCAACTCTTTTGAGCCATATAATTAGAATCCAACCTTAATAAGGGTATTTATTGCTTGTTATCTGTTTTATCACTAGATTACACATTTTAATAAAGCTCTACTAGGTATTTTGGTTTGCAAATAGATGATATTTATCATATTATATTGAATGATATTACAGAAAATTTGAATTTTCATGCATAATTGACGGGGCGAAGCTGTGCACCGAACACATTGATGTTCAACATAATGCTTTGCAACAAAACATTAGGGTTATGAATCTGGAAGATTGGTAGTATAAACGAAAACAAAGGGTTTAAATGGTAAGTAAAAACGAACAGTCTTCAGAGCATAATATTGAGATCTTTTTGACAAATTTATTTGACGAATGGAATAGAAGCGGAATTCAATATTTGATTCTTCGAAATTACGAGAAGTTGCCTGCATTTGTTGATAACGACATTGATATTTTACTTGAGCCCTCTCAGCTAAAAGAGGCACAGGTATTATTGCTAAATGCAGGAGTTACAAACGGTTGGCGATGTCATAATGTCAGTGATTTTGCCTGTCGAGCCATTTGGCTTTTCAATATTGAAACCATGGAGCAAATGCATATTGATTTGATGTGCGGAGTTAAATGGCATGCTTTGCAATTTGCCAATTGTCAGCATATGCTAAAAAGACGCCAATCGTACAAGAATTTTTTCATTCCCAATTCTGTAGATGAAGCAGTTGTAAGTTTGATGACTCGTTTGATTTACGCAGGCTATGTAAAGGAGAACTATCGAGATAGGATTCAAGAATCTGCAATTCAAGAGAGTCGTGACATGGTTGATATTTTTGTTCCCTTGATAGGCAAAGAATTGGCTGAAGAGATAGTGATATTTGCTAATAACGGAGAGTGGGAGAAAATTGAGGAAAAGGTCAAAATTGTTCGCAAGCAGATATTTTTTACTAATATGAGGAATCCATTCAATTTTTTCAATGCATTGATAAGAGATGTGATACGGCTTTTTCGCAGGTGGATATTCTCGCCAGGATTATCGATTGTTTTTTTTGGGCCAGACGGTTGCGGGAAAACAAGTGTAGCCCATGAGTTAAAGTTTCATTTAGAGAAAACATTTTTATTGGGCAAAGGCCTACATTGTCATTGGAAGCCCATACGCCAAAAGAACAGACCATCAGTACCCAATGAAAATCCTCACGAACTACCACCTCGTAGTCAACTTCTAAGTTTTATTTATTTTATTTATCACTATATTCCCTTTATTTGGGGCTGGTGGCGAACAGTTAAACCAATTTTATTCAAGAGTGGATTAGTAATTATAGACAGATATTATTATGATTTCTTTATAGATATACGACGCTATCGATTGAATCTGCCAAAGTGGATAATAAAGACAGGTTTTGTTTTTGTAAAAAAGCCAGATTTTGCATTCTGTCTAGATGCTGCCCCCGAGATACTACAGAGTAGAAAGAAAGAAGTTACATTTGACGAGTGTACCAGACAGCGGGAAGAGTATCGCAAACTTGCAGAAAAACTTCCGAACGGATACGTAATTGATGCATCTCAACCTTTGGAACATGTAGTTGCCGATGTACAGCGCATAGTTCTTGCATATATGGTAGAACGAACAACAAAGCGCTTTGGAGACCAGACATCTGGTTGCAATTCTAATATTAGCAACTCTCAACAACATTAACAAACATGAGTAAAGAACCTTTATTTCAAGAACCAACAGTTTGCTTTCGCGCAATTAAGCGAAAGGGGGCATTGCGATATATTGCATCCCTTAAACGGGGTAGTTTGAATGCAATGACTCGTTTTGCACCTCCAACAAAAAAAATCCCGAAACTTATTTTAATGTTTGCAGGATGGATTGATTTTCGAATTTCTGTTAAGTTTAACTGGATAATACCTTTGGCTGTTTCTGAGGACTTTTTATCGCAGGTTGCTAATTTACTAGAGGCTTCTCCTGAAGATATAGGTCTTTACGTGGGAGAACCAACTGCACAGCAAAAGCTAGTAGCAACAGATATAACGGGCAAATCACACTTTGTACTAAAGATTGCACGTGGAGCCGAGGCTGATGAGTCCATTCGTCGAGAAACTATGGGTATAAAAAATGCTATTAGTTATGAGTGTTGGCCACTAGGCATCCCAGCAATACGCAACATTGAACCTATTTGCGGGCGTGAGGCAATTTTGGTTGAACGAGTTAAAGGTTCCCAGTTAACTCAGAATGAATTTGAAAAACTTTTTTTTGATGACAAATATATATTACACAAAACGAATACAGAACGCGACAAGTCAAATACAATAACAATCGAGCAATGGCTCGACTCAACATCAATTTCTAAGAGCGAAATCCTAACGCCTATTATCAACAAATGTAGAAAGATTGGTGCACTTGAAATTTTGTCTCCACTCGGGTTAGTTCATGGTGATTTTGCACCGTGGAATGTAATAAAAAAAGAAACATCGAGGAACTTAGGGCGAGAAACTAAAGACCCAAAGATGTTTAAGAGCTCACTCATTGCTATTGACTGGGAGTTTTCCTGCCAAGATAAGCCAGTTATTTTTGACATTGCCTATGCAGCATGGTGTTATGAAACACTTCTTGGGCGACAAGCTGCAAAGATTAAGGCAACAAAATGGAAACAACTAGTTTCATTGGGTGCATTATGGGAAAAAATGCGAAATGAATTTTGCACACAACGTTAAACGCTGTAACAACTAAAAGATAAAAGAATTAGTTAGTTGTAGTATTGAGAAAGAATTTATATGATTGAGAATATTGACAAAACAAATAATACAGGGTCTGTGCCCCCACCCTCTGCACATAGACGACGTGTTTTAATTTCTGCTTATGCATGTGAGCCAGGCAAGGGATCCGAGCCTGGAGTTGGGTGGAATTTATCCAAGGCTCTTGTCCAGCATAATGATGTATGGGTAATAACACGAGCAAACAATCGAGAAACAATTGAGACAGAGATGACAAAGCATCCTGTTCCAGGGTTAAAGATAATTTACTATGATCTACCCAAATGGGCATCTTGGTGGAAAAAAGGTGGGCGCGGAGTTCAACTCTATTATTTTCTTTGGCAGCTACTTGCGATAGGTCCAGCAATATCTTTGCTAAAAGAAACAAACATTGACCTCGTACATCATCTGACATTTAATCAATATCGCACAATATCTTTTGGCTTTTTCTTAAAGAAACCTTTTGTGATGGGCCCAGTTGGTGGCGGAGAAGTAATTGCTCCTTCATTTTACAGGGACTTAAAAATGACAACACGAATCCGCGAGGTATGGCGCAATTCTGGAATTGATCGATTCATGATTACCATACTATCGCATATGAATTGCAAAAATAAAATTTTTATTTTTTCCAACAGCAAAACAATGCAGCGAGTTGCCCCATATGTGAAAAGATTTACAAGCACGGTAATTCCAGCAATAGCTATAAACCCCTTAGATTTCAAGACAGAGGCAGAGTTTAAACCAGAGAAATCAGATGTATTTGAATTAATATATGCAGGACGCCCAGAAGACTGGAAAGGATTAAAGATTTTTCTTAAAGCTTTAAAGAGCGTTAAGGAACAAAACGTAGGTGGAACAAAACTTAGAGTCAAACTTATTGGAATACGTACTCAATCGGAGAAATTACTGGTCAACAAGTGGGTTTGTGAGAATAATCTTTCAGACCATGTTACAGTAATTGACTTTATGCCACGCAATTCTCTGATAGAAGAGATGCGTTCAGCAGATTTATGTGTGTATCCAGCCTTTAGGGATTCTGGTGCTATGGCAGTCCTAGAGAGTTGTGCGATGGGGTGTCCTATTATAGTTTTTGATGCAGGAGGACAAGATGCCTTTCCTGAAGATGTAATTATAAAGATTCCTGTGGATCCCCATAATTATGAAGAAAATGTGAATCAATTTTCTAAACGTATTATATGGGCAATGAGACATCGCGATGACATACAGAAGATAGGAAAACGAGCACAAGAATTTGCCTTTGAGAAGATGAGTTGGGACGCACGGGCTAAAGAAATTAGTCGAACATATGAAAATGTAATAGGAGAGTATAGTGAATTATGATTTTTTAATTGTTGGGGCTGGATTTTTTGGAGCAACTGTAGCCGAGCGTTTGGCAACATCAGGGCTCAAAGTATTGGTAATTGACAAGCGGGCACATATCGGAGGAAACTGCTATTCAGAGGTTGACCATGAGACAAACATTGAATGTCACAAATATGGATCACATATTTTTCATACATCTAACGAGGATGTATGGACTTATATAAACCGTTTCACATCATTTAATGAATATAGACACACAGTATGGACAACCTTTAGAGAACATGTGTATTCAATGCCAATTAATTTATCAACAATTAATGCCTATTATGGCATTAACCTCAAACCATTTGAAGTGGAAACATTCATTAAAAAAGAGTGCTCTAAAGAAAACTTTCTTCATCCGAGCAACCTTGAGGAGAAGGCCATATCATTGATTGGTCGTCCATTGTATGAGGCATTCATAAAAGGGTATACAATTAAGCAATGGGCAAAGGATCCCCAAGATCTTTCTGCGGATATAATAACCCGTCTACCAGTGAGACATAACTATATTAATAGATATTTTAATGATAAATACGAGGGTATTCCTTTGAATGGTTACACATCACTCTTTGAGCGCATGCTGGATCATCCAAACATAGAAGTAAAGCTGAACAAAGACTATTTTGTTTTAGAGGATGACATTAAGGACCTACCAACACTCTACACGGGGCCAATAGACAGATTTTTTGAATATAAACACGGGCACCTGGACTGGCGAACCATTGATTTTGAGCGAGAAGTTCTAGACATCTCGGATTATCAAGGATGTTCTGTAATGAATTATGCCGAGGAGAAAGTCCCCTACACTCGTATACATGAGTTTAAACATTTCCACCCGGAACGGGATGCGGCATCGGCAACTGTTATATATAAAGAATTTTCCAGAACAGCAGGCCACCTAGAAGACCTTTATTACCCTATTAATACACCACGTAACAGAGAATTACTTTTGAAATATCAAGAGAATATTCCCGAATTGGATGCAGTGTGGTTTGGAGGTCGATTGGGGAATTATATATATTGGGATATGGATGATGCGGTTGCTCATGCTTTAAAGAAGAGTGAATTAATTCTTAAGACACTTAAAGCTCTATAACAGAGACAATCAATACCACATTTGTAATACAAAGGTTTATGAAAAAGTTTTGGCCCTAGATTTACATTGAAAGAATGGTTAATTTTATGTATAATTTCAAGTTAAATTAAATTAAATATTGCATAATTGACATAGCGAAGCTGTGTCGAGAGACTATAAGTAATAATAATTTGTTTTGTAACCAACTATACATTAACAACCACAGACATTAAGCATACGATTCCTTTATTTTTAAGAATCCAAACAATTAAAGACAAATATTTTTCATGAGAATAGCAATTTTGACACATGTTTTTCCTCCTGCAGGTCATCCAAACGCAAAGCTTCCAGGTTACTATGCCAAGATACTATCAGAAGCTGGGCATGAAGTTATTGTGTACTCAAATAAAATAACGAGCAAAACTACCAGTTTTTCAGACTTACCAAATATATCTGTTATATTAACCAAAGATCCATTGAGGTTACTCAACAAAAATATAGGCAAAACATCTTTTATTCCAAAAACTATTTATAATTTAGCCAGTTCAATTTCTTATCCTGACACATTTTTCTTATGGGTTAGAAACACAATAAAAAGAGTCGAACGGGATGGCCCTTTTGATAAGATTATTGCATTTGTGATTCCAGCATCAATGTTTGCCGAAGCACAAAAAAGCTTATCAATAAAAAAGAATTGGATATTCGTATATCAGGAGTCAATAACTCCCTATCTAAAAATGTACCCAAACAAATCTCCACTGAAGCGCTTCTTTACTAAACATACCCAATGCACAGAAAAAACAGCTTTAGAGCATGCCGGGAAAGTAATATTTACTAGCTCTGCAAACCGCCAAGCATATATTGATTCTCATTTGGTAGAAGAAGAAAAGACACAGCATATACCATACTTTTACTCAACCACTGATGGAATTTGCGAAACAAAGCAGACCAACACCTCTGATTTCGAGATATCATATTTTGGTAATTTTGATGAGAATGGTTTTAGAAACCCTATTAAGTTTTTCGAATCACTATCTATATTTCTTCAAAAACATGCAGATGCACGCAAATTGACCAAAGTATCTTTTTATGGAAAATGGCGCCCAATGTACAACAAGTATATTGAGAAATATAAACTTTCTGATATAATTAACTTACAACCAGCATTGGAATATACAGATTATCTAAACACAATACAGCAAAAAACTATTTTACTTTTGATTGTTTCTCCAAACCATAATCTTTTTATGCCCAGCAAAGTTGTTGATTATTTCAAGGCACAACGCCCCGTACTAACCTTTGCGCCAAAAGGCAGTGAAATGTGGAACTGTGTCACAGCTGCCGGCATGGGAGAATGGTTAGTTGAATACACAGATGAGCATGCCGGAGCAGTGGCAATAGAAAAACTTTGGCAAAGTTTTGATAAAAAAGAACTTGAAGTAGACAAAAACAAGTTAAACTACTGGAGTGACACGGTACAATCTAAAGTCTTAATTAAAACAATATCCCAATTAATACAAGACAAAACCAACCTGAACACTTAATGAAAATAATACAAGTACACAATTATTATAAGCAAGCGGGCGGAGAAGATACTGTTGTAAAAGCGGAACTCGAGTTATTGAGAGCCAATGGTGAAGAAGTTGTCACTTATTACAAACATAATGATAATATTTCAGGCATATTCTCAAAAATAGCAACTTGTGTAAAGACACTATGGAATCAACATACTTATAAAGAATTCAGGAAAGTTATACAGCAAGAAAAACCAGACATAGTACATTGCCACAACACATTTCCATTGATATCGCCAGCAATTTATTGGGCGTGTTCAAAAGAAGGAGTACCAGTTGTTCAGACACTGCACAACTACCGACTTTTGTGTCTCAACTCAAGTCTGTTTAGAAAAAACGAAGCAGATCAGAGTGAAATATGCGAACTTTGCATCAATAGCAAATTTAAATTGCTTGGTATCAAATACAGATGTTACAGAAATAGCAAACCTGGTTCAGCTGTTTTATCAGCCATGATTCTACTGCATATAGCATTACGAACCTGGCAAAACAAAATTACGAAATATATTTTTCTTACAGAATTTCAGAGGGAAAAGTTTTCAAGAGCATTTCAAAATCAAAATATTGACATAAAGAAGAAAAGCACTGTTAAGCCAAATTTTGTAAGTGATTCAGATATTTCAGGGGGGAAGCCTACAAAAAACTACATACTCTTTGTAGGAAGACTATGCGTTGAAAAAGGGTGCAACATTGCACTGCATGGCTTTAGAGAATATTTAGATAAAAGCAATGACAAAGAGCTAGAATTCAAGATTATTGGAGATGGTCCAGAAAAAAGTAATTTAGAGAAACTTGTTAAACAGCTTGAATTGGAATATCGAGTAGACTTTACCGGAAAAGTCAGTAAGCGGGATGTTCTTAACTATATGTCGCAGGCACAATGTCTGATTTTTTCATCAATAAGTTATGAGACGTTCGGTCTTACAATTATTGAAGCATTTCAACAGCGATGTCCTGTAATTGCCGCCAATATAGGAAGTATTCACTCTATAATTGACGACAACGTTAATGGCTTGATTTATGATGCACACAATACCGCAGATCTGGCTGACAAATTAAATTCACTAGTTACAAATAAAACAAAAAGAAAAAGTATAGTTTTGAAAGCAGCACAGCATGTTGAAGGCGAATATACCGAAAAAACTAATTATAAACAGCTAATTCAAATATATATGGATGCAATAAAAAAACAATGATAAAATTTTATAATCTCATAAATTTCATATTATTATCAATTGCTCAGATGTGTTTCAAAAGAAACAGAGAAGAAAGCAATAACAATTTTCTAATTATAAGACTTGATGCAATTGGAGACATGATACTATTTTCTCCATTCGTGAGAGAACTAAGACAACAACAACCAAATGCAAAAATTACTCTTATAATAAGTCCTGTTGTTAAAGATTTGTACAAAGACTGTCCATATGTGGATGACATTCTTTATTTCAATGGTAGAAAAAAAATAAGGCCACAGATAATCACCTCAACATTAAGAGCATTAATATGGGGAACAAAGAATCTCAACAGAAATGTTTTTGATACAGTCATGTTGCCCAGACAAGGAACGGATACAGAGGGTGCATTAATGTTAGCAATCACAAGTCATGCAAAAAACATCATATCATTTTCAGAGAAACAAACGATAGAAAGGGCTGTATGTAATAAAAGATATGACAAGTTTTTTACCACAAAAGTTCAAACGAACTCTGTAACGCATGAAGTTGAAGCCAATCTTAACTTTTTGAGACAGGCAGGATTTGGCAATATCAATTCAGATAAACTAGAAATATGGTTTTCGTCAGATATGCATGAAAAGATAAAAATTGGTGACATTTGCATAAAGAAAAAAATAAAAGATGATGATTTATTAATTGCGATTGGATTTTCTGCCACACAGAAACCTCGTTGCTGGCCTACGAAAAACTTCAAAGAGTTATTCACGTTAATTGAGAAAAATTATCCTAATGCTAAGATTATTTTAATTGGTGGCCCCGGTGATGAGGATCAGGCTATAAAATTAAGAGAAGATACAAACAATATTGTTTCATTAGTCGGAGAACTATCATTAAAAGAAACAGCTATGATGTTAAAAAAATGTGACATATACATAGGCAACGATAGTGGTCCAATGCATATTGCAGCAGCAGTAAAAACACCAGTAATTGAGATTTCATATTTTCCTAAGGATGGCGAGAAAGGTCATGGTAATTCTCCTTTCAGATTTGGACCATGGCAAAACAGAAACATTATTCTACAACCAGAAAAAGCATTGCCTCCATGCACCGAGAAATGTTTAAGCAGTAACGCTCACTGCATTACACAAATCACCGAGCAACAGGTTTTTACTGCACTAAAAAACTTAATTGATGGATTTAAAACAAAAAATAATTAAATATATTTGCTATCTTACAAAATAAATTAATTATTATAACTACAAACAAACAAATATGAACATACAAACAATAAAAGATTTGTTTCCGGATAAAACAAAAAAACAATGGCGCAAAATACGAGCTTACAAAGCTTTAATAAGTGCATCATTAGAGGATTTCAATCGTTTTGTTAAATATTCAGGAACGTTTAAAGGGAAATACACACAAGATCAACTTGAATCAATCATTACTATTGATTATCACAGGCTTGAAAAAGGATTATCAATGGAGTTTGTACGCCCTGGGTTTGGCAGTGAGGCGACATTTGACTTGCAGACTAATATGTTCATATACGCTAATGAATTTGAGTTAACAGACATTTGGTTTGAAGCATTCACAACTCTAGAATCTTATTATAATTCAGCAAAGAGACAAAATAGCTTGGATGAAAAACTATTCAAACAGTTCACAGAGCTAAAAACATTAAGCGACGCAAGCAAATATAAAAGAAGCACCCCAAATGGTGGCATTGAGAATGTAGAGAGAGAAGATATTTATAAATGCATCGATATTGATTACAAGGCATTTGCGGAATCACGCCATAGCATAAGACATTTTTCAGGTGTTGATATAAATATGGACAAAATCTATAAAGCGGCAGAAATAGCCCAATTAGCACCCTCGGTCTGCAACAGACAGCCCTGGCATCTTTATGTATTAACAGAAAAAGCCAACATAAACGAATTACTTACAAGACATGGTGGAGCAAGAGGTTTTGATCATAATGTTAATAAAATACTAGTAGTAACAATTGATTTGCAAAACTTTCATTACCAAGGTGAACGAAATGAAGCATGGATTGATGGAGGAATATATACACAAGCTCTGCTTAATAGCTTACATCATCTTGCTATAGGCACATGCTGTTTGAACTGGTGTGTTAACAAAATGCACGATCAATGGCTGAGAAACTTAATTGATATTCCTAAATCTTCTGTTATCATATGCCTAATTGCCATAGGTGAATTGCCGAAGAATTTCAATGTGCCAGTCTCACCTCGTAAAGAGATATCAACAGTATTAACTGTTAAATAGTATAAAGGATATTTATAATGAAAATTTTATTCTGTGGGTGTATATATGGTGCAGGTAATATTGGCGATGATGCAATTTTAGAGGGTCTAGTAACAGAGTTTAGAAACATTGACAGTAATGTTCAAATTGGTGCAATATCGTTCACACCAGAACACACACAACAAATTTTAAATATTGAAAATGTATGGAAGAATGATTTTCGCTCTGAGAAAGAAGCAATTAAGTGGGCAACTCATATAATTTTGGGTGGAGCTACTCTTATCACAGAAAATCCAATCATCAAATATCCATTGAAACATTGCTGCCGAATAATTGATCACGCGATAGCAAATAAAAAACCAATATCAATGCTTGGCGTTGGAGCAAGCAATATAAGAACCGACAAAGCACGCAAACTTTTCAGGAACTATTATAATAAATATCTAGATATTATTACAGTAAGAAGTGAATTTGATAGACATCAAGCAATTACAAAGGGAAGGCTTAACAGTGACCTTCTGAAAATTGGAGCTGACGGAGCTTTTTCTTTGAAAATATCTGCAACATGGCAACCTGCAAACATAATTGGTGTAAGCTTAGTTAGTGAGGGAAATGACCATATTGGATATCCAGAAAAAATTGCAAAAGCTATAAATTTATTTCAATCAGACTTTCCTGAATTTGCATACGAAGGCGTTTGTAGTGAGACAAGAAAAGCAACTCATTTTGATTATCCTCTAATAAAAGAGACACTAGACTCTGTTAATGGAGAATGGCAAATACAAGATGACTACAAATCTCCGCAGGATTTCATTCAATACTTAAGTAAATTTAATTTTGTTTTCACGATGAGGATGCACATTCTAGTTTTTTGTTCCTTAGCTGGCATTCCTTGTGTGACGATGATAAGAGAACAAAAGATGGAAAATATGCTTAACTCTTTGGGTATGCAAGAATACCTTACGATGAATAGTTCTGAAAATGAGATTCTTGAGCAGTTTAAACTAGCGGTTAATCAGCCGGAAAAGTTTCTAGCAGATGAGTCAAACCTAAAGAACTTAAAAGTTCTTGCCAAAAATAATGCACTCTTGTGGTTTGAAACAAACAAGAACACATATAGTTTTAAAACATCACAAGTTCCATGGTCCAGAAGATGTATTGCAAGATACAATGCTTCATTAATAAAAAATATTACAAGAGCTTATTTAGGGCAACTAAAATTATTGCTAAAGAAGATAATAAATAAATAGATTTATGATAAAAGAACATATAAACAAATTTACAAAGAAAATAAAATACTTTAGGCTAACTCCATTTGACACATCAACAA
>Ga0307987_1000909_pt1 | contig 16877 bp, 11 predicted proteins | sample EllFjometagen181_FD_203157 | JGI IMG/M metagenome (GOLD analysis project Ga0307987, IMG submission 203157) | Marine microbial communities from Ellis Fjord, Antarctic Ocean - #181 | ecosystem: Environmental > Aquatic > Marine > Unclassified | place: Southern Ocean | collected 2014-10-08
GACGCTACAATCCCAAGATTCCCAACGTGCTGGTGGCGGTACTCGTTACCACAGTGCTCTCTTATTTTATCCACTTTAACAATGACACCTTTGTCCCCATTACCCAGATTAAAAATCCTGAAATTGTAAAAACCCTCAACGAATTCAACCATGAAATCGCTGAAATTGAAAAACTGGGTGAAGCCCGTGCCATCCTGAACAATGAGTTAAAGGCAGCCAAGGAAGAGTCTAAAGCCAATGGGGGTCATTCTACCTCCGACAGAGAGATTGATCTTAATCACCAACTGGCCGTTCTCCAGGCAAAAATTGATCATACCAAGGATATGGCCCATGAAAAACGAGAAATGCTCAGGTTAATCCACTTTTCAGCGGCAAAGGACAGTGGCGAAACACCGGCATTTTATGTGGGTCCCGCCCTTCCAGACAACGCTGAAACCGATGGAAGACAATGGCGTATCAAAATCAGCAACAAGCCCCTGGATCTTGAAAAATTAAAGATGATCGGTGGCGGTGCCGTTGTGGGTGATATTCCCAAGGGACTTAGGGTGGGTATTCCCAAGGCACCGGAAAACACCTCCTATCTGGCTGCCTTTTTGCAATTGCTCCCCTATGCCATAATCATTTCGCTTCTGGGCTTCATGGAAGCCATTGCCATTGCCAAATCTATGGCTGCCAAAACAGGACAAAAGCTGGACCCCAACCAGGAACTCATTGGACAGGGGCTTGCCAACATCATTGGTTCCTTTGGACAGAGTTATGCCGTATCCGGCTCCTTTTCCCGTTCTGCGGTGAACCTCCAGGCCAATGCCGTCACCGGTGTCTCTTCGGTTATTACCAGTGTCATGGTGGCCTTGACCCTTCTGTTTTTCACCCCGCTTCTTTATCATCTTCCCCAGGCGGTTCTGGCGGCTGTCATCATGATGGCGGTTATGGGTCTCATCAACACCAAAGGATTTGTCCATGCCTGGAAAGCCAAACGTTCCGATGGCATAATTTCTGTCATCTCTTTTGTATGCACCCTCTATTTTGCGCCCCATCTTGAAGAGGGCATCATGGTGGGTGTGGCCATGACCTTTTTTCTGTTTATATACAAAAATCTGCGCCCCAAGGTCGCTCTGTTGTCCATGTCCAGTGACAACACCTTAAGAAGTGCCATCAAATGCGGTCTCAAATCCTGTGATCACATTGCCGTGGTGAGATTTGACGGTGCATTGATCTTCACCAATGCCACCTACCTTGAAGATAAGGTATTGGAGTACATTGCAGAAAAACCGGAGCTTCTCCATGTGCTCATCGAATCCAGCGGCATCAACGATGTGGATGCCTCTGGAGAAGATGCGTTATCCACTCTCATTGATACCGTGAGGGGAAGTGGACGGGATATTTCATTCTGTGGTCTCAAGGAACGTGCCCTTGATGTCATCACCCGTACCAATCTGATCCAGAAAATCGGAGAAGAGAACATCTACCCCGAATCAGGTACGGCCCTGTTTCACATCCACAAGGCCATCCATGACAAAGGCGATTGTGTCTCTTGTCCCCTGAAAACCTGTAAACCCTTAGACCTTGAAAGCATCCAGGTGTCTTGATCCGAACCCATCTGAAACCTGGGGAGGGGTCAGGCTTGGCAGGGACTTCCCGGCTTGCATAGATCGGGATGAATAAGGCCCATCAGCCAAGCCTGACTCCGTTTTTACACGGCCCCCCCGTTTTTACACATTTTCCCAGCTCCAACAACGTATCATCGATATAAAATATCAAAGGCCTTTTCCAAAACAATCTGGAAAAGGCCTTTTTTTTAAGAAACAAAATAGAAACAAATGGCAGGAGATAAATCTTTCCCCCCCCCATCTATGGTTTAATGACAATGGTGGGATAGAGTCCCTTTTTGGGTCCCTCTGGATAGGGTTGCAGGGTATTAAAAGAAATATACTGATTTTTCTGGGCATGCCCTTTTTTATCGCTGCCGTTGAAAAAGGCCCCGTTGGCTTCCAGAATATGGTGAATTCGATCCTTAAACCCGGCGATAAAACTGGCACCATCACCTTCAAAGAACATGTTACCCATGGAAAGCCCCCCATTGATCTTTGAAAATTCTTCAATGGAGATGCTATGATTTTTTAAATCTTCTTTGGATTTGATCATTCCCCATACAAGATAACCATCTGGTATTTCAAGGGGTTCTTTAATGTCAATAATAGTGTGGGGCATGACAATACAATCCTTGCCAATGGTCAGTCGACTGTCCGGACCTCCCCTTAAGAAACTGTTAAATCCCACAAATACATTGGTCCCCATATCCGCTTCAATAATTTTTGCCCCATGGGCCGTGACGTCACACCCTTCCAGACGTGAGTTAATAATATAACAATTTTCCTGGGCATTGGCACCTTTGCCCAACCAGGCATTCTGTAAAAATGCCCTCTGGGAAACCAATACATTATCTCCGATGTGGATGGGAGGTTTACTCACAGCATATCGATCCAGGGACGCAGAATTGGGCACGGGAATGGATTGTTCAATATTCACCACATCAAACACCCGTTGAAAGGCCTCTTTACGGTCCTCCACAAAATCAATGAGCTGTCCCTGGGGGGCAACTCCCGCCTTAAAATAGATATAATGATTTAACTCTTCCTGGGGGTGGGTATAGATAAAATTAAATTCACCGGGCACCCGGACCCACACCGTTCCCGGAGCAATGTCAAGATGGCTTATTTCCCCGGCTTGGACATAGGCAAAATTTCCAATGACACTGTCCCGCATGGTGGTCAGATCCACCGTGGCAAAGGCTCCCAGAAAACAGCCATCAGACGGCGACCCATGGATATTGGCATAGTTCATGGAGATGGTGTCTTTGATGAAAAATTCTTCCAGGGTTTCCGGATCATGGGAAAAATTGTGTACCAGGGTTTTAATGAGTAGACTGTCTTTAATATCAATCTCTTCATCCCGATTCACGGGAATCTCAAATCCCTGATATTGGAAGATATCCCCTTCTCTCTTGAGCTCATCGCCCCGGATATCGCTTTTATACAAAAGGGAATTGGTGATACGACATTGGCCGAGAAAATAACTGCCAGCAAGATTGGAATTTTTAAATTGAAAATTGAGACGATGGTGGGGGGATATTCCGAAAAAGGCATAAAATTTAACCATCTGTTCAAAGGGAATAACATTTTGAACATAGGGATTTACATCAAATTCCAGCTCCCTTAAATTAATATTGGCACGCTGGATAATCCGGTCATACAGCTTCTGTATCTCTTTCATGATTTATCCTCAAAATTTTTATCATTAAGTTTTTGATTTCATGGCATTGATCACGGCGGTGAAGACATCGGACAGTCTTAATACACCAACGACCTCATTATCCCGGGTGACCAGCATGGACAGTCTTGCTCGCACGGACATCTGATGGGCCGCTGTGGAAAGGGACGTGTTTTCATCAATGAAATCATTGTCAGCAAGTTTTTTCATGAAATCCTCCACCTTCATCTGCAAGGTCTTTGAACAGGTGTAGACATTTTCAATAGAGGTGTCATCCAGGCGGAGTTCTTCCCGCAACTGGGTGATAAAATTTGAACTAAATCCAAATTTACCCAGTTTATCAATATTTTTAACATCTTCTGTTCTAGGCTCCAGAGCCCGGAGCATATTAATCTGACTGAGCTTACCAACCACCTTGTCGTCACTGTTCATCACCAGCACTATCCAATGGGGATGGATGGAATTTCCCAGATCAACTTTTGGGGTTTCCAGGGCCAGAAGGGCGTCCAAAAATGAAGACCCTTCTGAAATAGTGGCATAATCGGAAATGGGGACCATTAAATCTTTTACAATATAGTTCATCAAAAAATACTCCGATTGCAGGTTAATCAAGTTAAATCAATTCATTAGCAGCATTTCACAATCTCATTCCGGGCTTGGTTTGACCTTAATCAATTTATGGCTGGGACAGGTGCCTACACCAATGTTCCGAAATTTAAATTCTAAAAATAATCGATTTTTTTTACCATGTCTGTACGATTATGGCAAGATATTGAAATTGGGGAGGCCGTGCTGACGCATACGATGTTTGAAGATCTGCTTTTAAATTAATAGATTATTACTTGAACAAGTGCAAACTGAAAATGAGGAATGCCAACACCGCTTATTTTTAATCCATGCGTTCACTGAGAGGTTGCCACCGGCCCGGAAAATGGCTATAAACCAACAATGAAATCCAACAGAGATAAAAAGTCGGCAAAGGGGGGGGAACCAGCGAATTTTGCTCCCCCCCACAGAGGTATCTTTTTCACCCTGTTTTTCACCCTATTTGCCACGGTAACCGGGGTGGGCATTGTGGTACCACTGCTGCCGGTGTATGCAGAGAATATGGGGGCCGCTGGTGTCCAGGTGGGGCTTATATTTGGTTCTTTTTCTCTGTCAAGAACCCTGCTTTTACCCTGGTTTGGTAAACTGTCGGATCAGAAAGGACGAAAACCCTTTATTCTCATGGGGCTTGCCGGATATACCCTGATGTCCCTTGCGTTCATTGCCGGCGACTCGGTGACGGCCCTGATTCTCACGCGATTTTTCCAGGGGATTGCTTCGGCCATGGTGATGCCCGTAGTCCAGGCCTATGTGGGAGAAATCACCCCCCGGGGAAAAGAAGGATACACCATGGGCATGTTTAACATGTCCATGTTTGCCAGCCTCAGTATTGGCCCCATCCTGGGTGGCGTCATCACCGATACCTGGTCCATGGATACGGCCTTTGTATGCATGGGGCTGCTGGCAGCCGTTGGGTTTGGCTTAAGTGCCTTTTTTCTTCCCCCAGTCTCCCGGGAACCTGTCAGCTCCAGAGATAAAATACCCATTGCCTGGAAGCCACTTTTTAAAACCCCTTGGTTCACCGGACTTTTTATCTATCGGTTTGCTTATACGGCCTGCATCTCCATCATCTGGTGCTTTATCCCGCTGTTTGCCCAGAACCAGTTTAACCTGTCTGGTTCATCCACGGGTATTCTGGTGACCCTTGGCATTTTCATCAGTGGTCTTCTCCAGATTCCCATGGGAGCCTTGGCCGATCGGTTCAATAAACGATGGATGGTGATCACAGGAGGCATCTTGTGTGGGGCATCGTTCATGCTCATTTTTACGGCTGCCACATACAAGGATCTGCTCCTGGCGGTATCTGTTTTTGGATTGGGGGGCGGCATATCCATGCCCGCCATCATGGCCATGGGGGTGATTTTGGGACATGAAAAAAAATCCATGGCATCGGTGATGTCCATGTTAACAGTGGCCCACAGCGCCGGAATGATGGTAGGGGCCATGGGGGCCGGGGGAGTCATGGATTATTTTTCCCTTGAATATGCCTTTCCCTGTGGTACCATTCTCATGGCAACCGGAGTGGTTTTCTTTTTCATATTCACCCGTTCTTTTTCGCTGGTTCAAAAAGAACCCTCCCCGGCACCGCCCGGAGAACATGACATCTGCTGATAACCCAAGAACATCAAAAGACCTTGATGCGACAGAGTATCCATGACTGTTAAAAACAATGTGACATTTAAGCACACGCTGATACAGACGAATGAAGATACTCAGTTATGCCAATTATCCCTTGAACTTAAGGGGTTGAGAGCTAATTACCCACATAAGAATCCTTGGGTATATCCCAACTCACCCCGGTAGCCAAAATGGAGAATATCACAATGACACCCCCCTCAAACTGCAAGGATTTGCTCAAAAAAATTTCTGCCCTGGAAAAAGAACTGGCAGATCTTAAAAATAAATTTACAAAGCCCTCCCAGGGTATGTCTCATCTCCTGCACAGGGACCAACCGGTGGATGGCAATGTATTTGAGATTATCATTGACAATGCACCGGTGATCATCGACGCCTATAGCAACCGGGGCAAGTGTCTCTTCTGGAATAAAAAGGGAGAGGAGTTCTTGGGGTGGACAAAGGAGGACGTGATGAAAGTTGCTGATCCTCTGTCCCTTTTTTATCCAGACCCATCGTATCGGAAAAAAGTTTTACAAACCGTCCAGGAAGCGGACGGTCAGTTCAGGGAATTCAATGTGACTGCCAAAAACGGCAGCATCAGAATTCAGGAATGGGCTAACTTCAAGCTCAGCAACGACTCTCTCATCGCCTTTGGCATTGACATTACTGAAAAACGTAACACCAAAAAAAAACTTGAGCAGAGCCATGATTTCATCAACACCCTGCTACAGACCATTCCCAACCCTGTTTTCCACAAGGATGCCCAGGGCAGATACACCGGTTGCAACACCGCCTATGAGGAATTCATGGGAATCCCGGAAAAAGAATTCCTGGGAAAAACAGTGTTTGATATTGCATCTGCCCCCCTTGCAAAGAAATATCACGAACAAGATGCCATCCTTCTAAAAAAACCGGGCAAACAGCACTATGAATCCCAGGTGACCAAAATGGATGGCACAGTAAATGATGTTATTATTGACAAGGCATCCATCATCAATCCTGCAGGAGATATCTCCGGTATTGTGGGAATCATTACCGATATTACCCTTCGAAAACGTATGGAACACTCACTGAAACAGAAAGATTCACGGTTTCGGGCCTTTACCCAGGCCATTCCTGATATTCTGTTTATTTTTGATGAGGAGGGTCAGTACATAGAAATTTTCACCAGCGCCTCGGAATTGCTTTTTGATGATCTGTCTGCATTAAAGGGCAGTTATATCAAAGAGTCGCTCCCCCCAAAAGTGGCACAGCAGCATGATGACGTCATCAAAAAAACCCTCCAGACCCAAAAAAGTCAATTTTTTGAGTATGTTCTGGATGTTCCCAAGGGCAGGTGCTGGTTTGAAAGCCACACCGCCCCCATACTGGGTCTTGAAGGGGAAAAGCGCTTCATCGCATCATCGGTGCGGGATATCACCGATCGAAAGCTTGCCGAAAAGGAAATCAATGAAAAAGAACGACTGGCCGCCGTCATGGAAACCGCCGGGGCTGTGTGCCATGAGTTGAACCAGCCCTTGCAGATCATATGCGGTTGCTGTGAACTGCTGGAGGATATTGGTGGGCTGGACAAAAACACCCAGCGAAAAATCGACATCATCATGAAAGAGAGCCAACGCATGGCAAAATTGAACCACAACCTGATGAACATCACCAGCTACAAAACAAAGTCCTATCTAAAATCAAAAATAATAGACATAAAGGGTGCCACAGAATCATAAATCTCCATAGGAGAATGGTGCACAGGACTTATGGACATTATTTCAGGGAATTACAGCTCTGGAATCAGGTCCGTCAACTCATTAAAGGAAAATATATTTATCATGTTAATCATTGGCAGTTACAACGATCTTGTGGTGGAACGGGAAGTCTCATTTGGGTTTTACCTCAATCCCAAGGAAGATGAAGTTCTGCTCCCCGGTAAATACGCGCCCAAGGGTCTCAAGCCGGGGGATACCATCACCGTATTTGTTTATACGGATTCAGAAGACCGCCCCGTGGCCACCACCCTCACCCCCCGGGCTGTGGTGGGGGATTTTGCCTGCATGACCGTGGTAGACACCACAAGCTTTGGGGCATTTCTGCACTGGGGACTTGAAAAGCATCTTCTGGTACCGGCAGATGAGATGTCCCCCCGGCTGAGAAAGGGGGAACGTCATGTGGTCAAGGTGTGCCTGGACCCCGAAACCCAACGGGTTTATGCCACGGCCCGGATCTCCCAAAATTTGAGTAAATACAGGGCCGGTATATCCGAAGGGGACGGGGTGGATCTATTGATTTACCGCATCACCGAGATGGGGTACCAGGCCATCATCAACAATAGCCACAGTGGCATGCTGTACAAGGCAGACACCTTTCCTGCCCTTGCCATCGGGGATAAAACAAAGGGCTTTATCTATAAAATCCGGGAAGACGGGAAAATAGACCTGGTGCTGAAACAGCCCGGCTATGCGTCGGTGTCTGGGTCCAGTACCATAGTCCTTGATGTTTTGGAAAAAGCCGGGGGATTTATCCCCTGCCATGACAAAACCAGCCCGGATATTATTCGGGAAACCTTTGCCATGAGCAAAAAGGAGTTTAAACGATCCATTGCCCTTCTCTACCGGGAAAGAAAAATAGAAATTTCATCCACCGGTATCACCCGGAGACCTGATGTTCAGGACGAAGCAGATCATTCACCGATTTCACCGGATTAAAAGTGGAAAGGGGCACCTCCACAAACACCGTAGTCCAGAACGCCATGGAACCATTCCACAGTCCCGGAAGTTCCATGGCTTTAAGCTCTTTGCCCTGGCTGGATTTCATAGTGATAAACCCGCTGTCATAATCGGCATAGTCACTTAAATTAAAGGGATTCCCCAGGTAATCCCTTACGCCACACACCAGATCCACGGGATTGAAATGGGTGGAGGAGGAAAGGATTTCCGCCTGGATGGGGTCATCCTCATCCACCTGGGAGGATTCAACAATTTGAAGGGAACAGCCGTATTTTCTATCCCTGGCCCAAAAGGGTCCTCCCCCTGCTTCCCCAAGGTTTTTAACCATGCCGCACACCCGGATGGGTCTGTTAAAAAGGGCAAACAAGGTGGATACTTTTTCAGAGGTTTTCATATCGCTGAATTGATCCGGCAGGGTCAAGTGAAGTGTCTCCCGGGCAAAACCAATCATCTCCTCCATTAAATCCGAGGAAACGCCTTTATTTCCGGCCAGAATGCCAAGGTAATGGAATATCTGATCCTGCAAATGAATTAAATAACCACAAAGCAATGCCTTCCAGGTGATGGTGTCCCCCCGGTGGCAATCGGGCACCACATTGTCAATGTTTTTGACAAACACAATATCCGCCCCAAGATCATTGAGATTTTCCAGAAGGGCACCATGCCCTCCGGGCCTGAAGATAAGGCCAGCTTCCAGGGACCGAAAGGCCTTGTTTTTCATATCCACGGCAATGGTATTGGTGGATTTTTTTTGGGTGGAAAAGCCGATATCCCGGGACTGCCCATTTTGTTGGTAACTATGGCTCACCTTTTCGATATGGTCCTTGATGGTCTTTGCATGGGCCTTAGCGACAGTATAATGAATGGGTATTGGCCCCACACCATTCCCGGCCTGAGCCATGGCCTCGGCAATGTGCTCCTCAAAGGCCGTACGGGAATGATCCTCATAGGCATGAAACTGAACAAGTCCTTTGGGTGTCTCGGCATAACCAAGCCCCCATGGTTCCAGAAGAGCAGCCAGAATTTCCCTGAACGCTCCCTTTTTCCGGAGAGCATCCATGTTCAGTCCCTTCCCTGCCAGGCAGGAAGAAAGGTCATGGTAAAAGGCAAACTTTTCAATGGATTCCACAAAATCAAGGAAAAACTTAAAATCCCCATTGTCTTTTGCCGCGGCCTTGATGCTCTCCAGGGTGAGGGGATCATTGGAATTAAACACCGAAAGCAACGCCTTAAACATGCGGGTGGCCGCACCTGATGCAGGAACAAATTTTAAAAGACGGCTGGCATTAAGAGCCCGGGTGTAACCCTCCAGATAGGTGTCAAACTGATTTTCGGTAATTCTGTCAATACCATCCCCCGGGGTGCAAGGCCGCACAAGGGTGGCAAAGGAAAAACCCTTATCAAAAATTTCCATCTGGGAAATAATTCTATCTTCAGGAACACCGCTTGAGATCAATTGCTCAATATTTTCTTCAGTCTCACGAATTTTATCTTGGAATGTTTTCACGGGAATCATCCTCTCCTTCAAAGTTAAATTCTCCTGATTATAACGGATTTGGGGGTGAAGTTTTTTTTGGATAGGAGGGTCTTATGGCCAGTGGCTTTGCACAATGCGCGAAAACCCCTGGCCATTTTGTATTAAAACATAATTCGTCTAAATCTTTTCAACCCTTGTTTTGATGTATTTGAGCAGGGCAGTTCCGCCCATATCCTCGGTGATATTCGGTTTTTGAATACCGGGGGAATTCTGTCCGCCAAATTGGGGAAATTTGGGGTCACCCTCCAACCCGCGAGAATGGCCGAAACCGCCCGCAGACCCCAGGATACCGGGCATGATGTCCCATGTGGGGTGGGCCTTCATTTCCACCTGACCCCATGGAGACTTGAGTCTCACCAGATCGCCTTCGGAAATCTTTAAATCAAGGGCGTCCATTTTGTTGATCCACAAGGGATTGGTATTGATGGATTTCATAAGCGCGTAGTTGCTGAAGGTGGAGGAGTGCTCATGACCAAAAATACGGAAATTGCCAAAGTGAAACGGATAGGTGGCATCTGTTGCCAGATCCGTGGAAGCATCATGATGATTGGGCAGCGGGTCAACGCCTTTTTCCTGGGCCACAAGGTTGAAAAAATTGTATTTACCGGTTTTGGTATGACCGGATGAGCCATACCCATCCGGCGGATTGAGGGAGCCCCATTTCTTGTACTTATAGTAGGATGCCTCATCCGTGACCACATACCCTTTTTTCTTCAGCTCGTCCAGGGTGCAGGGCAAGCCGGCAAGCTGATTCTCAAAGGCCTCTTCAATGTTTTCCCATGGAAAATAATCACCCAGCCCCATTCGTTTGGCAAGCTCGATGGTGATCCAGTACATGGACTTTGAATTATAGAGCGGTTTGACCACTTCTGCCCAGTAGCTGATCTGGGCTTCGTAAAGCCAGTCCGGTTTGATCTGGCTCTGTTCAAGCCAGGAGCTGTCCGGCAAAACGACATCGCACAATAGCGCGGTATCGCACATAAAGGCGTCAATGCAGACCTTGAACTTCATTTTGTTGATGGCCTCAGTCGTGGCTTCCTGGTTTCCCCAACTCAGAACCGGATCGCCAAAATAACAGATCATCCCCTCAAGTTTTCCGGATTCGACATCATCCAGCACGTAGGCAGGGGCCCATCCAGCCCACATGCCCAGTTTATTCAACTTGGGTGCGCTGCCCTTGGGGGGCTTTTCCTGACCCTTACCCCAGGCGGGTTTCAGTTTTCGTTTAAACGGCAGAGAAGGCCCGCCCGGTGCGTCAAAGGTGCCACAAAGCGCGTTCAGAGCCTGCAGAGCAGCTGTCGCATACATGCCGTTTGGCACCTGGGCCAGTCCTGTCCATGACATGGCGCCCTTGGCAGTTGCCTTTGCAAATTCAAGTGCAATACGCTCGATGGTTTCGGCGGGTACGCCGCTGATCTTTGAAGCCCATGTCGGTGTTTTGGGCACGCCATCATCCTCTCCCATCACCCGTGCTTTCAAGGCGTCAAATCCGGTTGTCCAGTTTGTGACGAAATCCCTGTTGTAAAGCCCATTTTTGATGATCACATGGCACATGGCCAAGGCAACGGCAGCATCTGTTGAGGGTTTGATGGGAATCCACTCTGTTGCAAGGGCAGCGGTTTCCGATCGCCGGGGATCCAGCACCACCAATTTTGCACCGCGTGCGACAGCTGCCTTCAACTGGGAGGTTTTGCGCTGACCATAGGAAGTGGCCAGTTCGTTCATGCCGAAATGAAGGATGTAATCCGACTCCTGGTAATTGATCCAGGGCCTTTTATCGCTCAGGTTGTGCTCATTGGACATGCGGTTCGCGTTGTCACACATGGGACGATGAGTGGTCTTAGGGCAGCCCAGATGATCAAAAAGGCCTTCATGCACCCAATTGGTAAAATCATTTCCCCGCATGTACCCGATTCGCGTTGGATCAAACGTTTTAAAGTCGGCAACCACTCGATCCAGGGCCTCATCCCATGAGGCTTTTCGAAAACGGCCATTTTCCTTAATGAGCGGAGATTTAAGCCGGTAGGCAGAATAGACGTGATGTTTTGCAGAGGCCCCTTTTGGGCACAGCCGCCCGCCCCCCTTGATATCACCCTGAAGTCCTGCTGAAGACATCAGAACCCCGTCTTTGAGCTTGGCGTTCATTCCGCATAAGGCACCGCAGGCATAGCAGTGCGTCGGCACAGTCTGGGCCGGAAGCGGATCAATGGCACCGGGCCTTAAAAGAAACGACTCTTTTGCCAGGGGCAGGGATTTTAGCACCTTGCCAAGCTCGATCAGGTCCGCTGCTGGATTCATGGGTGCCACGTCTTCAGGTGGAACGGATGCCAAGTGGGTTACAAAGAGGTAGGAAAGTGTTAACTCGGCCAAGGCCTTGTAAAATCCAGAGGTGTCGGCCGAATGGAGTACCGCACAAAATTCCGTGCGCCAGGCCATATGACGCCAGCCAAAATCCATGCGTGCTTCAGCCGCAGAGGTGTCGCCAACCTGTTCGCGACGGTTCAATTCAGCTAAAAAATCAAATTGAACGGAGATGTGGTCTTCGGGCTCCAGATAGTCCGAATCTTTGTGCAAACCGTGCTTTCGCAAAAAAGTCCGCATTTGAAACACGGGCTCTCCGTAGAGTGTGGGCTCCCTGTCGATATAAAAAGACTCATAGGGAATAACAGGGTTGTTCCCTGCATTGAGAAAAAGATCTGCGTATTCATATCTCAGATTCTGGTAGGTATCCAGGCCAGCGCTGTCCATAAACTCAAACAGCGCGGTTACGCCGTTACGCATTTCTTTTGAATAAAATTTAGTCAACACATCTTTAAGATCTTTTACAAAGGCATCGCTTTTTAAGGCTTTGTACAAATCAACGCTGATCTCATCTGCAAAAACTGTTGCCAGAAAACGCTGAACGATAAATTTGGCCGCCGCCAGTTCTTTGGGATCCATGGTATGCTCCATTTGGGGCTTAAATGATTAAACGTTAAGACTACCTTTAATGGTACTTTTCCCTTTTAAAAGGGCACGCTTAAGGCAGGCATCCAGCTCCTCTTTTACGATTGGCTTGAACAAAAAAGAACAGGGGGCCAGTCGGAGCGCACGGCGGACTTCCATAATATCAGGGGAGTCGCAAAAAAGAACCACCTTAAAGTTAGGTGATATTTCCCTTAAATGTTTAATCATGTCAATACCATCAGAGCCTGACAAGAGCGCGATATCTACCTTGTTTTCCTGAGCGAAATCAATGGTTTCTCCGGAATCATTAAATGATGTGAAATCATGCCCGAGGGAAGATACCACATCCCAGTTCATACCAAGATCAGAATCATAAGCAATTATCTGAGCCATAAAAGATCTCCTTCAATAATGTTGCATTTTTTATAAAAACCCCACAAGATCGAATATCCTGGTAAAACATCGGCATCCTTCATAATTACCCACACATATGTTTTTCAGTATTCTATGAGCATATATCTTTGATATACCTAAATTTTATCCTGAAGAACATTTGCTCGGGTACTTATGGCCTCAAAAGTACTTTACCGTTTTTTGAAAAAAAAACCTGCAAATGGGGAAAAATCAAAAAAAATGTAAAGTACTGTTGAAGGATGCCTAAAAAATTATGATTTTTCCTTTTTAGGTTTAGTAAATGTCAAAAATGGACAGAGTTTACAAATATCAAATCCAGGATAGGTCTCACCCGTTCGTGGAAAAGATACGCCGCCGTCTCTAATGGTTCTTTCCAGCATCCAGTGAATTGTTGGTTCCATTTGTTCATAGGGCATTATCCAGTTAATCTCGCCCTGCTCTGTTTTTCCGGCAGTGTAACTGCTGCTGCACATCTGGGTAATATTAAATTTTTGAACTACGTGGCATTGAACGCAACCATGACAAATTGACGAATTCATGGTCATGACCGTTTTCAGGGGATGGGTATCAAAAGCGGCATTCCAGTCATTTCCCAAATGGTAGGACTGAAGAACATCACACATACCATGAATAAGATCAGGTGTAAAAGGGGCTTTGTGCAAAGGGGCTGTAGCAAAAGCTAAAGGCGCCTCAGCCAATCGCTTTTTTGTTTTTACAAAACGCTCAGCCTGATCCCAGTCTTTGGTATATTTCAAATGGCTCTTTATCTCAGAATCATCAATTTCTTTCCATTTCATTACATACTTTGCATTGCCACAGCCTATTTTTTCTTCTGTTCCCAGAAGGACATCCCCCCTCTGCCTTGATGCAGCCACATATGCACAAAAAGTGATCGTGCGAAGAGACGTCTTATACTCAACATTATTTTTAAAATCATCCAGCTCAGCCTGATCAAAAAAATATTTAACCGCTACTGGATAATATTTCATTTTCAAAAGGTTTTTTAAAGCAAAAACAATATCTGAATTAGACAGTTTCCCGCCATTTTGGTCCGCATTTTCTAAAAGACGTTTAGCCAGTTCCACATCATCCATATACATATCTGTATCTATAGCCTTTACAACGCCCATATCTGTCTGGGTTTCATTCCCATCTGTCATTTTTAGCTCTCCTAAATCAAATAATAATTAATAAAACAATATCTCTACGAGCTGCTTGCAGAAATAAAAATCTTCAGGCCTGATCGCTACATGCAGTCGTCGCATTATCACATTGTCAATATATAGTGCTGTCATGTCCGAAAAAATTATTTCTGCAAAAGCCCCTACTGCAATCCATAAAATCGGGCATAAGTATAATTATAAGCAATATCCATACCGTAAAACAATAATGATTAATGGTGCAAAACACGACACGCAGGGGATCTCCAAAAGCATTGAACCTGCTATTCAATGATCCAGTTTCAATTATATATATTGGAAAAATCTCCAGCGCCTCCGGGCGCAATAAAAAAAATGCGACGCAATAAAAAACATGCAGGGTCAGGACATGCACTCTTCAATCTGATTAATAAAACGGCTCTTGTTTGCATACTGACCTTTGCGATAGCTGGCATGGGTCAGGTAGAGGAAACGTTCAGCCCGGGTCATGGCAACATACATCAATCGTCTCTCCTCCTGCACCGCCTTTGGGCCGGAATCCACGGAGCGCCAATGGGGAAACAATTTTTCTTCACACCCCACCACAAACACCGTATCAAACTCAAGTCCCTTGGCAGAATGGATGGTCAAAAGGGCCACCCCGGCCTCGGGCTCATCTTCATCACTGGTGTCCTCCCGGATCAGGGCCGCCTCCTCAAGGTATTCCAGAATATCTGATTTTTCCCGGGCCGCGTATCTTAGCTGCTCCAGGTTTTCCTTTTTGGAGATAAATTCCCCCTCGGTTTTCAACTTCTTTTTCAGATACTCATAGTAATTCGTTGTCTCAATGACACGATCAATGGCCGCATCCGGTGTCAGCTCCCGGATATCGTCCAGAAGATCCAGAAGATCAGACAGATTTTTATGAACCTTTGGGGTGAGCACCCGCTCTTTAACCATGATCCGGGCACAGGCCTGCAACCCCATACCCTGTTCTTTAAGGGTGCCAATTTTTTTTACCATGGCAGGCCCGATGCCTCTTTTGGGGGTGTTGATCACCCGATCAAAGGAGACATCATCGTTGGGAAACTGGGCTGCACTGAGATAAGAGTTGATATCCAATATCTCCATTCGTTCAAAAAAACCCTGGGCTCCCATGAGGCGATAGGGAATTTTGAACAACCTAAAGGTTTTTTCAAAAGCCAGGGAACAAAATTTAGTCCGATACACCACGGCCATCCTATCAAAGGGGATACCATCTCCTTTGGCATTAAGAGCCTTGGCCCGGGCTGTGACCCACTGGGCTTCTTCACCATCTGTAAAAAAATCATGGATCTCCACGGTCCCCCCCCGTTTTTTGGAAAAACATTTTTTTTCCATCTTGTCGGCGTTGAAATCAATGAGTCCGTTGGCCACCTGGACAATCTCATCGGCGGATCGATAATTTTCCTCCAGACGAAAAATTCTGGCATTATCATAGCGGTTAGGAAAATCCAGGAAATGGTTTACATTACTGCCCCGGAATCCATACACCGCCTGCCAGTCATCCCCCACGCAAAAAAGATTACCATGGCTTCCCAAAAATAATCGGGTGAGTTCGTCCTGGAGGTTATTGGTGTCCTGGTACTCATCCACCAAAATATGGGTAAATAATTGCCGGTAATACTTCCGGATATCGGCGTGATCCCTTAAAATATCCCGAGTTTTCAACAAAATATTATCAAAGTCCACGCTATTGGCTTCAAATAATTTTTGTTCATATTTTGCAAAAATATCCACCAACCGGATACCAGCAATGTGGGATTTCAAATCAAAATGACGTTCCGCATTCCCACTGTTTTTTGCCCGGGAAATGGCGGACATAAAGTTGGATGCGTGTTTCTTGTCAAAATTACTTTCCACGAGGGCTTCGGTGACCAGTTTCTTCTGCTGGTACACGGAACAAATCTGTATGGGCTCCCCATATCCCAGAAGATGACAATGCTTTTTAAAAATCAACAGACAGGCGGAGTGGTAGGTTCGCACCCAGGGGAATTTGGAATATCCCATGCCCGTGAGCTTGTACAGCCGTTTTTTCATCTCTTCGGCGGCTTTGTTGGTAAAGGTGATCGCAAGAATTCTACCAGGATCTTCCCCTGTCTCAATCAAGTGTAAAATCTTTGCTGTCAAGGTTCGTGTCTTGCCGGACCCGGCACCGGCAACCACCAGAGCCGGAGAACCGGAATGATTAACTGCATCTTGCTGCTGTTGTGATAATTCCATGGTCTCCAATTTAAAAACAGTGCCTGAAAGCTATACCAGGCACTGTCTTTTATTTTTTTATATGAAACCCTAACTAAGACACTTCAATAATAAGAGTTTCAATTTTTATTGTGGTAGGTATAGATTTATGCAGATGAATCAATACTGTTTACGCCTGGCAAAACATTGGAAATATTAGCGTTATTACCATAAAAGAGAATCAACTCATCTGCATACATCTATAGGTACTACCATGTATGTTGTAAGAAAAGACATCTCCAGAGTACCGACAGCAGAGCCCCCGGTGGCTGCCCTGACCGGAACATTGGAAACCAAAGGGGGAGGATTTTTGCCCTTCCAGGCGTTAAGAAGCACAGACTCTGTTTGAGG
>Ga0307987_1000910_pt1 | contig 16877 bp, 9 predicted proteins | sample EllFjometagen181_FD_203157 | JGI IMG/M metagenome (GOLD analysis project Ga0307987, IMG submission 203157) | Marine microbial communities from Ellis Fjord, Antarctic Ocean - #181 | ecosystem: Environmental > Aquatic > Marine > Unclassified | place: Southern Ocean | collected 2014-10-08
GCCGCGCCAAAGGCCAGGCCGTTGGCGATGACCGCCGTGTAGTTGTGGTAGGGGGAGATGGAGTCGATCATGCCGTCGATGGGACCCACGCCCTTGTCCACGAGGGCCTGACGGATGGTCTTCGCTTCCCCGTCCGTCAGCCGGTCGCGGCACCAATCGTAGAAGACACTGACCCAGATGGTGGCATGGCCCGTGTCCAGGCAGGGCTTGGCGCCGCCGTAGGTCAGATCCGTCCAGATGCCTTCCCAGGCGGAGAGATGCAACACGATCTTCCTGGCCCGCTCGAAGTAGGCGTCCTCCCCGGTGACGATGTAGGCGAAGGTCAGCAGCCGCAGCCGCGTGCTCAGGGAGTCGCTTCGCTCCTGGAACATCGCCGTCCATGGTGGGTAGTGGGTGCTGTCGGCATGGTCGGGAGGGCGTTCGTTCGAGAGCGTGTAGCGCCATTTGGTGCTCGGCGCGCCTTCGAGCCCAGGGATCGCCACCTTGTAGGAGTAGGGCGGTGCCTTCACATACCGGTCTGCCTGCGCCTTGAGCTTCGACCAGGCCGCACTCGGGACGTTCCCGAATGCATCCGCCTCCTTGTTCTGCGCCATTGCCCGCAAGCGAGGAATGTCCTCGGGCGTAATCCAGATGCGCGGTCGGGGCAGTGCCGCACCGGATACCGTGGCTACGAGGGTGGTTGCCAGAGAGATCGCGCGGGTGGCTGTCATGGTCGGAACTCCATGTTCGGAGGGAGAGGAACCAAGAATGCGGGATGCGGCAGGGCGGGAACCCGGCTCTCGCCAAATGGCCCTGCCTGCCCGCAACTGGGGCGCAACGGAGTGAATTCGCAGCAAGTCGTGGCTTGCGAGAGGTCCGTGGCGTTTCCCCCCGATGGTATCGTGTGGTCTACGAGGACAAACGCCATGCTGAACCGAACACGCCACGATGACGAAGGTACAGCCCGGTCTCGTTCCCGCCAGCCGCTCTCTTGATATTGTGAGCCGTGCACGGGGCTTCCCGACCGGCTACGCCCTTGGTGTTCCCGGGTCACGCCTGTTGCCACGCTTGCCAGCCACACCAGGCCATGTATGGTGGGTCATCGGCCCCCGCGAGACTCCCTGCTGGCTCCCGTATTATGGCACCATCCACTGGCCTCGGGAAAGATGGATACAGCGATACACCTTCGGCACATTCTCCCAGCGGACGCGGCAATCGTGTCTGAGCTCGGCATCCGATCCAAAGCGAGTTGGGGATACGGGCCCGAGGAGATGGCGATCTTCGCCCGAGAGCTCACGTTCAACGGCGACGACATCCTTTCCCGAGCGGACGCAGCCGTCGCGACGGTCGGTGGAGAAGTCGTCGGGTACTTCACTCTCCGAGCCCACCCGAATGGGGTCACTGAGCTTGAGCACCTGTTTGTGCACCCGGATCGGTTCCATCAAGGCATCGGCAAGGCCCTGCTGCGGGCGGCCCTTCGTGCGGCAAAGGACAAGGACATCGACACGATCACCATCATTGCCGATCCCAACTCCACAGGCTTCTACCTCAAGCATGGGGCAGTGGTCGTGGGCGAGCACAAATCGAGCATCAAGGGTCGAACGATTCCCGTGCTCTCAATGCCAACAGACGCGATCAGAGGCCAGCAATCCCATGCGGAACCGATGCCGGAATCAGCCCGGGGAATCGGGCGCCACGCATCTGATTCGTAGCTCTGACCGAGGGGGGGAACAATGCCCAACAGCCTGACAACTTCACTGATCCTCGCAATGACCCTTCTTCTGGGAGATCTTCACGTGAGTGCAGCTGAGAATGGCCAAGGCGTGCCGAAGTACCTGTTGATCACCGAGGCGGAGCTCTTTGGCGCGATGGATCTGGACCGGGAGGGGCTCGGGAAGGTCAAGGCTGCGGCTGCGCAGAAGGACTGGCAGGGGGCGTGCTCGGCGTGGGGCACGCATTGGGCCACCCGCGAAGCGCCCCGCTACTACGTGGATGGGGATGCATATGCCAAGGGGATTGCGGAGCATCTGCCACACATCAAGGACATTGTGGTCGCGGATGCAGACGCAATCTGGGATGACGACTTCCAGTTCTCCACCTATAGGCCGAAGCGTGAAGGGCGAAGCTTCAGATGGATCGACCAGTTCGACGACACGGCCTATATCGGCTTCCTCTACTTCTTCTGGATGAAGAATCTGGGGCGGGCCTATGTGTTGACCGGCGACGAGAAGTACGCGGTCATGTTCCGGGAGATCGTCTGTTCTCTTTGGGACGCAGCGCCGGGGTTCGGGGCCGCGAGGTGCGGCACCTACGATCCCTTCAGCATCCTCTGGAACAATGGGTTGGGCAGCTCGCTGCGCTGCGTCCTCATGATGGACAGCTACTGGCTGATGCGGCAAAGCCCTTCGTTCACCCCCGAGCTGCACAGCAAGATGCTGCGCCTGTTTCTCAGTCACGCCCGGTACATCCACGAAAACCACGTGAAGGCGTACACCCACAGCAACTTCCAGGCCTCCGAGTGTGCCTGGATGGTGACGGCTGGCGTCATGCTTCCCGAGCTCAGGGAGTCAGCGGCATGGCAGAAGGTCGGGGTCGCGTTGACCAAGGAGAGGATTCGGCAGAACTACGACCAGGATGGTGCCCAGCTTGAGCAGTGCCCGCAGTACCACCTGACCGGTATGCGGGACATCACCCGCGTGCTGCTCATCCTCCACGCCAACGGGCTGGACGACATCTCCGCCGACGAGGAGCTGTGGAAGAAGCTTGAGCGCATCTACGACTACCCGGTCCGCATCACCCACCCGACCGGGCATCTGGGGGTGATCAACTCGGGAGTCTACGGCACGGAGGCCCAGGCCTTCTTCCCCGTGGGCGTCCGCCTCTTTGGCTCGCAGCTCCACCGCTGGGCGAGCAAACGCTACGTCAGGCCCGGCTTCGTGCCGGTCGCCAAGAGCCTGAGCCAGTTCACCATGTTCATGGACGGCCACTGGTCCCAGGCGCTGGCGGATGCTCGCGCGGCCGATGTGCCGCCGCCTACCTTCACCAACGACCTCATGGCGGACTCGGGATTGGCGGTCCTGCGCAGCGGCTGGGATGCGGAAGCGTTCTCCCTGATCTTCGACTTCAACCGCAACCCCTGGGGCGGGCATCGGTACCTGGGTCGGCTTTCCTTTGATCTGTTCGCCTTTGGCGCGCCGATGGTGGTCAATCCTGGTTCGCCTCTCTCCTACTCCATGCCCGTCTACCGCCAGTGGTGTTCCCAGACCATCGGGCACAATACGGTCATGATCGACAACCGGAGCCACAGCAGTCATGCCGCCGAGTTCGTCGCGTGGCGCGAAGGGAAGAAGGCAGTCTTCGTGTCCGCACGAATGAAGAGCCAGGGGTTCGTCTACCAGCGCAGCATCGTGTCCGTGCCCGGAGAGTACATCTTCATCTTCGACCGCCTGACCGGGGAGAAGGACAAGGTCCCCCTCGCCTGGTTGCTGCACAGTCCCCTGGTGCTCCGGCAGGAAGAGGGGAGAGTCGTCGGTGGAGGAAACGACGGACCAGGGCTGCTGATTGTGCCGGACTCCGTGACCCGCGCCAACAGTGAGGTCGTCCTCGGCAAGGGCTACGCCGCCGTGCCGGTGACCTACCATGCGAACCACAAGCCGTTGGACGCGTGGCGCGACGACGTACCGTACCTGCGCATCAACTCCCAGACCGACGCGACGCGTGGCGGGCAAACCTACGGTGTGCTGCTGGCCCCATTCGAGAAGGCCCCGCCCAAGGTCGAGGTGACGACGCAGGATGCGCTCGATACCACTCGTCTCCAGGTTCACTCCGTCGCCATCCAGTGGCCTGACCGGACCGACACGCTGACGGTTGACTACCGCAACGGGAAGACCACCTTCCACATCGTGCGGAAAGACGAGAATGGGAAGACGCTCTGGTCGGAGGAGTAGTCACTAACACGGGAAGGCATGCTGGCAGCAACGAAGCGGCGAGCTTTGCGCCCTCGGGGCCCGAGGGGCACACCGAGCGCGCCGAAACGTAGTGGCGGCCAGACCTTCTGGGGAGTCACCGGGGAGGAAAGATGCAGGCGAGACGCCTGCGCTACGGGAGGCCTCCCCTCACCGCTGCGTTTGCCGCTCACGACAGACATCCCGTAGCGCAGGCGTCTCGCCTGCTCTTCTGGCAAGAGGAGCGCTGCAGACGGCATCCGGTCTGACCCCCTCTTCCCATGACCCCCTTTCCCCAGGATCTCTCCGGGTTCCTTTCGCGCCTTTCGCGTGTTTCGTAGTTGGTCGACCCCCCGTGCTACTCGATCTTGAGCCCCTCGGTGTCGAAATGAGCGATGGGCGGCCGAGAATCCGGGCGCTCGACCTCGAAGGCCAGATTCCGGAGGGTGATGTCCTTGGCATGGCGAATGAAAAGACCGTGGGCGGGGAGGGTACCGAAATTCCCGGCGTGGGGGTAGACCTCCGGGCGTTCGGGGAGCTTCGCTACGTCGCGTATCGTGGTCACACCGCCTGGTACGCGCACCCGCATTCCGTCGATGGACACGTTCTCAACGGGATGGCCGGGGAGGCCGGATATGCAGCTGTCGTAGGGGGTTTCCGGTCGTCCGGTCGCCCACTCGGCGTCGGGGATGTGGTGTTCAAGGAGGATTTCTCGCCATGACTTGTGGGCAATATCGACCTCGACGTTGCGGATGCGGATGTTGCGCAGATAGCCAACCTTCGGCACCAGGCCCTTGGCCCAGTAGTGGGGCCGGAGCCGCGCGCCCAAGCGGATGTTGAGGGCTACCAGGGCGTCGTATCCCCGGACGTTCTCGATCACGATGCCACTGGTCTCAGAGCCATCGACCGAATAGAGCTCCAGCGCCTTCGAGCCGTAGCAGATCAGATCGCGGCACAGCAGGTTCTCGTAGACGCCCCGCGTTTCGGTGCCCAGCTTGAAGGCGCCCCGGTAGGTATGGCAGGTATTGCCGATGACCTGGATGTTCCGGTTCACCCGCTCGCCGAGCTGGCTCTTGATGACGATCGCGTCGTCGTCGGAGATGACCGTGCAGCCCTCGATCCTGACGTTCTCGCAGCCCGAGAGGTCGATGCCATCGTTGTTGCGGCCGGGACGGAGGCTGCGGACCATGACGTTCCGGATGGTCAGCCCAATGCAGCGGATGTAGTGCTGGGTCCAGGAGCCGGAGTTGATCGTGCGGATGCCTTCCACGCGCACATTCCGGCAGTTCTCCATATGGATGCAGTAGTGCCGCCAGCCACGGGCGCTGACGAAGTGCCCCTGCCCATCGACCACGCCTTGGCCCGTGATCCCGATATCCTGCACATCGGTCGCCTCGATCAGCCCGCGCCCGGGATAGTGCTCGCGGTTGGTTGACGCGAGAATCGTGGCCCCGGCGCTGAGGTGAAGCCGGACGCCGTTGCGGAGCATGAGGGTGCCGGTTCGATAGGTGCCGGGGGGAAACCAGACGATGCCGCCGCCCTGGGCGCTGCATTCGTCGATAGTCTGCTGGAGCACGGGTTGGTCGAGGGTGATCCCGTCGCCTGCTGCACCCTTGTCGCGGACATTGATGACCTTGCCCTCGGGCAGCTTGGCATCGGCGACTCGGGCAGGTTTGGGCTTTGCTGGCAGGGGCGTGGCTGACTCGTCGAAGGCGGGGAGTTTCCGGGCCACGGCGCAATCAGTCACGTTGCCGTCGCCAATCTGCCCATAGCCATTGTGCCCCCAGGCCCAGATTCCGCCGTTGCGGTCGCGGGCGAGAGCATGATGGACCCCACTGGCGAGGGTGACGATGCCGTCGAGGGCCGGCAATATGCCCCCGGCGGCATGCTCGCCGGCTCCCAGGGAGAGATCGACCATCTGGCCCGATTCGGTGTGGGTCCAGCGCAAACGGACATCCGTGGCAAAGTCATCGTCGCCGTCGTGGACGCCGAACATCAGCTGGGCAAACAGGCAGGATACCGGTTTCCCGGTCGTGGCCCGCGCCGGGTAGCTCAGCGACGCCTGGACCTCGATGAAGTTGGCGTTGCGGCCAATGCGGCCAGTGCGCAGGCCAGCCGAGGGCCCGGCCGCAACCACCAACGCCGGACCAGCGAATGCATCCACCACCTCCAGATCCGTAATGCCGTCTGCGGCATGCCCCCTATCCGTGTACCGGTAGACCAGGGATGGACGCCAATTTCCGGGCTGAGGATTCTCCCAGACCGTGCGCCTGCCCGTGGCGACCGGCCCGAGCTTGTCACGGTTGCCGCCGCCATGCGACCCGGACCCCAGTTCTCCATACATGCTCCAGCCAGCCGCAAGCACCCGCCCCTTCGCGGCCAGGATATAGGTCGATTCATAGCCGGCCGCGGCCGCGGCGACCGCCGCCAAGTCTTCTGTGCCGCTGACCACGGCAACTGCCGGGACAGACACATTGCGTTTCCCCTTGGAGCCCCAGAATCCCCCCCGCGTACCACTGGGAACTTGGCCCGCGCCGTTGTAGCCCCAGGCATAGACCTTGCCCTCTCCGGCCACGGCCACGCTGTGCAGTTCACCGGCGGCGATGCTGACCACGCTGCCGAGAACCCCCTTGCCCTCTGGCCCAATGACCGGTCGCGGGATGGCGCTATGTGTTGCCTCCCCGCGTTTGCCGTTGCCGAGCTGCCCATCCCAGTTGCTGCCCCATGCGTAGACCGTGCCGTCGGTCCCCAGCGCCAGGCTGTGCTGCCCGCCAGCGGCGATGGCCTTGATCTCCGTCAGGCCAGAAACCGGCACGGGAATCGCCGTCGGGCGTCCCGTCTCGCGAACCCCGTCGCCGAGCTGACCGTGGGAGCGACTTCCCCAGGCATACACCGTGCCCGCGCGGGTCAGGGCGAGACTGTGATCCCAACCGGCGGCGACCGCCACCACATCGGCCAGCCCTGCAATCTGGACTGGGCGCATTTCCTTCACATCGATTCCGAACCTCCCGTCGCCGAGCTGGCCGTAGGTGTTCCGTCCCCAGGCGTACACCTGGCCATCCGCAGTGACCGCGAGGGTGTGCCAGGACGCAGCCACCGCGACCACCTTGGGCAGGCCGGCAACCGGGCGCGGTCGCAGCGAGCGTCCCGCATCCGGCTGGCCAAGCTGGCCATGGGCATTGTCCCCCCAGGTCCAGACCCGACCGTCCTGGATTGCTACGGAATGGGTCCAGCCCGCTGCCAGGTCGGCAGCAGAGACGGAAGTCGCCAGCAGGAGAATGAGGGGCAAGGCGCGCATCGGCGTGTTCCTCGGTTATCGCCGGGCAGTCGTGCTGAGTTGCGCGACACTCTACAGGCTCGATACGTGTTCTGCTTGACCTGTCGCCTTCCCGCCAGGGCTTCTTCCCATGCGGTCGTCCGCGCTTCTCTCTCGCGACCCAGGATATGGCCAATAGGCGAGCCCGGCGGGGCAACCGGCTCCCGTCTCGGGGTTCCGGCAGGCATGGCCGTGGCTGGAAAGGTCGGGGGGAACGTGTAGGTTGGGTCAGTCCCTGCCGGGAACGGCAGGGAGACCTGAGGCCATGGCATACGGCGAACGAGGTGGCTCCGTGGTGAAGCAGTGGATTGGGGCGGCGTTCCTGGGCTGGGCGATACTCGTGCGTGGAGCGGATCCCGGGCCGGTGGCGACCGCCGCGAAGAAGGCAGGGATCCACGCCTATGACCCGGCTCGCATGCATGCGGTCGTGATCGGCATCGATGCCTACGAACACGTCCCCGCTCTTCGCTGCGCGGCCGGGGACGCACGGGCGGTGGCGGAGGTGTTGCGGCGATTCTACGGCTTCGGTAGCGTCCGCACGCTCATCGACGAGCAGGCTTCCCGGGTGGGAATCCTGCGAGCGTTGGATGCCTGCATGAAACTGACCGAAGACGACAGCCTGCTCATCTACTACGCTGGTCACGGCTGGATGGACCCGCGCACGGGAAGCGGGTACTGGATACCCGTCGATGCCCGGCAGGGCCGCAAGGCCGACTACGTCTCCAACGCCCGGATCGTGAACGAGTTCTTCCGCCGCTACCGGGTGCGGCATCTCTTAGTGACCTCGGACTCTTGTTTCGCCGGGGCGCTGCTTCGCGGCGGGGAGCCGCAACGCGCCAAGGGGTGGAAGTTGCCGGTGGGGTTTGGGAAGCGTTCCCGCTGGGTGCTGACCAGCGGCGATCTGGCCCCCGTTCCCGATGGCAAGCCCGGTGGACACAGTCCCTTTGCCCGCAGGTTGCTGCAGTACCTCAAGGAGTCGGAACGGCCCGTGTTCGGCGTTCAGGATCTCTATGTCCATATCCGTGATCGTGCGGGCGGGGAGAGCATTGCCAACCCCCTGCAAGAGGCGGGGCACGTACCGGGCGGCGAGTTCGTCTTTGCCCGTTTGGGAACCCCGCTGGCGGTCGATGCACTGGTGCCCGCCGTGGCAGCCGCCCCGGCTTTGCAGCGGCCGCAGCTTGGGAAGCCATGGACGGTTCCGGGGTTGGATATTGGCATGATGCCGATCCGACGGGGGGCTTTCATCATGGGTTCGCCCTCCGGGGAGCCTGGTAGGCAAATCGGGGAGAGCCGCCGCCGCGTGGCTTTCGCGAAACCATTCTGGATGGCGCGGCACGAACTGACGCAGCAGCAGTTCCAACTGCTCACCGGAATGGCGGCCCAGATGGACGAGCGGGATCGGGGGAAGCGGCTCCCGGTGACTGGCCTGTCCGCCCAGGAGGCGGAGTGGCTCTGCCAGGAGCTGACCAAACGGGAACGCGACGCTCGGCGATTGCCGGCCGGATATGCATACCGCCTGCCCACCGAGGTGGAGTGGGAATACTGCTGTCGGGCAGGGACGACCACGGCGTTCTTCTCCGGGGAGGTGAGCATGACGCTCCTTCGGTTCGCGTGGTTCGAGAGGAATAGCGCTGACGTGCGGTTGCACGAAGTGGGCACCAAGGAAGCGAATCCCTGGGGGCTCCACGACATGCACGGCAATGCCTGGGAACTGTGTAGGGTCGTGGAAGGCGGTGGTGGTTACGTCGGCCGAGGCGGATCCTCCCTATCCGCCGCAGTCGCTTGCCGGTCGGCCTTTCGGGGTCGCATCCTGAAGAAGACGCAGAACAACTCCCGGGGCTTCCGCCTAGTCCTTGGACCGGCCCGCCGGAGATAGGAAGTACTCGCTGGGAATGCCGCGATGACCTGTTGCCCACGCCACACTGACCCCCGACGATCTGGCCGCTACGGATTGCCTTGGGCGGCGCGCGGCGTTCGTTTGCTGGGGCTGATACTGATGTTGGCGGCCGGGCCGGATGCGGCGGCGGCCGAGCCGTCGCGCGGGCTTTCCCGGGTCAAGTCCGTAGCCATGGCGAAGGCGGGGTACGCGCCGGCACGTCTGCACGCGCTTCTGGTTGGCGTGGGGAAGTACAAGAACCATGCCGCCTTGCCGGGCGCAGCGGAGGGCTGCGAGGAACTGGCCCGTGTACTACAGGACCGCTACGGGTTCGGCTCGGTGCGGGTTCTGCTGAACGGTCGGGCCACGCGGGAAGCGATGCTTGAGGCATTCGACGACTACACGACGTTGGGGAAGGGCGATTCGCTGCTGGTCTTCTTCGCCGGGCGCAGTTGGGTCGATCCGCAGACCGGCATGGGATACTGGCTTCCCGCGGACGCTACCAAGGGAGACCGATTCAGCTACGTGTCCCAGGCTCGGGTCGCGCGGGACTTCTTCCTGAAGTACGGGGTCCACCATCTCCTGGTCGTGAGCGACTCGCGGTTCGCCTGCGGCGTTCTGGGGGCTCATGGAGCGCCGGCTTCTCCCGGTCGGACCTGGGCGGGTGCTTTTGGCAAGCCGTCCCGTTGGGCGTTGGTCAGCAACGCCGAGCTGCCGGCGGCTCGATTGGGCGAGCCGTTCAGCCCGTTCACCACGGCCCTGGTGGATTCCCTGACCGGTCCGCGCGGTCCTGCCTGCGGCATTCAGGAACTCTACGCGGGGCTCCGGAAATCGAGTCCCACGCCTGTGGTCGCGTCGCCATTCCGGACGCCAGGGCACATGCCCGGCGGCGAATTCGTGCTGAGCCCGCTGGGCACGCCTCTCGGCAAGGGGCAGGCGGGGAATGCTGCCAACGCGGCAGGGCTCGCGGAGTCCACCATCCGATTCGGGGCATTGGTGGTGACCAGCCAGTTCCAGGGGGTGCTGTATCTGGACGGCGAGCGGATCGGCACAATCCAGCGCGGGGAGACAATCCGTTTGCACCCGGTCGCGGTGGGTGCGCGCGTGATCCGCATCGTGGACATCAAGCGCCCCGTGCGGCCGTGGGAGACGACCGTTCTGGTCATGCCGGATCGGGAACCGGAACTGGTCGCCAACTCCCCGATGCCTGGTTTGGAGCCAGCGAATGTCGCCCCGGAGCCGGGCAAGCCGTGGACCATCCCGGCGGCAGGCATTCGGCTGATGCCGGTGGCTGCGGGCTGGTTCACGATGGGTTCGCCTCCGGACGAACTGCGTCGGAAGCCGGACGAGAGCCAGCACGAGGTCGAGCTGACGAGTTCCTTCTGGATCGGGGCGTACGAGGTGACCCAGCAGCAGTACGAGGCGATCACGGGGCTTGCGCCGAGCCAGACCCGGGGGGGCGATCTGCCGGTGACGGGAGTCAACTGGCAGGAGGCCAGGTCTTTCTGCCGTACCCTCACCTCGCAGGAAGCCGCGGCCGGGCGCCTCCCCGAGGGCCATGTCTTCCGTCTGCCGACCGAAGCGGAGTGGGAGTACTGCTGCCGCGCGGGAACGGCCACGGCGTACTGCTCTGGTGACATCCCCTGGCATCTTCCCGCCTACGCGTGGTGCGAGTGGAACTCCGACCGTCGCACTCACGCGGTCGGTAGCAAACGCCCCAATGCCTGGGGCCTGTACGACATGCACGGCAACGTGATGGAGTGGTGCCTGGACCGGTATGGCCCTCATTCGGCCGTGGCGGCCACTGATCCGGTGGGTCCCGCCACGGGACGATGGCGCGTGGTTCGCGGGGGGAGTGCCCTCACCGCTGGTCAAGTGTGTCGCTCCGCTGCTCGGCTCCGCATTAACGCCCCAGTACGTGGGGCCTGGTACGGTTTCCGGATTGTTCTGGGTCTGCCCTGTGGCGAGCAGTCCCCGGTTGCCGAAACCCCAACACAGAGTGTCGCGAAACCCGTCCGAGCCGCGCAACTCGCGCCAGCGGGTGGCGCTAGTCCCCGACCGGGTCATGCCTGGACTGTTCCCGGCATGGACCTGCCCATGGTCTGTATCAAGCCGGGCAGTTTCGTGATGGGAGGGGCGGAATCATCGCCGGGCCTCCCCAGGCATCCAGCGCACCGCGTCACCCTCACCCGGCCCTACTGGATCGGCAAGTACGAAGTGACCCAGGCCCAGTTCGCGGCCGTGACAGGGGAGAATCCGAGCGAACCCCAGGGGGAACAGCTTCCTGCGAACCGTGTGACGTGGTACGATGCGGCGGCGTTCTGCCAGGTGCTGACCAAACATGAGCGCAAAGCGAACCGACTACCCGCCAGCCACCACTACCGGTTGCCGACCGACGCGGAATGGGAATACGCTTGCCGCGCGGGCACGACAACCCGCCATCACTTCGGCGACGCCCCCGACGATCTGCCCAAGTACGCCAACTGTGGAGTGATGCCGGGTGCCCGGGTAGGAGGCAAGACCACCGTACCGGTCGGTTCGTACCTTCCCAATCCGTGGGGTCTGCACGACATGTACGGAAACGTGTCGGAATGGTGCCTGGATCACTATGCGTACCACCCGTCGCCGCCGCCCCAGATCGATCCCGTAGGGCGAGAACGGTCTCCCCTCAACTGGCACTTTGAGCGGGGAGGAGGACGGGGTACGGGCCTGTCGGCTTGCGCCTCCGCCGCTCGGTCAAGGGCAGGAGCGGAAGCCCATGGGAGCAATCAGGGCTTCCGCTTGGTCCTCGGCCCAATCACGACACTCGAGGCACCATTGCCGCCGGAGGTGGGCAAATCCTGGCGGCTGAGCATTCTCGGGATGGACATGTTTCCGATGCGCGAGTCGCAAGCGGCTGATCCGCCTCGGTTTTGGTACTCGGGAAAACCTGTTACTCAGGCGCAGTTCGGCGTGCTGACCGGGTATGCCGCGCGCAAGGAGAGCCAGTGGAATCGAGCTGTGGCGGGGGGCCGGGCGACGGCATGGCGCGCGTTCTGCCGCAAGCTTACCCGCGTCGCCCGGGAGGGCCAGAAGGTCCCTGCCGATCTGGCATTCCGCCTGCTGAGCCCGACCGAGGCCGCTCGGCTGCCCGGGTCATCACGCGGCACGCACTTGGTTCTCGCCCCCGCCCGGCAGCCGCCCCTGTTGGGTGGCAGGAAGCCACCCGCGTTCGGTAAGTCCTGGACCGTGCCGAGCCTCGATCTCCGTCTGCGCCCCGTGCCCGCCGGCCGTTTCGTGATGGGTTCGCCGCGCAAAGAGAACGGGCGCATTGCGGCCGGGGATGCGCATCCGGTTCGCCTGACCCGGCCGTTCTGGCTGGGTGCCTGCGAGGTCACCCAGGGCCAGTACGAGGCCATCATGGACGCGAATCCAGGCAAGATACTGCATTGGCGATTGCCGGTCACGAACGTCTCCTGGACCGATGCGGTTGCCTTCTGCGAACGGCTGACAGCACTCGAACGCAAGGCAGGCCGCCTGCCGCGTGGCTACGCGTACCGTCTCCCAACCGAAGCCGAGTGGGAGTATTGCTGTCGGGCGGGTACGCGCGGACCCTATTCCTGCGGCGAGGAGGACAAGCTGTTGGAGCACGAATGGTTGTACCCGAACGCGAGGAAGCACCTGCAAGTCGTGGGGGGAAAGAAGCCCAATCCGGCAGGCTTCTACGATATGGGTGGCAACGCGGCTGAATGGTGTCTCGACTGGTACGGCGGTTATCTGTCCGACGGCGAGGAACTGGTGGACCCACAGGGCTTGGAGGTCGGCGCGAGGCGCGCACTCCGAGGCGGGAGTTGCTACTCACGTCCGGAACACGCCAAGTCTGCCAAGCGCGAGTCCGGCAAGCCCGCCAAGAAGAAGGGCTGGTGGGGATTCCGAGTGGCCTTGGCACCGGCGGTGGGCCCATGAACAGGGAGTACGAACACGTGGCGGGACCTGGGAATCGCGATGGCAATCGGGCTGGCCGCCTGGCAAGGCTGGTGGGGTTGCTCCTGGTGGTATGGATGGGGGGCTTGGCCCATGCCGCTCCGGCGGGGGGGACGGCCCTGCCTGGCTACGATCCGGCCCGAGTGCACGCTCTGGTCATCGGCATCGATGCCTATGCCGATTGGCCAAAGCTCAAGTGCGCGGCGAACGATGCGCGGGCCATCGCCGGCGTCCTGCGGGAAACCTACGGCTACAAGGACGTGCGACTGCTCTTGGACGCGGCCGCCAGTCGGGAGGGGATTCTCGACGCGCTGGACGGCTATACGGCCCTGCCGCCGAAGGACAGCCTCCTGATCTACTACGCCGGGCATGGCTGGCTCGACCCCGCATCGGGGAACGGCTACTGGGTGCCCGCCGACGCCCGCCAGGATGACAAATTCAGCTACGTGTCCAGCGCCCGTATCGTCAACGACTACTTCAAGCGGTATCGAGTGCATCACCTGCTGGTGGTCTCGGACTCCTGTTTCAGTGGCAGCCTGTTGCGGAGCACGCCCGGGAAGGCCCGGGTCAACGCCATGGCTGCCGTGTTCGGCCGACCTTCGCGCTGGGTGTTGACCAGTGGTGACCTGGCTCCCGTGCCGGATGGCGCGGGTGGCGGGCACAGCCCGTTCGCCACTCGCCTGCTTCAGTATCTCAAGCATGGCGACGAGTCGCTCTTCGGCATTCTCGATCTGCATGCCTACGTGCGGAAGAACCTCTCGACTGCCAGTATTGCCTCGCCATTGGATACGCCTGGGCACCGCGTTGGCGGGGAGTTCGTCTTCGCGCGACTGGCTGGGCGCTCCCCCGCGCCTGCCGTCGCCAAACCGCACCCGGCAACCGGCAAGGTCTGGTCGATCCCTGGCTTCGGTCTGGACCTCATGCCCGTGGCCCCAGGCCGCTTCCGTATGGGATCGCCACTGAGCAGTTACGGCCATGGCGAGGACGAGCCGCCGCGCGAGACAACGGTCGCGGAAGCCTTCTGGATCGGTAAGACGGAGATCACTCAACTGCAGTACCTGGCGATCGCGGGCAAGAGCCCCAGCCGGCGTCTCGCCCCCAACCATCCTGTGGAATGGGTGAGCTGGGCCGAGGCCATGGCCTTCTGTCGCCGGCTGAATCAACAGGAACAGGCGGCCGGGAGGCTCCCCCCGGGATACGCTTACCGCTTGCCGACCGAGACCGAGTGGGAATACGCCTGTCGCGCGGGTACAACGACTGCTTTCTGTCACGGAGCCGTATCGCGTGGGTTGCAGGACTGGGCGTGGTTCGACGCGAACAGCGACGCCTCCTCCCATGCGGTTGGGGCGAAGAAGCCCAACGCCTGGGGAATCCACGATATGCATGGCAACGTCGCCGAGTGGTGCCTGGACGTGTACGCAATCGACCCGACGGCATCCCCGAAGACAGACCAAGGCGCCCGCCACCGAAGGCACCGGGTTGTGCGCGGGGGCGACTGGCGGGGCAATAGTCGGCGTTGCCGCTCCGCCAATCGCGATCGCGGCTCAGCCGGGCAGCGACTCGACACGGTGGGATTTCGCGTCGTTCTCGGTCCGGTGGCGTCCGGCGCCGGTGGGCCCGGCCCACCCCGTTGATTGCCCATTCCCGTGTGCCAGGGCACTTTTAGCATCCCGCGAAGCCATTCCCCTGCCCGGAGCGAGGATACGTTCCATGAAACGTTCGCCGCCCGGCCTATCTCCCCTGCTGTTCGCCGTTGCACTTCTCATCGGCTTGGCGGCGAACGCCGGAAACTACGCCTTACTGGTCGGCGCGACCGAGTATCCGAGCCAGCCGAAGGATAAGTGGCTGACGGGGCCGACCTTGGATTGCGGACTTGTCGGCAAGATGCTGAAAGGGAAGCGGTTCGGTTTCGAGGAGAAGGATATTCAGGTTCTGGCCGGGCGGCCGAAGGCGGAAGCGAAACGCCAGACTCGGCAGATGGACCCCGAGTCGCTGATTCCGACCGCTGTCCTGGCCCGGGCCCGCAACGGCACCGTCCGGACGCGCGGCGGCGGCCCGGCGAAGCCTTCGGGGATGCTCGACGGGATGAAGGCGCGGGGCAACCTGGTGCGATGTACGCGGCCCAATTGATCGAGCCGACCTTCGAAATGCCCTTGCCGGGGCGCCTGAGGATCCTCGCCGGGGGATTTTCACCTTCATGATCGCCACTGTGCTCTCTGGTGCGCAGGAGCAACTGACCTACCGGGAGCTGATGCTCTACAGGAGCAACGGCATCTTCAATCCAGCGCCCATGATCCCGACCACGAAGTGCGGCCTCTCCCCGTAGCCGGAGCATCCTTGCTCCGGCCCTTGGGAACCCGCTCAAGGCCCAACAATCCCCTGCACGGGACCAGCCGAATGTGGGAGGGGCACCGTGTGCCGCGATTCTTGCCCTGCTCACTCCCCTGGACCTGTCATCCCTCACATCTCCCCCAAGGCCGTCAGGGGAGTCGCGGCACAGGGGACGCAGGCGCAACGCAGCGTAGAGGGTTTGGCAGCCCGCGGTCCGGAAACGGTGGCGGGTGGCGGGCGAACACCTATAGTCGGTTTGGTTGCCCGACGCGCCCGGTATTCGTGTCGGGAGACCGGAGAGTCACCCATCGATGGAAGGATTCCCCCCATGCGCTCCATGATCGTCTCGGCTTTCTTTCTCGGCCTCTGCCAACTTTCCTCTGCCCAGCATGTTGGCTGGCAAGCGACGTTCGACCAACCGGGATTCGCGCAAGGAAAGCACGAGCCGACGGTCGCCAAGGGCACGGCCCACTACATGCTGGAACATGGATATCTCGCCAACATCCAGCAAGAATTCGCGCCGCTGGCCATCGCCGACTTCCCGTTCTTCGGCATTCGGGCGCGGGATGTCCGGGGCGGCATCTTCGTCAAGTTCCGGATCGATGGCCAGTGGCAGAAGCGCTGGGCCATCGCCGCCTGGAAACCGCAGGAGCTGCGGACCCGCCATGTGGACTTGCGCGAGTACGGCAAGAACGTATCTGGCGTGTGGCTGAACAGCCAGAGCAATACCGATGGTGCCGAGTGGTTCCTGGACTGGATGGGGCTGGTGCGCAGCGACAATCCGCTCAACGTGAAGATCCTCCATACCAGTTCCTTGGCTGAGTTGCCGGGCCGTCGGGCCCTGGTCTTCACCCTCTTGAACGGGCTCGACAACGAGACCGAGATCGTGTGCGCTGTTGAGGGCCCGGCGCCCGCCTACCAGAAACAGGCGAGCGAGACCCGGCAACTGCGTCCCGGTCAGGAAGCCCAGATCACGCTGCCGACCGCTTCTGCCGCGGGCAGCACGTTCCGACTGTCCATCACCGATGGGAAGACTGGAAGCATCTACCACCAGACGACGTTGACCGTGCCCCCGGTGCTGGAAGCGCGCATGCGGGTCCCTTCCTACCGGAACACCATCTATGCCACGCAGGCTCTGAAAACCGTCGAGCTTGACTGCAAGGCCAACGTGATCCCCCCCTTGCTGGGGAAGCTCGCCATGAGCGCTGGATTGTTCCAGGGAAAGAGCCTGGTGCGGCAGCTTCCCACCATGGCTCCCCAGACCCATTTGGCCATGCCGATCGATGCTCTGGCCGCGGGCGAGTATGCCGTGGTCCTGGAGCTCACCCACAAGGGGCAGAGAGTGGCGCGGACCCGCGTGCCCCTCCATGTGCGTAGTGCACATCCCAACGAAGTGCGGATCGACGAGCATCTGAACCTCCTCACCAATGGCCAGCCCTTCCTACCAGTGGGGCTCTACTCCGTGCCC